>TARA_B110000046_G_scaffold28435_1_pt1 | contig 17396 bp, 14 predicted proteins | sample TARA_B110000046 | Tara Oceans TARA_B110000046 (sample SAMEA4397157) | marine metagenome | biome: Polar Biome; feature: [DCM] deep chlorophyll maximum layer (ENVO:01000326); material: water (ENVO:00002006), including particulate matter (ENVO:01000060) such as... | depth 40 m
AAAAAAAAAGCCGCATGGAAAACCCATACAGCTTTTATACTTTAATGTTTCGATTTACCTATTAATTGTAATTCTATAAACCAAACTACCTTCAGAGGTATTAATATTTAATAGATATATACCATCGGCAAGATTTGAAATATCCAATTTGTCTTCATGAGTTTCGTTTAAATTTGACCTATTTGCTTGAAACACCTTTTGACCTCCCGTAGTATGAACTAAAAACTCAACGTCCATATTTCCAAACCCTGTCATATTTAAATTTATAATTCCATTTGACGGATTAGGGAAAATATTAACAGAAACTTTATCTTCTAGTCTTTGATCAATACCAACACATATAGCTGAATAACTAACTTTTACGCTATCAACTCCTCTACAGTCATTAGCAGTAACAGTTACTGCATAATGACCTGGCCTTGAAACTATAATCATTTGGCTGGTGTCTCCAGTACTCCAAAGGAATTTACCTCCAGTGTTTTTAGCATCTAATGTTAATGTCTGCTTTCCACATATTTGTTTATCGCTTCCGAAATTTGCTTTTGGAGTTGCGTTTACAACCAATGTTTGTGCTATCGAATCCTTACACCATTGATTTGCCCTTCCATAATAAATAGTATGAGCTCCAGCACCAGAACTTTGCACATCAAATGATCTAGTTGCGGAATTTACAAAGTTCCCGCTATAAGTTCCACCACCTGGTCCGCCGGTAACAAGTAAATAATTCTTTTCATGCTCACATGCACTTATTAAACTTGCAAAGCTTATATAAGGTACTGGATAAACTCTAATTTCTTTAGTTTCTAGAGTTGCACATCCGTTAGCCCCCGTTAATACATAAGATACTTTATGTAATCCAACGCCAGCAGATCTGGCATTAAACATTCCTGCAGAAACTCCACTACCTGAATAAGTTCCACCTCCAGGCGTAGCACCTAAATTAAACGAAGGAGTATTCTGACACTGATCCGAAATACTTGCCCAAGTTACATTTGGTGAAACAATAATATTAACTGTTCCACTTGCAGTGTCATGACAACCGTTTAATGCATAATAAACATAGTTTATAGTTGTTGTACCTACTTTATTCGGCAATAATTTACTTCCTTGAATATTATTACCAAAATAATAACCTCCAGCTGGAGATCCGCCACCTAAAACAACTGCCCTTTTATTCTGACAAATTGATGCCGGCGGGGTATATGTAACTTTTGGGGCTGTATCAACTACCATTGTCCCAACGGCACTAGCAGCACAACCAATGCTATCGGTAAAAGTATAGGTTAATGAATGACTACCTACCCCTACAACTGCAGGAAAGTATAAACCACCAATAACACCAGAACCGGCAATTGTTCCACCTGTTGGTTTTCCATTAATATTAAGAGCGCCAGTATTTGTACAAACATTTCCCCCTAAAAAAGTTACAACTGGAATTGGAACAACTGAAACAACTACTGAATCACGGGTCACACATCCATTTGCGGATTTGACATCAACCCAATAGGTACCCCCATTATTTACAGTATAAGTTGGACTTGTAGTTCTATTTTGCCATAAATAACTTTGGCCTCCACTAGTTGTACCGTTTAAAGTATAGTTAAAAGTATTACCAACACAATAACCAGTATCTGGACCAATATTTACTTTTAAAGACGGCCGAACATTAATAGGAACTTTTACAAGCGGAGATTCACACCCTTCAACACTAATTTTCCAGTTATAAAAGAAAAAGTATTGTCTTGTATTATTTAATAAATCACCAGTAAGTATAATTGCTGAATCCGCATCTCTATATGGATAAGAAACACCACTATATGTATACCACATTTGAGAAGTCGATCCGTTTGCATCTAATTTATATCCCTTACCAGGTAAAACTTTAAATCCTAAGGCAAGTTTTGCCGATCCAGACGAGTTTACTTTATAAGTAGAATCTGCTAAAACAGTTCCGATTGGACTGTATAAACGAACCCTAACATTTCCCGCAGACTGCTGATAAACAGTTACCGTATCAATTGTTAAGGTTTTTAATACGTCAAATTTAATACCATAATTTTGTCTAAAATAGAAATTGCCAAATCCAACAGAATTACTGGCAATACCAACTTTAGATTTATAATCATCAGAAGCTTTAGCCCACACGGTATCTCTAGTTGTCTTATTTACTGTCAACGAATCGCCTTTGTGAAAATAAGAACTATCAGGGTGCTCGTACCAATAAACTATTTTTCCATTAGTATTGGCGCCTAATGTTGTATCAATGTTATTACAAACCACAATATTATTTCCAACAACAGGAGCCCTCGGTGACTTATAAATTCTGTGTTTTGTAATTAATAAAGTATCGTTTTCTCTTCTTTGTTCTGTACTTAAATTAGTAATTAGTTTAAACACAAAATTCCCACCTATTGTTGTATTGATTTTCCCAACTTTTACAGTATCCATTTTTCCAGATGCAATTGTTTTTGTTCCGGTTCCAGTTATTGTATCTTGAATAGGCGAAATTACGATTACTGTAACTGGCTGACTAGTTTGACTTAATTTACCATTGTTTCTCACTAAAATTGTTACCTGAGTTGAATCTTCTCCACACCCACCTTCACCTGGCAAAATTAATTTCACAGGCATCAAATCATGATTTCGAGCTGTGAATTCATCCGCACCCATGTCTCTTGTTGATGTCCTAGTATCGCCATCAATGTCTTTAGTTATTCCGGCTATATTAGTTCCTGAACCATCCAACGTAATGCTATTTATATGCAAATCACTAAGTGAATTAAAAACAGGATCAACTGTTTTATCGGTACCTGCTAAAGTAAAGTTTGCTTTAGCTCCAGTTGAGCTATAATTATTATGAGACATTGTAGGTGCTGTTCCTATTCTATAAAAAGCATAACCACCTGTAGAATTATAAAAAATGTTGTTTCGAACAACATTTGAGGCTCCGGCATAATAATAGGTCGTGTAGGTAGCATTATACTTTGTACCTGTTTTTATGGTATTATGCACAAAATCTATATAATTATTTCTATTCATATAAATTCCATATCTTCCTTTAGGCACGTTAATTATATTATTTGCAAAATACTTTCTACTACTAGATGTTGCATGGCATTGGTACATATAAACGCCATATTGAGCATAAACAGACCCTTCTACTTGAATATTATTCCCCCTTACTTCTGTATTATAGCAGTAATACAAATACACTCCATAAGGGTAGCTATAACCACCGTTTATTTTAGAAGACACCTTATTTTTACTCACACTTAAGTTTGTGTATTGAGCTCGAATACCCATATAGTTCCAATCATAAATATTATTATTTATAATTTTCCAACCTGTTTGCTGGCTGGAAGTATTACTACCATATGTATATATAGAATGACTCCCGCCAATTATCTCATTATTTTCAATCGTGATATCCCTAGACATATTTGATGACCCAGAGTTATCATAAACTACCGTCTGATAAGTTCCTGTGGTCGCATTAATGTAACCTTCAAGTTTACAACCGTCAACCGAAATATACCTTGCTGCACCCATAAATTCAACAACAATACTGTATGACGTTCCTCTTGATTTAATAGTTAAACTGTCAAATGAAATGTGCTGTGATCCATTAAACATTAATACACTACGATTAGAACTACTTCCTGTATATTGAATTACAACAGGAGTCGTATTGGTAGTATCTGGCCTAAATGTTATCGTATTTGTGGTAGAAGTACCTGTAGGTCTGTTAATTCTTAACCTTCCAGTATAAGTTCCTGATCGGATATTAAAAACGACAGCTCCATTTACTCCTTGTCTATTTAAAGAATCTACTGCTTGCACCACAGAAGTAAAGTATCCTCCACTTCCACCTACAGTATATGACCCAGAAAGCTGTCCGAATGTTAACGTAGAAATGCTGATTGAAATGAGTAAGAATAATAGTCTTTTCATAATAATTTATTTATTAGTAATAACCGTCCAAATTATAGCATTATTTATCGAAACACCAAATTAATTTGTTGTTTTTCAATAAAAAATTTCTGTCCATCGATGAGTACACATAAAAAAAGCAGCCGTTGGGCTGCTTTTTTCTTTTTTTCATTTTTAAAAAATTAATGAATTCCTTTTGACGCTAAATACCTTTCAGCATCCAATGCCGCTATACATCCAGTTCCAGCAGCTGTTATTGCCTGACGATAAACCTTATCGGCCGCATCACCGGAAACAAAAACTCCTTCAATATTTGTATGTGAAGTTCCTGGATTATTTAATAAATAACCAACATCATCCGTCTTTAACCACTTTTTAAAAATATCAGTATTTGGTTTATGTCCAATTGCAACAAAAAAACCATCCACCTTTAAAGTAGTTTCAGTTTTAGTCTTATTATTTCTTATCAGAGCGCCTTCTACAAATTCTTTTCCGAGTACTTCAACAGTTTCACTGTCAAACAAAACCTCAATATTCTTGGTGTTGTTTACTCTTGCTTGCATGGCTCTTGAAGCACGAAAATGATCTTTTCTGACAATCATATAAACTTTGTTACAAAGCTTGGCCAAATAGGTGGCTTCTTCCGCTGCAGTATCGCCTGCACCAACAATTACAACATCTTTTCCACGGTAAAAGAATCCATCACAAACTGCACAAGCAGAAACCCCACCTCCAATGTCTCTCAAACGCAATTCACTTTCCAAGCCCAACCATTTTGCAGTTGCTCCTGTAGAAATTATTACAGAATCTGCAGAAATCCATTCAGCTCCGCCAACTTGTATTTTATGAATCGGTCCAGAAAAGTCAACCTCTGTAACCCAACCTGTGCGAACATCAGTCTCAAAACGTTCTGCCTGATTCTGAAGGTCTTCCATCATTTTTGGACCTGTTATCCCATTCGGATACCCCGGGAAGTTATCAACTTCAGTAGTATCCATTAATTGACCGCCTGGCTGCATTCCCGTTATCATTATAGGCTTCATATCAGCTCTTGCTGCGTAAATAGCCGCAGTATAACCTGCAGGGCCCGATCCTATTATTACACATTTATGGTGTTCTTTTATATCCATCTCTTAAATTTTATCGAAACTTTTGACAAATGTAAATTTTGTTTTCAAGCTACTTAGTAAACTATCTCACACATTTACCATTTTTTATTAGCCAATTCAGTTTGTTTGATTAATTATGCAATTATTGTTGATTTATATTATCTGAAATGAAATTCCTTACTCCAATCATCTTTTTGTCTCTTTTTTATAGTTGTAATTCCAATAACAACGAACCATGCGAGTGGGAAGAGAATAAATTCTATGCCAGGGTAGATTCTGTTGAATATATTGGAAATAATAAAGCAGGAGATAGTCTATTTACTGTATGGGTAGGGTTTAATGCCGGTAGTTTGGCTATTGACCTACAAGATTTGGGAAAACTTCGGGATATTGAGTTTACAAAAGAAAAGATTGTCAGCAATCAAGCTTTTGTAGGAAATTCATATTCTGGACTTATAAACGATGTTGTAAAAGGAACTTGCGAAACACCCCTAATTTCATTTGACCAGAAACGACGATAATCCCCTATTTTTGGTTTGTGGCAACAAATAATAAATTTCTTTTTAATAAAAAACTAAACCTCAATCCCTCTGAGCTATTCACACAATTAACTCAAGGGAATATTTCTGCATTATCGCGGGCAATTACTTTAGTTGAAAGTAACAACCCTAACCATACTAAAATTTCAAATGAGCTTATTTCTTATTGTAATTCTACAACGAGCAAATCATTGCGCATTGGCATTACTGGTGTTCCCGGAGTTGGCAAAAGCACGTTTATCGAATCTTTCGGTGAAATAATGATAAAAGAAAATAAAAAACTAGCAATTTTAGCCATAGATCCCAGCAGTCAACAAACGGGGGGTAGTATATTAGGGGACAAAACAAGAATGGAAGAATTGGGAAAAACCCCAAATGTATTTATCCGTCCTTCTCCTTCTGGCAAAACTTTGGGTGGTGTTGCAAGAAGTACAAGAGAAAGTATCTTATTATGTGAAGCTGCGGGCTTTGATATCATTTTAATTGAAACAGTTGGTGTTGGTCAATCTGAAACAGAAGTTCATTCTATGGTTGACTTTTTTCTTTTATTAATGCTTACCGGCGCCGGAGATGAATTACAGGGCATAAAAAGAGGGATAATGGAAATGGCTGATTTAGTTGTCATTAATAAAGCTGACGGAAATAATACTATAAAAGCAAAATCTGCCCAAAAACTACTCCAATCCGCACTGCATTACCTCCCCCCTAAAGCTTCTAATTGGCATGTAAAAACATTAACTTGTTCTTCTTTAGAAAACATAGGAATTAATCAAATTTGGGAAAACTGTCTCGAGTATCAGATACAAATGTTGAAAAATGGCTATCTAATGCAAAACAGAAACAGCCAGAATAAAAATTGGTTTCATCAAAGTATTTCGCAACATCTTCAGGAAATAATTTTAAATAAACCACACATAAAAGAATTGATTGAATTAAAGGAAAAGCAAATTTTAAATGGAGAACTCAGTCCATTTCTTGCTGCTGAAGAAGTGAGCTTAGTTTTTCGAGCTTAATACTTTCACTTCAGTGTTTTCTTTAATTCTTGCTTCAAATAATCCTTTGCAATATCTACAGGATGGTGATCAATTTTACTCATTATTTGAAAAATCATATTACTTAAATCTATTGCCGTAGAATCGGGTGGAACTTTTGAACTTGCAACATTTACAAGTTTAATTGTCTCTTCTTTTGCATTTCGAATATAACCCCAAGCTGTATTTGAAACGTACAACTGTTGGGTTAAATTATGCTGAAACTCTTCTCTAATTGTTTTTACCAATTCGGCCTGAAATTTTCGCGATGTCATTCCTTTTTGGTGAACACGTAATACCATTTCCGCCGGGTGAATCCTTTCTAAGAACAAAACAATTCTTTCATAGGCATTTATTTTATTTGGAGTTAATGATTTAGAAATATCCCTTCTAAGCTCCAGTTCATTGCGTTTGAATTGAGCTTCAAGCAACTGTTTTATTACAAAATAAGCAGTTACCATAACACCTATTGCAGGTAACGAGATTTTCAAAATATCCCAAATATCTTCCATTCTAATTTGTTTTGTGCGTTAAAATCTACGCAAATCAATAATAAAATAGCATACAAACGAAAGGAAACTTTAATTATTACAATATTCATTTTATTCAAATTAGTAGCTTTGCACAGATTATGGAAAAACATCTCTCAAATCGAATTAATTCTCTCTCTGAATCTCAAACGATTGCTATGTCAGCAAAAAGCAGAGAAATGAAGGACAAAGGAATTGATGTAATAAGCCTTAGTTTAGGGGAACCCGATTTCAACACTCCCGAATTCATTAAAGAAGCAGGAATTGAAGCTATAAAAAATAATTTTACTCACTATCCACCAGTTCCTGGCTATTTAGAATTGCGACAAGCAATTTCAAACAAATTTAAAAGGGATAACAATTTATCTTATTCCCCTTCCCAAATTGTAGTTTCTACTGGAGCAAAACAATCCCTTGCAAATGTTATTTTAAGCTTAGTAAATGAGGGTGATGAAGTTATTGTTCCAACACCCTATTGGGTAAGTTATATTGAGCTAATCAAACTAGCTGGCGGTAAACCTGTATTTGTTTCCTCTAGTATTGATACTGAATTTAAAATAACTCCTGATCAGCTAGAAAATGCCATAACTGACAAATCTAAATTAATGATTTTCAGCTCTCCTTGTAACCCAAGTGGTGCGGTTTATTCTTTAAAAGAATTAGAAGGTCTAAAAGATGTTATTAAGAATTACCCTAATTTTTTTATTATTTCAGATGAAATTTACGAATTAATAAATTTCGATTCAAAACATGCTTCTTTAGCTTCTTTCAGCGAAGTATACGATCAAGTAATAACGGTAAATGGTGTTTCGAAAGGATTTTCTATGACTGGATGGAGAATCGGTTACATTGGGGCTCCAGAATGGATTGCAAAAGCTTGTACTAAAATGCAAGGTCAGTTTACTAGTGCTCCAACTGGGATTTCTCAAAAAGCAGCTCAAGCAGCAGTTGAAGCAGATCCTGAAGTGGTAGAACACATGAAGCGTACATTTAAAAAACGACGAGATTTAGTTCTTGGCTTACTGAAAAAAATAGAAGGAATTAAATGTACAACCCCACCGGGTGCTTTTTATTTATTCCCAGATGTAAGTTTCTATTTAGGAAAATCTTACAATGGAAAAACCATGAATAATACCGGCGATTTATGTATGTTTTTATTAGAAGTTGGAAATGTTGCACTTGTTACTGGCGAAGCTTTTGGAAACCCTGAATGTGTTAGAATTTCATATGCGGCTAGCGATAAGGACTTAGTTAAAGCTGCAAAAAGAATTAAAGAATCTCTCGCCTTACTTTCTTAAATTCATGACAAAAAAAGAAATTACTTCTCTTTTCGAATCCTTTAATCAAATGACTGTTTTGGTTGTCGGTGATGTAATGATCGATGCTTATTATAGCGGAAACGCGAATAGAATTAGCCCAGAGGCGCCTGTTCCTGTAGTACATGTAACTAATAGCGAAAAAAGACTTGGTGGGGCTGCAAATGTGGCTCAAAATTTAAAAGCCCTTGGTGCAACCCCTATTCTTTGTTCTGTAATAGGAAACGATTTTTCCGGTTCAGATTTTCTGAATATTTTGAAAGAAGAAAATCTACCAATCGAAGGAATATTAAAATCGAGTGAGAGAATAACAACCGTAAAAACCAGAATCATATCTGGCAGTCAACAAATGTTGCGCGTTGATGAAGAAGAAGTAAAAAGTTTATCTAATGAAGACAAAATACAGTTCGAAAACAAAATCAAAAAAATTATCGAATCTCGAAAAATTAATGTTCTGTTATTTGAAGATTATGACAAAGGGTTAATTGATTCTGATTTAATAAAAACTGTTGTAGCCATTGCACGGCGCAATAACATACCAGTGGCAGTGGACCCAAAAAAAAATAATTTTTTAAACTACCACAATGTCGATTTATTCAAGCCTAACTTAAAAGAATTATCCGAAGGTTTAAATCTTGTTTTAAAAACAAAATCTTTCAATGATCTTAATGAGGCTAATTTGAAATTATCCAACATCCTTAGACATAAAATTTCCTTGATTACCCTTTCTGAACTAGGTGTTTTTGTTGGGGATGAAAACGGAGCTGAAATCTTGCCTGCTCATATTCGAAAAATAGCGGATGTATCTGGTGCGGGAGACACTGTTATTTCAGTTGCAAGTTTATGTTTAGCCAAAAAAATTCCTAATCATTGGATGGCAAAATTCGCTAATCTTGCAGGAGGTTTAGTTTGCGAAAAATTAGGGGTAGTTCCCATTGATAAACAAACTCTTATGAATGAATGTTTAACACTTTCCGAAAACTAATATGAGTAAAACAGTTACTCCATACCAAAACGATAGCGCCAAAAAGGAACAGGTCGCTGAAATGTTCGACAACATAGCAAACAACTATGATTTCTTGAACCATTTTTTATCCATGGGTATTGATATTTTATGGAGAAAAAAGGCGGTTCGATTATTAAAACCTTTTGCCCCAAAACTAATTTTGGATGTTGCAACTGGTACTGGCGATTTTGCTTTAGAATCTCTTTCGCTCAACCCCGATAAAATTATTGGAGTCGACATTAGCAGAGACATGGTTGCAGTAGGCTTAGAAAAAGTAAAAAAGAGAAAGCTACAAAATAAAATTGAATTAAAATACGGTGATTCTGAAAATTTAGAATTTGAGACCAACACTTTTGATGCTCTCATAGTTGCTTTTGGTGTTCGAAATTATGAAAATTTAGAGCAAGGATTATCAGAAATGTTACGAGTAATTAAACCCGGAGGACATGTTGCTATTATCGAGTTTTCACAGCCGCAAAAATTCCCGATTAAGCAGATCTACAATTTTTATTTCAACAACATTTTACCGGGAATTGGCCGAATTGTGAGTAAAGATGCTCGGGCATACACCTATCTCCCTGAATCTGTTGGTGCATTCCCGCATGGCAATGAATTCCTAAAAGTTTTAACTAAGGTTGGATACAATAAAGTTGAAGCTATACCGTTGACTCTGGGTATTGCTTCTATATATCTAGCGAGTAAATAATTAACTTGAAACACTTAGTATATATATCACTTGTTTTTGTTTTTGTAGGTGTATTTTTAAATCCCATTTTTTCTCAAAAAAGTTCATATAAGAAAAAAACAATTCAAAATTTGGATCAATTTGAAAATAAATTATTTCACTTTGGTTTTTCATTAGGTATTAATTCTTCAGATTATTTACTGGACGCCAATCTAGGCACAAATGATAGTTTATTAAGTATAGAGTCAAACCCTACTTTGGGGTTTAACCTGGGAATAGTAGCTGACCTGCATTTAGGAATTCATTTCGACCTTCGTTTTATCCCAACATTGTCGTTTAGTCAACGAAATTTGGATTACACATTTAAAACAGCTGGAAATAGAAAATCATCGGAATTTTCCAAACCAATTGAATCTACTTACATCGACTTCCCTTTAAATCTAAAAATGAAAAGTGCTCGGGCCGGCAATTTCTCTGCTTATACGCTTATTGGTTTTATGTATAGTTATGATTTAACTGCCCAAGATAAAGTCAAAAATGATTCAGCAAATCCTGATGATTTAATCGTAGCTGTAAATAGAAATACTTACAGCTATCAGGTTGGAATAGGATTGGACTTTTATTTACAATACTTTAAATTTAGCCCCGAATTCAAATTATCTATGGGCTTAAACAATAACTTAGTCCAAGATGGAACTATGTTCGCAGCACCTATAAGCTACTTAAGATCAAGGATTTTCCTTGTTTCATTTACCTTTGAAGGTTAAAAATTATTCATTTTTCATATTTACTATGCGCGCATAGTAATTTTTTGTAGATTTGGGGTCGTGAAAAATTTACAACTCCGAAAACTATAACTAATGAAGCCGGAAGAAACTTTTGATTTCCCACTTCGATGGGCTTGGCATGGCGTCCAACGACAATACAATCTAATCGCTTCAAAACATGAACTTACCATGACCATGGGGTATGTTCTACTTAACATTGACACAGAATATGGCACACCTAGCACCCAACTCGGCCCTAAAATAGGAATGGAACCTGGTAGTTTAACCAGAACCCTTAAGACTATGGAAGAAAAAGGTTACATAACGAAAAAAAATGATGAAACTGACAAAAGAAAAGTACGTATTTGTCTTACTGAGATTGGGAAAGCAAAAAGAGAAGTATCTAAGGATGCTGTTGTTCATTTCAATGAATTTTTAGATAAAAACATATCAACCACTCAAAAAAATGATTTTTTCGTGGTAATGGAAACAATAAATGACGCACTTAGTCAAGAAAACATATTTAAGAAGTATGAAGCGAAGAATTAAAAAAGTAGCCGTTTTAGGCTCTGGTGTTATGGGGTCACGTATTGCTTGCCATTTTGCAAACGTTGGTCTCGAAGTCATTCTTATGGACATAGTTCCTAAAGAAGCAAACGATAAAGAAAAAGCGAAAAACTTGTCCATTGAAGATAATGCAGTCCGAAATCGGATTGTAAATGAGTCTTTGACGTTTGCATTAACAAGCAACCCTTCTCCTATTTATAAAAAAACATTTGCAAAGAAGATTTCGACGGGAAATTTCACCGACGATCTGGACAAAATCAAAGATTGTGATTGGATTATCGAAGTAATTATCGAGAACTTGGATATTAAAAAATCTCTTTTCGAAAAAGTTGAAAAAGTTCGAACTCCTGGCACTTTGATTACTTCAAATACTTCTGGAATTCCAATTGGATTAATGACCTATGATCGATCGGAAGATTTTAAAAAGCACTTCTGTGGTACGCACTTTTTTAATCCTCCCCGTTACTTACCACTTTTAGAAATTATTCCTACCAAACATACAGATCCTGAAGTAACTGAATTCTTTATGGATTACGGTCAACGATTTTTAGGAAAAGAAACTGTTTTATGTAAAGACACTCCTGCTTTTATAGCAAATCGAGTTGGCGTTTACTCCATTATGGCCTTGTTCCATATCGTGGAAGAAATGGGCCTTACCGTTGATGAAGTAGATAAACTTACAGGACCTATTATTGGCAGACCAAAATCGGCGACATTTAGAACTTGCGATGTTGTTGGTTTAGATACCCTAGTGCATGTTGCCAATGGTTTAAAAGGTGCCGCACCAAACGACGAAAAAAAAGAAACTTTTATAATCCCTGATTATGTTTCTAAAATGGTCGAAAACGGCTCGCTAGGAAGTAAATCCAATCAAGGGTTCTACAAAAAAGTAAAAGGCGAAGGTGGGAAATCTGAAATTCTTTCACTAAACCTCAAAACGTTAGAATACGAACCAAAACAAAAGGTAAAATTTGCTACACTTGAAATGACTAAGCCAGTTGACGATTTGTTAAAACGTCTTCCCATGTTAATTAAAGGAAAAGATAAAGCCGGTGAATTTTACCGGAAAATGTTCTTTTCAATGTTGGAATATGCGTCCAATCGTATTCCCGAAATATCTGACGAATTATACAAAATCGATTGTGCCGTTTGCGCTGGATTTGGGTACAAACTAGGCCCATTTGCCACTTGGGATGTTCTTGGTGTAGAAGCAACTTTAAATCAAATGAAAGCAGAGGGCTACTCCCCTGCTCCATGGATAGATAAAATGTTAGCTTCAGGATCAAATAGTTTTTACTCAAGCAATGCTGGGTCGAAAACCTATTACGATATTCCAAGTAAATCACAGGTACTAATTCCAGGTGCCGATCAGGTTTTAGATCTTGATATAATTCGTGAATCCAATACCATTTGGAAAAATTCAGGAACTACAATTACAAATTTAGGTGATGGAATTCTGAATCTAGAGTTTCACACCAAAATGAACACCATTGGTGGCGAAGTTTTAGCTGGAATAAATAAAGCAATTGATTTAGCTGAAGCCGAATACGACGGATTGGTAATCTCAAATAATGGTGATAATTTTTCAGCAGGGGCCAATGTTGGCATGATATTCATGATGGCGGTAGAACAAGAATACGACGAACTGGACTTTGCTATTCGAGCATTTCAAAACACAATGATGCGAATCCGTTACTCTAACATACCCGTTGTCGTAGCTCCACACAACTTAGCCCTTGGCGGTGGCTGTGAAATGAGTATGCACGCCGATAAAGTTGTGGCTCATGCAGAATTGTACATGGGTCTTGTTGAATTTGGAGTTGGTGTAATTCCTGGCGGTGGAGGAAGTAAAGAATTTGCATTAAGATGCAGTGATGCTCTCCATGAAGGTGATATTAAAATAAATACGTTGAGAGAAAAATTCTTAACTATTGGTCAGGCCAAGGTTGCAACTTCTGCTTATGAAGCATTTGATTTAGGCTATTTAAGAGAAGGAGTAGATGAAGTTGTTGTAAGTAGAAAACTACAATTAAAAAGAGCAAAAGAATCTGCTTTACAGTTAAGCCGAAACGGATATACTCAACCTCAACCAAGAACAGACATTACTGTGTTAGGTCAAGAAGGATTAGGAATTGTTTATGTCGGCGCTAATGCCATGATGTCGGGCAACTACATGTCCGAACACGATCAGTTAATCGCTGAAAAGTTAGGCTGGGTTCTTTGTGGTGGTGATTTATCTGAAGAAACACAAGTAAGTGAACAATATTTATTAAACATGGAACGAAGAGCATTTCTTGAACTGTGTGGGGAAAGAAAAACATTGGAAAGGTTGCAGAGTATTATTAAGACGGGGAAAGTTCTGAGAAACTAGGGTTTCGGAAGAAATTTTGAATTATAAGTTTTTAATGTTGAATGAAAAAGGATAGTGTTATAAGCGAAAAAAGTTTTCAATTTTCATTGAAGATTATAGGCCTGCACAAAATTCTTGTTGCACAAAAAGAATTTGTAATTTCGAAACAACTATTGCGGTCTGCTAACAGCATAGGGGCAAACGTAGATGAAGCATCTGCAGCCACATCGAAAAAAGATTTTGCATACAATATATCAATCTCATCAAGAGAGGCTCGAGAATCAAAATATTGGCTAAGACTTTTAAACGAAAGTGATTTAGTTGAAGTTGAATTAAATGAATACTTGCTTGATGTTGAAGAGCTAATTCGAATTTTAACCGCAATTGTAAAATCAATTCAAGGTTAATGAGAATTAATAATTCAACATTCAACACTAAGAATTAAAATTTATGGAAGCATATATAGTAGCAGCAAAAAGAAGTGCCGTTGGAAAAGCGAATCGAGGTGGTTTCAGATTTTTAAGACCAGACGATTTAGCGGCTCAGGTTATTAAAGGACTTATGGCTGAAGTTCCAGAATTGGATCCAAAAAGAATAGATGATCTAATTGTTGGAAATGCAATGCCTGAAGCAGAGCAAGGTCTAAATGTGGGAAGATTAATCTCATTAATGAGTTTTGATACAGACCAAATTCCAGGACAAACAGTAAACAGATATTGCAGTTCTGGATTAGAAACAATAGCAATTGCAACAGCAAAAATAAGAGCTGGAATGGCGGATTGTATTATAGCTGGTGGAGCAGAAAGCATGAGTTTGATTCCCATGGGAGGCTGGCGAGTAGTACCTAATCACAAGGTAGGAAAAGAAAACCCAAGTTGGTATTGGGGAATGGGATTGACTGCTGAAGAAGTTGCCAATCGATTTAAAATTAGTCGAGAAGAACAAGATGAATTTGCGTTTCATTCGCACCGTAAAGCTGCTACAGCAATTCAAAATGGAAACTTTAAAAATGGAATTATTCCAATTGAAGTGGAAGAAACCTATTTGAAAAATGGAAAGCGTGAAAAACGGACTTTTACAATTGACACAGATGAAGGCGTAAGGCCAAATACTAAAACAGAAGTACTAGCAAAATTACGCCCTGTATTTAATGCTACAGGTTCTGTAACAGCGGGTAATTCATCTCAAACTAGTGATGGAGCGGCATTCGCTATTGTGATGAGCGAAAAAATGGTAAACGAATTAGGCTTAAAACCTATTGCTCGATTAGCGTCATACGCTCCTGTTGGAGTGGAACCAAAAATTATGGGAATGGGTCCTGTTCAAGCCGTTCCAAAAGCATTAAAATTAGCCGGACTTAATCTAAATGATATAGATCAAATTGAATTGAATGAAGCCTTTGCTTCACAAAGTGTTGCCGTTATTCGAAAGTTGGGTATTAATCCCGAAATCGTTAACGTAAACGGAGGAGCAATTGCTCTTGGCCACCCTTTGGGTTGCACAGGCGCAAAACTTTCGGTTCAATTGTTTGATGAAATGAAGTTGCGAAAACAAAAATATGGTATAGTGACAATGTGTGTAGGAACAGGTCAAGGTGCCGCTGGAGTTTATGAAATGATCTAAAATTTTGAATGTTTAATTGTGAGTTTTTAATGTCTAGTCTTTTCATAAGGCTGTTCATTCAACATTAAAAATTCAACACTAATAATTATAAGAGATGGAAGCAATAAAAGGTGGAGAATTCCTAATAAAAGAAACAGAAGCAAAAAATATATTTATTCCAGAAGAGTGGGACGAAGAGCAAAAGATGATTGCTCAAACGTGTCAAGATTTTTTGGAAAAAGAAATATTTCCAAATTTGGATAGAATCGATTCTATGGAAGAAGGTTTAATGCCGTCTTTATTAGAAAAAGCTGGTGAATTAGGAATGCTTGGCATATCTGTTCCTGAAGCTTATGGCGGTTTCGGAAAAGACTTTGTAACAGGTATGTTGGTTACAGAAGCTATAGGTGCAGGACATTCTTTTGCCGTGGCATTTTCAGCTCATTCAGGAATTGGAACCTTACCTATTCTCTATTATGGAAACGAGGAACAAAAACAAAAATATATTCCCAAGTTAGCAAAAGGTGAATGGAAAGCTTCTTACTGCTTAACAGAGCCAGGATCTGGATCTGATGCTAATTCAGGGAAAACTAAAGCCGTTTTATCTGAAGATGGAAAACATTATATTCTTAACGGACAAAAAATGTGGATTACTAATGGTGGTTTTGCAGATGTATACACTGTTTTTGCAAAGATTGACGATGACGAAAATCTTTCTGCTTTTATAGTAGAAAGAGGCTATGCTGGTTTAACACGTGGTGCAGAAGAAAAGAAGATGGGAATCAAAGGATCTTCTACTGTTCAAATATTCTTGAATGATTGTAAGGTTCCAGTTGAAAATCTATTATCCGAAAGGGGCAAAGGATTTAAAATTGCTTTGAATATTTTGAATATAGGTCGAGTGAAATTAGCCGGAGCCTGTTTAGGTGGAGTCAAAGTCGGAATTAGTACAACAATAAATTACTCTAACGAGCGTTCTCAATTTGGTCGAGTTATTTCCAAATACGGAGCAATTCGTCACAAATTAGCAGAACAAGCCATTCAAACATTTGTATTAGAATCTGCAACCTACAGGTGTTCCATGGACATTGACAACTCAATAAAATCTTTTGAAGAGGGGGGAATGGATCATGGTTTAGCCATTTTAAAAGGTGTGGAACAATTTGCAACTGAAGCCGCTATACTGAAAGTCTTAGGTTCTGAAGTAGCTGATTATGTAGTTGATGAAGGTGTTCAAGTATATGGCGGAATGGGATTTTCAGCAGAGGCTCCAATGGACAGAGCTTATCGCGATACTCGAATCAATCGAATCTTTGAAGGTACCAACGAGATTAACCGAATGTTAATTGTTGATATGCTATTGAAAAAAGCCATGAAAGGTCAATTGGATTTGATGGGACCAGCTATGAAAGTGGCAGACGAATTAATGTCTATTCCTGATCTTTCAGAACCCGGAGATGCACTTTTCGAAAAAGAAAAAAAGTATATCGGAAATTTCAAAAAAGCCATTTTAATGGTTGCTGGTTCTGCTGCTCAAAAGCTAATGATGACTTTATCAAAAGAGCAAGAAATTTTAATGAATGTAGCTGATATGGCCATTTGGACTTATGCTGCAGAAAGTGTGTTGTTGAGAGTTGAAAAAATGAGTTCCTTAAAAGATATTTCTGAGATTCAAGAACAAATTGCAATTGCCCAAACCTATATTTACGATGTTTCTGACAAAATAAACAAAGCAGGTAAAGATGCCTTGAATGCGTTTGGTGAAGGCGATGAATTGAGAATGATGTTAATGGGGATGAAACGTTTTACAAAGGTTGATTCTTTTAATTCTAAAAATGCTAGACAAACAATTGCTATTAAAATGATTGCAGAGAATAAGTATTGTTATTAGGTTCTTATTAATTTGACAAAAAAGGTCGCTTTATGCGGCCTTTTTTGTTTCCTATATTGCACTGGACCAAATT
>TARA_B110000046_G_scaffold111144_1_pt1 | contig 17334 bp, 17 predicted proteins | sample TARA_B110000046 | Tara Oceans TARA_B110000046 (sample SAMEA4397157) | marine metagenome | biome: Polar Biome; feature: [DCM] deep chlorophyll maximum layer (ENVO:01000326); material: water (ENVO:00002006), including particulate matter (ENVO:01000060) such as... | depth 40 m
TTCGTGTGATTTTGTAGGTAAATGTTTCAGTTGTCATGTTTAACATTATTAATGAATTGTTAAACAAAAGTAGAAGGATAATTCGATTATACAAGCTTTTGTTTAATAAAATTAACTAAAGGCTAAACAAAGTAATATAAGATCAGAGCTAATACGCTAAAAATCAATTAATTATTAAAAATGGAGAAATGTTCTTATTTTATTGATTCAACCAAATCGTTTGGTGAGGTAAGAAAATTTATATTGTAATTTTCCTTAATGTCTTTAAAAAACACCTCAGATCCTGCAACAAAAAGTTCTTTGTCGGCAAAATTCATGTCAAGTTCCTTAAGATAAGCTTCCATTATTATTGGCGGCCTTGAAAGCACTAAAAAACAATAAATAATATCTGCTTTACAAATTTCAGAAACTTCAATAACATCCGGCAATGGTACATTTTGTCCAAGATAAACCACTTTCTTTCCATGTAGCCTCAAAATATAATAGGCTATCAATAAGCCCATTTCATGAAGCTCATTTTCTGGTAAAAACAAAATGTACTTTTTTGCATCTTGCTCAGCAGGGGGCAAGCTATCAATGGCAACAATGATTTTTTGTCTAATTAAATTATAAATAAAATGTTCTTGAGCAGGGTTAATTTTATCAACCCCCCACATTAACCCAATCTTCATCATAAAAGGATACACCACTTTAAATATGGTTGTCTCAAAACCCAGGGTCAATAAACAATTATTAAACGCACTTCCGAAACGTTCCTCATTGAGGTCAATCATGGCAATGGTCAATTCATTTATTTGAGCCGAAAATTCTTTTTTGGATGCATCTGGATCAAACTTTTCAGTTAAATTTAATAGGGTACTATTTAGCTCGTTGTGGCTAAGGGCGGCTATTTTGGAGATCTTTAAACCATAATCTATCAAAGTAGAAATGTTTAAGAGCTTTTTTAACTGGGCATCAGTATAGAATCGAATGTTGGTTTTTGAACGACTTGGTTCAATTACTTGATACCTTTGTTCCCAGATACGAATGGTATGGGCCTTTATTCCTGAAATGTTTTCTAAATCTTTAATACTATAGATTCCCATGTTAGCCATTTTTTTAAAACCACTCAGGGGCAAATTTGTTTAATAGAAGTTGATTAATCACTAAAAAAGCACCTTTTGTTTAATATTTATGACTGCAAAAACAGAAAAGCTTAAACAAATCATAGCTGATTTACCTCAAAAACCAGGGGTTTATCAATATTTTGATGTAGATCAAAAGATTATTTACGTTGGAAAAGCAAAGAAATTAAAGAACCGTGTTAGCTCTTATTTTAATAAAATAAAGCACGAAAGTGGCAAAACCAGATTGTTGGTTTCCAAAATTGTGGACATTAAGTTTATTGTTGTAGAAACAGAGTATGACGCTTTATTGCTTGAAAACACCTTAATTAAAAAACACCAACCTCGTTACAACATTCTATTAAGGGATGATAAAACCTACCCTTGGATTTGTATAAAAAAGGAAAGGTTTCCAAGAGTGTTTTATACTCGTAAACTAATACGTGATGGGAGCGATTATTTTGGGCCGTATGCATCGGTTAAAACCATCAGAACATTAATCGAACTTTTAAACAAGCTATACAGATTCAGAACATGCAGTTATTTTTTATCCAAAGAAAGCGTAGATAAAAAAAAATTCAAACCCTGTTTAGAGCACCATATCGGTAATTGTAAAGCACCTTGTGCTAATTTGCAAACAGAGGACGATTACAACCAATCGGTTGCCCATGCCAAAGGAATTCTTAAAGGAAATTACAAGGATGTATTGGTTTCTTTAAAAGAGAAAATCGCAATACTTGTTAAGGATTTGAAATTTGAGCAAGCCGAAGAAATCAAACAGCAAATTGATGCACTTGATAATTTTCAATCAAGAAGTACTGTAGTTCACCCAACTATTAATAACGTTGATGTTTTTAGCATTGTCACTGATGATAAATATGGGTACGTAAATTACCTAAGGGTGATGAGTGGCTCCATAGTTCAATCACATACCATTGAGCTGAGAAAACGACTGGATGAAACCGAGGAAAATCTTTTGGAAATAGCAATTGGTGAATTGCGCACAGTTTTTAATAGCGATAGCAAGGAACTTTTCACATCAGTTGAATTGGATTTGGAAATACCAGGTGTTGAACTTCATTTTCCTCAAAGAGGCGACAAGAAAAAACTCATTGAGTTAAGTTTAAAAAATGCCAAATATTTCATGCTCGATAGGCATAGAGCTCAAGATAAAATTGATCCAGACAGAAAGAAGAATAGAGTTTTGACTCAAATTAAAGATGATTTGAGGTTGGCAGAACTTCCAGATCATATTGAATGTTTTGATAATTCAAACATACAGGGATCATACCCTGTAGCAGCGTGTGTGGTTTTTATTGGTGGTAAGCCAGCAAAAAAAATGTACCGTAAATTTGAAATTAAAACCGTTGTAGGTCCTGATGATTTTGCAAGTATGGAGGAGGTGGTTTACCGCCGCTACAAAAGATTGTTGGACGAAAACAAACCCTTGCCCCAACTAGTGATTATTGATGGTGGTAAAGGACAGTTAAGTTCAGCTATGAAAAGCATCGATAAGCTCGGTATCAGAGGTAGACTTACGGTAATAGGAATCGCTAAAAGGCTGGAAGAAATATTTTTCCCCGGTGATTCAATACCGCTGTACATCGATAAAAAAAGCGAATCACTTAAAGTCATCCAACAGCTGAGAAACGAGGCACATCGTTTTGGTATTACTTTTCATCGTCAAAAGCGTGACAAAAGCACCTTGGTTACTTCTTTAACGAGCATTGAAGGCATTGGTGAAACGGCAGCAACTAAACTATTAGCTCATTTTAAATCAGTAAAAAGAGTGAAAGAAGCCACCATAGATGAACTAACAGAAGCAGTGAACAACCATCAAGCTCAAATTGTTTTTGCGCACCACAATCCCACTAAGGAGTAGATTTAAGTCTGCTTTTAAGCCATGCATTTGATAGAATAGTAAGAAAAATAAGTAACGCACCCGAGTAAAACCCAAAGGTCATTTTTTCTGAATCACCAAAAAAGAAAAGTGCTAGAAAAATAGCATAAACGGGCTCCATATTTATTGAAATTGACGAGGTAAACGGCGATAAGGTTTTTAGCACTTCAACACTTATTACAAAAGCAAAAGCAGTACATATTAAACCGAGTATTAGCAAATAAATGAGGTCGGTTTGTGATGGAATAGGTATACCGTTTTCGGGTTGCATAAATAGCAGATACAGGCTGATGCCAACTACACCGCCCACCATTTCGTAAAATGAAATTACACTTGGCGAAGCTTCACGCACAAACAAACCGTTTACCGTGCTAAAAATAGCGGCAAAAAAAGCGGAGGTAATTGCGAGTACTATTCCAAGGCTATATTGTGGTTCAAAATTAAAAATCATACCTAAACCTACAATCACCAGAGCGCCCAGTAGCACTTCATAAAAAATAATTTTTCGTTTGTAGAATAGCGGCTCTAAAACCGCAACAAACAACGATGCTGATGACAAACAAGCCAATGTTACTGAAACATTTGAAACCTTGATGGCTTCAAAAAAGCAAATCCAATGAGCGGCCACTACAAATCCAATAAAAATAAATTTTATCTTAAATGCTTTTCTAAGCAATTTGAAGTTTTGCTTAACAACTATGAAACCTAAAATACCCACCAGGGCAATGCTCATTCTATACCAAACCAAGACGGTAGAATCGATTGTAATTACTTTACCTAAAATGCCTGTAAAGCCCCAAATTAGTACTATAAAATGGAGTAATAGGTGGTTCTTGTATTTGGTTATAAAGTTCAGCAATGGTTTATTCTATTTTCTCTTTAATATCGGCAACACCGCCTGAAACGATGAATTTCATTAAATCTGCTGATGAAACTTTTAATAGAATTACATTTTTTGCAGGTACAATGAACATGTTTCCCGAAAAAGCATAGGAGTGAGGTAAGTAAACGGCAACTTTTTCGCCTTCAATACCAATCTTTTCTAAATCGCGTGAAGTAATAAAACCTGGTTTTTCTATTTCATGCTCTTGGCTTAAACGAACTAGAACAGGCTCTTTAAACGATTTCTTTTTACCTACAAAAGCAGTTATTAAATCGGCAAATGCCGAATATAATGTTTTTACGAGTGGCGCCTTGTTAATTAGCTTTCCGAAATATTTTTTAATTGGTGAAGCAATGATGCTGTTGGCTAAAAACCCTAAAACTGTTAATGACACAATTAAAGTTACAAGGCCAACCCCAGGGTAATCATAGGGTATTAATCCGTCAATAAACTGAAATAAACTCCAAATCACATAAACTGTTAAAGCAGTAGGTATTACGTATAAAATTCCTTGAATAAAATAGGATGCTAACGCTCTTGAAATCTTTTTCATGCTACAAATTATTAAGTTCTTCTTTTAGTTTTTTGGTTAAACCAGAAACCACCAAATCGTATGAATGATCTATCCACTTGCAGAGTTCTTGGGCATCCATATCTCGATTTACATTAACGGTGTTCCAGTGCTTTTTGCTCATATGAAAACCGGGTTTAACCGATTCGTATTTTTCTCGCAACTCAAGAGCAGTTTCGGGGTTGCATTTTAAGTTACAGGAGGTAAAATTCTCGATACTTGCCAAGGTAAACATCTTATTCATCACCTTAAAAATTAGTGTGGTTTTATCAAAAGGAAAACCTTCAGTAACCCCTTGTTTATTGATGCAATATTCTCTAAATTGTTCAATGTTCATTGCTAGGTAATAAGCTTAAATAAAACCGGTCTGCTGGGCGAAGCATCGTTTTCGAAAGGTGCAAATTGAAGGTTGAGTAAATAATTACCATCGGCGATTGTGTTTTTCACATACACCATTTCAGTAATACTAGCTGATTTACGAACCACCCTGTCGGTTTGCCAAAAAATATTGTGTGAAAGCAGAGCGCCATTGTCAACTTCTTTGTCAACTGAAGGAGTGTCAATCAACAAATGTTCAATACCAGAATCCACAATTAATTGCATGGCCTCATGATGAATAAATGCTGGATTTGTACTTGAATATTGTCTTGAAAGTTTCGATACATCATTAGGCAATGTTCTAACGACTAAGGCATCAACTTTATTCAACTCAAAAATACTTTTAATCTGACTTTTCGTAATCATTTGATCAGCGTTGTTTTGCTCTGGTTTTATGGTTACTACTTTGGCCATAAAAAAGTATTGCTTCACCAATTTATTTACTGAAAAAACCTCTTTGGTGATGTGTCCAATACATTCGGTATGTGTTCCGTGTCCATGTGGATTAAAACTAATGTTTCTGAAATTAACAGAACCACCTTCTGCTACCGCACCTACAAAACCTTCGCCTCTAACAGGCTCAATAATTGGAGCGTTAACATACCATGCGGTAACGTTTTCGGCATTTGCCCTTAACGGGATAGAAATATCTAATGGTTGATTCAGGTCAATTTTAAAGTCAACAGAGTCAAAGTTTATTGCAGCAAGCATCAACCAAAAGTAGACAATCAGAAGGTATTGAAAAACGAAAAATTAGTTAATCGGTTTTATTGATTAGATGACAGAATAAAATCGTTTTTGGATAGGTAAAAACTTACTATTACTTTTTCTAAAAAATACGAATTTCCATCCACAAAAAGGTTAAATACAACAGTCTATTAAAAATAGTTTCAGCCCTTTTATTTGTTACTGTTTTGATGTCGTGTTCAATGGAAAAAAGAGCAAGGTTTTACGGTGACCATATTGACTATAAAAAGTTTAAAAAAAGCAGGTGATAAAAAATGTTTACCGCTAAAGCCGTGATTGAAGAAAGCATTGCTCCTGAACTAAAATCCAAAAAAATTAGAATATCAGCACCAATAGTTGGTGCCTTTGAAAATAATACAGGAACTATCTTAACAGCAAACCGAAATTAGTAATCGGCGATAACGTAATCATTACCTTTTATCAGGGTTACGTTAATTTTTCTGCTTTCCGAAGATGCCTTGAAATTGTCAATAATTTCTAGAACATCGTAATCAATCTTAACAGATTTGCTCATATCGATTGTAAGAAAAGTACCTGGCGGAAGGTTGCTTAAAGCTTTCAAGATCGCTCCTTTATTAATAAAAGTAACTTCCTCCGCAAGCGTCATTTTAACCTTGTGAATTCCGTCATCGGTTTCAACCGGATGTAAGAAATGTGAATTTTTGAAACTATTTCGTAAAAGTATTACCACTCCAACCAAAACACCCATGGAAATCCCCTTAAGTAAGTCGGTAAAAATGATGCCTAATATGGTAATAATAAAAGGTGCAAACTGACTCCAACCTAGCCTGTACATTCGTAAAAACAAACTTGGTTTAGCAAGTTTATATCCGACCATAAAAAGAATACACGCCAACACGGCTAGCGGAATCATATTTAAAACAAACGGAATAAGTGAAACGCAAATCAACAGAAATATGCCATGTAAAATTGCGGATAATTTCGAATTACCGCCTGATTGAATGTTAGCTGAACTACGCACAATTACTTGGGTGATTGGCAACCCACCAATTAAGCCCGAAACAATGTTTCCGATCCCTTGTGCATACAGCTCAGTATTAGTATTAGTGATTCTTTTTTTGGGATCCAATTTGTCCGTAGCCTCAACACTTAGCAGCGTTTCTAAACTAGCTACAACCGCAATTGTAATTGCCACTACAAAAACATCAGAGCTAAATATTGCACTAAACTCAGGTAAGGTAAACTGACCAATAAACTCAGAAAAATTTCCTGCCACTGGCACCGAAACAAGATGCTCGGGGTTAATTGAAAATTCTGTAAAATATTTGCTGGTTAAAATCTCATAAAAAATACCTGCTGCAACAGCAACCAATGGACCTTGAATAATATTGAAAACTTTACTTTTCTTAGTTAAATATAAATCCCAAAACAGTAATATTGTTATGGAGATAATAGATACCAAAATAGCTCCAGGCGAAATGTAATCTACCATATTAAAAAGCTCACTAAAGGTGTTTTGCCCATCTGACTGCATAAAAGTTAAATCGCCTTCGTAATCGGCATCGTAACCAAGAGCATGTGGTATTTGCTTTAAAACGATTATAATTCCAATTCCTGACAGCATTCCTTTAATCACTGATGAGGGGAAATAATAACCTATAACGCCGCCTTTTAAAGCACCCATAATTATCTGTATAATTCCAGCTATAACCACTGCCACCAGGAATACCTCATAGCTGCCTAAAGATTCAATTGAGTTTAATACAATTACAGCCAAACCTGCTGCAGGGCCGCTAACTCCTAGAGAGGAATTACTTAAAAAACCGACTACAATGCCACCAACAATGCCCGATATTAAGCCTGAAAATAGTGGAGCACCACTTGCTAAGGCAATACCTAAACAAAGCGGAACTGCAACAAAAAACACCACAATGCTTGCGGGTAAATCCTGTTTTATGCTTTTGAAAAGGCCTTTGTCGTTTGTGCTGTTCTTCATAGTACCGTCATTAGAGTGCAAGTTTAAAACACTCAGATTAGAGTTAAATTAAAGCAATATTAAAATAAGATTAGAATTAAGATGTAATCGGAAACGATACGGTGATATTGGTTCCGGTATCTAATTTTGAATCAATTTGAAGGGTACCCTTGTGGATTGAAATTATCTTTGAAGCAAGCGCTAATCCAACCCCTGATCCTTTAATTTTTAAAGCGTTTTTGCCTCGATAAAAAGGCGATAAAATCAGTTCTTTATCTTCCTCAGATATGCCTATTCCATTATCTGAAATATATAGATTAAGCATAGGTTTAAGTACAGAAAAATTAATTAATACTTCCTGATTAGCAGAAAATTTACAGGCATTGTCAATTAAATTAGTTATTGCAGATTTTAACAATTGCTCATTTCCAAAAACAGTTTTATCATCTAATTTAATCACTGGAATCACAATTTTGTTTTCAGGATTAACGAAATTATAATCTGATTTTATCTTGAACAAGAGGTCTTGAATGTTAATTTTAACTAGCTTAAATTCACCTTCGTTTGAAGAAATGTTTGAGAGCTGTAGTAGATTGTTTAGCGTAATGTTAAGTCTTTCAGCTTGCGCCAAAACAATGTTTAAAGATTCAATATACTGATCTGAGGTTCTTGTTTTGCTAACTGTAATTTCAGCTTCTCCCATTATGGCGGTTAGTGGATTCTTAATTTCATGCGAAGCATTTCTAATAAAAGACTTCTGGCTATTGAACGATGCCTCTAAACGGTCCAAAAGATTATTAAAAGCAATAGCCAATTGATCAATTTCGTCGCCTGAATCATAGACCATAAGCCTTTGGTTGAAATTGGTAGCGCTTATGGTATTCGCCTTTTCAATTTTTTCAGACAAGGGTAAAAAAGCTCTATAATTCATAATAAAGCTACTTGCTGAAATTACAGGAATCCCTATTAAAGCAAGTAATATCAACAGAGTTTTAAGAAATGCTAGGTTTTCTAGACCAATGTTATCGAGTGCAGTAACAACAACGAGGTAATTGTGCCCTTTTATCTTAAAAATCCTACTCATTCCAGCTGTTTTCTTAAGGTTAAAGTAAACCGTTTCTTCAGAGCTTATTTTCTTCCATAAATCGGTGCCATATTTTTCTTGATAAATCAAAATAGTTTCATCATCAAAATTTATAACAGCCTCAGTTTCTTCAGGTAGCGTATGTAAAAATTGATCGGTAATGGTTTCAAGCTCCTTTGGGCTAAAAGAATCTTTTTCTAAAAATAATTTCTCGGTAATCAGAACACGTTGCTTTAATCGCTCTTTAAATACATTTTGACGGTGTTCGGATGAAAATTTATAAATCACTAAGCTAAAGACTAAAAAAATAGCGCTTACTATTATGGATACCGTTAATGAAAGCCTAGTACTAATTTTCATGTGTTATTCCTTGATGATATATCCCATGCCAATAACCGTTTTTATTATTTTGGAATCAAACCTTGGTTCAATTTTTTTACGCAAGTAATTAATGTAAACATCAATAACATTAGTGCCTAAATCAAAATTTATTTCCCAAACGTTTTCAAGTATTTCGGTACGCGATACTACTCGGTTTTTGTTTTTAAGCAGGTATTCAAGCAACTTGAACTCTTTGGCGGTAAGCTCTATTTGTTGCTCTGCTCTATGCACTTCTTTTGATATCAAGTTTAATTCCAAATCTTTTACTTTTAGTATTTCAACAACATCTTTCCTAAGATTATTTCTTCGAGTTAGGGCATTTAAACGTGCAAGCAATTCATTAAATTTGAAAGGTTTGGCTAGGTAATCATCGGCCCCACTTTCAAGACCTGTTACTATATCATTAGTGGTATTCAATGCCGTAAGCATCAATATTGGCGTTAATATTTGATGCTTGGTTTTGAGCTGAATACAAACTTCTATTCCGTTTAATTCAGGCATAACAACATCGGTTATAATTATGTCGAAAGCATCTTTTAGAGCTAAATTAAGTCCGGCTTTTCCATCAAATGCTTGAGTTACTTGATGGCCTTGTTCTTTCAAGCCTCGTTGTATAAAGGATGAAACACTTTGCTCATCTTCAATAAGTAATACTTTCATTTATGATTTTTGCTTTAATACGTTGGAGAGATAGTTAAAAATTCCATGAGGCAGCCCCAAAGGTTTTCTACTTGATTAAATTGCTACCCAAAAGGTAAATGATTTAACAGCAAAAAGTAATGATTGAATAAAACGAGTTATTTTTCACTATTGGTTGCACACAATGAAAGTTCGTTAATATTAGCCGGATTCCACCATGAATATACAGTGTAGTAAGACACTTCTACAGGAAAAACAAATCCAGAATCTAAAACCATTGAAAGACTATCCATCATTTCGTAGTTGCCAGGGACTGCATGAAAACTACCTACACTTAAGCTATCTGAATTGTATAAATAAATATAGGTATCAGAATACGCACTAGTTGCTGCTGAAATAGAAGCTGAAGCCTTATCCACATTTATTGGCTGTTCAAGAGAAACTGTTGTTCCTAGAGAGTTTGCAAGTAAATCTGTTTGGCCGTTATGACATACGTTTGGGCACGAACAATATGCTTTACTATTCTCTAGTTCACATGTTATTTCACATTTACTACATGAACTTAACATAAAAAATATCGAAACTGTCAAAAAGAAAGTGAGTTTCATGTTTTTAAGTTTCCGCAAATCTAGGAAATTTTTAATTATTTACTGTCAAAGCGATTCTCTTTCCTATTTGGGACTTACGTTTTAAAAAGCTTCCAACTTTTGTTCTGACATCTGGCTCAAAAGCAGCATGAGTTTCTGCCATTTCAGTATTGATTTCTCCAATGACTGTTAATTTTTCGTATCAAAAATAGCTACGAATTAACTGCCAAGAAAATCGTGAAATGAATGAAACTTTGGTTTAAGTTGAATTATAACTGTTACGATTCCTTCTTGTCTGCCTTAACTAATTTAATTAGTTGAAAACAAGAATATTGCCTTAAAACAGAAAACGCCACCTTGTGGTAGCGTTTTCTGTTTTTGTGGGCCCACCTGGGCTCGAACCAGGGACTTTCTGATTATGAGTCAGATACTCTAACCAGCTGAGTTATAGGCCCAATAGCAACTTTCGCTGCTAAAAGAGCCGCAAAAATAACAATCTATTGAAATATTGAAGCTTAATTTGCATCAAAATTGACTCTTGAAAATAAGAAACATAGTATTTGATTTAGGTGGTGTTTTATTAAACATCAACTACCAGTTAACCGAACAAGCCTTTGTTCAATTAGGAATTAGAAATTTTGCTGAGTTGTATTCTCAGGCAGAACAATCAAATTTGTTTAATAAACTTGAAACTGGCAAAATAGAACCAGCTGATTTTAGAAGTGAAATCCGAAGTTTGTCAGGCCTAAAACTTAGCGATAAGCAAATAGATAAAGCTTGGAACGCCATGTTGTTGGATATGCCAAAACACAGGATAACCATGCTGAAAGAATTAAAGCAGAGTGGTTACAAGCTGTTTCTATTGAGCAATACCAATGAAATACATTACAATGCTTACACAAAAAGTTTGAAGGAGAAACATGACATTGACGGGATTGAAGAGTTTTTTAATCATTCCTTTTTCTCGCACCAAATTGGAATGCGAAAACCAGATACGGAAACATTTAAATATGTTTTAGAAGAGGCGAAAATAAACGCAGCCGAAACCATTTTTATTGATGACTCCATTCAGCACATAAAAGGTGCTCGCCGAGCTAACATCAAATCATACCTAATGAAAGATGAAATAGGGTGGTTTTTAATGAAGATCTTACCTAGAAAATAATATCAATCTGCTTAGGCAGCAAGGTAAAACTCATTCGGTGGTATTTGGTTGGGCCATATTTTCTGATTCCGTCACGATGCAGTTTGGTAGGATAACCTTTGTTTTTGCTCCAACCGTAATGAGGGAATTCCTCATGAAGTTTAAACATGATTTGGTCACGGTAGGTTTTTGCCAAAATTGATGCTGCCGCAATGTTTAAAAAAAGGGCATCGCCTTTTACCATGCATTTGTGTGGAATTTTATGGTAAGGTATAAATCTGTTGCCATCAACTAAAATAAATTCCGCTTTGGTTTTGAGTTGGTCTAATGCAGCGTGCATTGCCAAAAAAGAGGAGCGTGAAATATTCTCTTTATCGATTACCTTATTATCTAAAATACCAACGCCAAAAGATATGGCTTCTTTCTCAATTTCAATTCTAAGTAGGTCGCGTTTTTTTTCAGATACCTGTTTTGAATCGTTTAAAATTTTATTGGTGTAGTCGTTTGGTAAGATTACGGCCGCGGCAACAACTGGTCCTGCCAAGCAGCCTCTTCCTGCTTCATCACATCCTGCTTCAAAATCAGAATCGGTGTGTTTTAATTCAAGCATTGGCTGTCTTTTCGATGCTTTCCCAAAGTAAAGCAGCGGTTTTATTCCAGCTAAAATCTTTAGATCGTGTCAATCCTTTATCTATAAGGTTTTGTCTTAACGTTTCATTTTTTGCCAATTCAACATAGTGGTTTTTAATTGAATCAACCGAAGTTGGGTCAACCAACAAAGCAGCATCGCCTGCTACTTCAGGCATTGAACTTACGTTCGATGTTATTACCGGAATACCACTTGCAAAACCTTCCAAAATCGGAATCCCAAAACCTTCAAAAAGTGAACAAAAGGAAAGAGCAAAAGCATTTGAGAGGATTAATTTTAAATCGTCGGGAGCAACACGCCCCAAAAACAAAACGTCATCTTTAAACTGCATTTGTGAAACCGTAATTTCAATCGATGTTCCTCGCCACATTTTTTCACCCACAACTTTAAACTGATGGCTCATACCGGTTTCTTTTTTGAATTGGTCGAAAGCCAAAAGCATCCGCTCTAAGTTTTTACGTGGGTTTAATGATCCAATAAACAAGAAATAAGGGGTAGATTTAGGTGCGTAATTTTGGTTATTATCGTTTGTGTAAAGTGTATTGAAGCCATTGTATACTACATCAATCTTATTTTCGTCAACCTTGTAAACGTTTTGGATGTCTTGTTTCGAAAACTCCGAAACTGTTGCTATGCGAGTTGCTTTTTGAGCAAACTTTTGGAAATAGTGTCTGTAATATTTTTGATAGGCCCAAGGCAATTGTTCGGGTGTATGCTCAAAATTTATGTCGTGCATAACTGATAGTTGAGGCACAAAAGTGTTTAAGGTTAAATACCCATCAGGCGATACAAACACGTCTGGTTTAAAATGGTTCAATACCTTTGGTATCGACAACCCAAACCACCACATCCACAAAAGTGGGTGCCTTGAAGGTGGTCCAATCTGAAAAGGAACCACGTTGTCGGTAAAAACAAAATCAGGATGATACGGACGGTCAAAAACAAAAATAAATTCGTCGTTGGGGCGTTGTTCCGTGATTCGTTTCAAAGTTTCATAGGTAAACCAACCAATGCCTTCCAGCTTGTTTTTTAACAATAACCTTGTATTTACAACAACTCTCACTGTGGCGAAATTATTCAATAACCTCAACCTACGCACTTTATTAAATCCTAATTTTGGCCACACTGCATGAAAAAGCGATTTGTACAGAATTTATTTCTGCTTTTATTTCTGAATTTACTCATAAAACCGGTTTGGATTTTAGGTATCGATCGGCAAGTTCAAAACATTTTAGGTGAGGAAGCCTACGGTCTGTACTTTTCGCTTTTCAGTTTAGGGTTGTTGGTTCAGGTGCTTCAAGATTTAGGCATAAATAATTTCAACAACCGGCACATGGCGCAGAACGAGCAATTGTTCCATTCCTATTTCCCTAAAATATTTACCCTTAAAATTACCTTAAACGTTCTTGCATTTGCTGTTTTAATGTTGGTTGGTTTGGCGTTGGGATATGGTGCTAATTCACTCAAGCTCTTAGCCATTATTTTAGTGAATCAAAGCCTGTTGTCGTTGGTTCTGTTTATCCGATCAAATTTGGGAGGACTACATCTTTTTAAAAAGGATCGAATTATCTCCGTACTCGACAGGTTGATAGCCATCATAACTGTTGGTGCTTTGTTGGTTGTGCCAGCGTTAACTGATTTGCTAAGTATTAAAATGTTTGTGTTAAGCCAAACGGTAGCTTACTTCATAACGCTGTTGGTAGGAGTCCAATTTTTATTTGGCACTAAAATCAAACTCAAGTTTAGGTTTTCGATGCCCTTTGCGGTTTCTATAATTAAACAAAGTTTGCCTTATGCCTTGCTCATTTTAATGATGTTCGTTTATACCCGTACCGATGCGGTAATGATTGAACGTATTCATCCAAACGGACAATACGAAACAGGGGTTTACGCCAAAGGGTTTAGAATATTGGATGCGCTAAACATGATTAGTTACTTGTTTGCAGTATTGCTCCTACCTATGTTTTCACGGATGATTAAAAACAACGAAGACTTGTCACCATTGGCCAATACTGCTATTCGACTGTTGTTGTTCCCGATGGTTTCTGCTGTCGCGATTGGGGTTATTTTTAAAGAGTATTGGATGGTGTTGCTGTATTGGAATACCGATCAATATCAAACCTTTATTTTTGCATTAACACTGCTCAATGCCATACCAATGGCCATGGTTTACATTTTTGGAACGTTGCTAACCGCTGGTGGAAAACTAAAATGGCTCAACATTGTGGCTGTTCTCGGAGTATTACTCAACATTAGTTTAAACTTGTATTTAATCCCAACCCATGGCGCATTAGGCGCAACGTATGCAACTATTTTAACGCAATTCGTAACCGCCGCAGTTCAGGTCATCATGGCAATTGTAATTTTCAAGGTTAAAATTCCGAGTACTTTGCAATTTCAGAGTGCTGTATTTTTTGGACTTTTGCTTTTCGGAATCATCATCCATTACTACCTTAAGTTGTCCGATTTTATGGGTATTACATTTCTTAGCTTATGGAGCATAGCCTTGTTTTTTCTTTCGGGGATTTTTAAAATTTCGGAGGTTCGCAATATTCTAGAATCGAGGCGTTAATAACCCATTATAAACCGCAGGTAAAATGCTACTTTTGCCAAAATTTTTCTGAATGGAACAATCTAAAAACACTGAAGAGTTCGACTCAACCAACTTACTGGTTTTTTTATACAATTACCGCAAACCTTTAATCATCTTGAGCATTGCTGCAGCCCTAATTTCAGCAGCTGTGTCGTTTATGATTAGAGAAAAATATCTATCTACTGTAGTGTTGTTTCCTGCAAGTACAAGCTCCATTTCTAAGTCTATAATGACCGAAGATGCAGGAGGCAAGAACGATATTGTTGCTTTTGGTGAAGAAGAGCAAGCTGAGCAGATGCTTCAAATTTTAAACTCTGATGAAATTAGAGGATCCATTAGAGGCAAGTATGATTTAATGAAACATTACCGCATTAAGAGCGATAATAAATACCCAATAACAGCATTTAACAAAATGTGGGACAGCAATGTTTCTTATAAAAGAACCGAGTTTATGTCAATCAGAATTGACGTTTTGGCTTTTCATCCGGACACGGCAGCTTTAATTGCCAACGACATTGCTGAGCTTTTGGATGGAGCAAAAAATAAGATGCAAAAAGAAAGAGCTGGAGAAGCTTTAAAAGTAATTGAGCAGGAATATTTTGAATTCAAAGAACACATGCAACAGGTTGATGATTCTTTGACAAAAATTAGAAGCTACGGATTGCAAGATTTTGAAACGCAAATTGAAATGCTTTCTGCTGAATATTACAAAGCGATTGCTAACGGAAACAATAGTTCAGCCAATAAACTACAAGAAAAACTAGACATTTTCTCAAAGTACGGGAGTGCTTACAATGCGTTAACTATGAATGCTGAATACGAGCGTGAACGACTTATTTTGTTGCGATCTAAGTACGAAGAAACAATGGTTGATGCATCGCAAGACATACCGCATAAATTCGTTGTGAATCAAGCGTATCCTGCTGAGAAAAAAGAATACCCAATACGTTGGTTGATCGTTGTGGTTTCTACAATTTCAACTTTCTTGCTTACCGCAATTGGCATTATAGGCCTTGAAAACTACAGACGTATTATAGCTGCCAACGCCAAATAATTGGTAGGTGATTAATAGTTCAATTAATAATAAAACTGTTTATGCAATAGGGGCTTTCTTTATTGCCCTGATAGCTGCGCTTGTATATGCTGAAATCTACTATGTAGCGGCCATTATTCCAGCATTTTTATTGATTGTTGGCGTTGCCCTATTCCGATTGGATTGGTTGATGTACCTAATTATTTTAGGCACTCCAATTTCATTGAGTTTAGAAAAAATGACCTTCAATTTAGGTTTAATCCTGCCCACTGAACCTTTAATGTTTGGGGCAATGGTAGTCTTTCTTGGTAAACTTTTTTACGACCACAAATACGATCCACGTATCATAAAGCATCCAATTACCATTGGGGTGATTTTCTATATACTCTGGACAGGAATTACGGCCATAACTAGCGAGATGCCGATTGTATCGTTAAAAATGTTTATCTCCAGAATATGGTTTGTAACAACTTGCTACTTTATAGTGGTTAAAATATTCAAAGACCCAAAAGCCTTCCACAAATATTTTTGGTTCTTCATTTTGCCTTTAATTGGTGTCATTTTTTACACGCTTTATCAGCACGGCATACGTGGTTTTGAAGAAAAACCAGCCCACTGGGTAATGCAACCTTTTTTTAAAGATCACACTTCATACGGTGCCATTATTGCGTTTTACATTCCTATATTAATTGGCTATTTGTTTAACCCACATTTTAGATGGAATTTAAAGTTTATTACGTCTATCGTATTGCTCATTTTTGTGGTAGGTGTAATCATGTCGTATACCCGTGCAGCTTGGCTTAGTTTGGTTGCTGCCATGTTGGTGGTTATGATTATTAAGTGGCGAATCCACATTAAGTATTTAATTGGCGTTGCCTCCATAGTATTGGTTGTTCTGTTTAGTTTACAAGAGCAAATAATTCAGAAACTAGAAAAGAACAAACAAGATTCCTCAGGCGATTTTGCTGAGCATGTTGAGTCAATGAGCAACGTGGCCTCGGATGCATCAAATTTAGAACGGTTAAACCGATGGAGTTGTGCTGTAAAAATGTTTAAAGAGCGCCCCGTTTTTGGTTGGGGGCCAGGTACATATATGTTTCAATATGCACCATTTCAAAGCTCACAAGATTTAACTATTATAAGTACTAATTTTGGCGATTTAGGCAACGCTCACTCTGAGTATTTAGGGCCATTGGCCGAGCAAGGTGTTTTTGGGCCATTGTTGTTTTTAATATTGATTTTTCTTATTTATTACAAAGGTATTCCGCTGTATTACAAGCTTAAAAACCGCGACCTTAAAATGGTGCTCCTTACAGCAATAGCAGCACTAACAACTTACTTAACGCACGGTGTTTTAAACAACTTTTTAGACACAGATAAAGCCTCCGTTCCGTTTTGGGGATGCCTAGCTATTATTACTGCCATTGAGGTTTTCCATAAAGATTTAGAAGACTACGAAGTGGAGGATTAGCTTCTTTTGGTTACTAGCTAATAGCGAAGGGTAAAAAGGTCATAGTTAAGGGGATTGAGCCTGTCACAACCCCATTGTGTTTTATTAGAATCCCAATACATCATTTCTCCAATCGTCGAAAGCCACATTCCCATAGGAAGGATCAGCTCCATTTTAGCCATTGAAAATGCATTGTAATTTGTCGTAATGAGAGGTGGCTGAGGAATTTAATTGTATCGAAAGGCGAAATAAAATT
>TARA_B110000046_G_scaffold185603_1_pt1 | contig 17181 bp, 15 predicted proteins | sample TARA_B110000046 | Tara Oceans TARA_B110000046 (sample SAMEA4397157) | marine metagenome | biome: Polar Biome; feature: [DCM] deep chlorophyll maximum layer (ENVO:01000326); material: water (ENVO:00002006), including particulate matter (ENVO:01000060) such as... | depth 40 m
TGAGTGTTTAATGCAGCGCTTATGATGTCGACGCAAGCGAGTGGCTAGTTATTCCCCTGGCCTATAACGTCGCTCTACCCGCGATGCTCTAGCCTTAGGACTAAATAACGGGTCATGAAGCACTTCGTCCACATAGTCTTGCGCCTGATCGGCGTAATGGGGTGATGTTTTATCTAGGGTTGCTGCACCATACTGATGTATACCGCGAATTTTCTGTTCACCGCGGGCATCCCATGACAGCAAATAATACAGTCCATCGCCCGCGACATTGGTAAGAAAGTCATCCTCTTCTAGAGCTACACCATAAATTGCACGCAATGTATCTGGGCCACCACCAACCGGTAAATTGAGATCACCGCGAACATGGCGACTGACATCTCCCCACAGCGGATCCAAGCGGCCTGTCGTTGCCATCAATAAATCTGCACAGCGGGTTAGCTCAGTCATGGAATCTGGTTCTGGAAGACCTTTTTGCTCTGCCAGCCACTCGCTGCCAATCACGCAACTACTAAGAGCGGCGCCACGGTTTTCGATATTGGTATTGCGATCCCACTGGGCAATAATCTGCTGGGCATCCTGATAAAGGGTCTTTTCAGAGTCTAGATCTAAGGCGATAATTTTATTGATAAAACCCATAGATCGCGAATTTTTACTAAAGCTTTTGTCATGCTTGATAGCCGAGAATTCTGCCTCAGAAATTGGACCTAGTTCAGCCAATAATTCTAAGCCACGGTCCGCTCGATTAGTCATCCGAGTAGGAAAGCCATCTTCTATGCGGTAGTCGTTTTTGTTTGGATTGTCGCCCTCGGCGGTCACATGAAACGGGCTCTGATTGGCGCTATGCAAATAGCCTGACCTGGGGTTAATGACCTGAGGCAGGTCATCAAAGGCCATATAGCTGTCCCAGATTAAGCTACTGTCGTCTCCGGGTAAATACTGGGTCCAGTCATAGCCAGCGACGCGTTTTGGGGTTAAGGAGTTATGCACAAACATGCTGTTGCCTTCGCGGTCAGCATAGACAAAGTTAAAGCTGGCAAAAGCCTGCATGCGCAGGGCATTGCGCCAGTCTTCGAAGGTCTGTGCCTTGTTCATGGCCAGCCACTGCTCCACTTGGCGCAATTCATTCATACCGGCGTAGCGAATGGCATAGGTGCCATGATCCGTGCGCAGCACTGGCCCATGTGCAGACCTAAGTCCCTCTTGGGTTGAGGTCCAGTTGAGGAAACCAAATATTTTTACCTCCACATCAAGGTCACGCGCTTCCAAGTTTCTCCACTCACCATCAAGTCTGTAGCGCATCGGGTCATTGGGGTCTATATCAAGTACGTACACGTCCACTAAGTCTGGTTTATTCACCGTTGCCCCCCAACCAAGATTTTCGGTAAAGCCCACACCGATGGTGACGCTACTGGGAAATAGCCCACCCATAATATTTAGCCCTTCATTACTTTGAATATGAGCCTCATACCAGGCCACGGGCCCGGTGGTGGGCTGGTGGGAGTTAATGGCCAAACGGGTAGCGCCATCGGTACTGAAATGTGGTGATACGCTAAAGGCATTTGAGCCTATGGGTAAATCATTAAATACTACGCCATGGCTCTGTGAGTCTTTAGCTTTACCCTCAGCCTCAGCCTCAGCCTCAGCCTCAGCCTCAGCCTCAGCCTTTGGGCCCAGACTAATAGTGCGCTGGCGCGCCTCGGCATAGATCTCGGTAAGTACCGCATCAAATCCATAAAATAGCAGATGACGCAGCATGTAGCCCGCCACAATATCTTTGCCATTGATCGGGAAAATATTGCGGTTGGTTTTTTCTGGGTGCAGTGCGGCATAATAATTGATGCCATCGGCAAAGGCTTCAATATAGGCACGAGTGGGGGCAGAGAGTTGGGTGTTGTAGTCAGTTTCGATGGTATCCCAAATGCCTAGCCATTTAATCAAAAAATCGATAATGGCGGCATCCCTACCATTTTCGGCTGCATTGGTACCGCGATAAAAACTCACGCTGTCGTGAATAATTTGCCAATTGTCTTCAGCCTGAGCGTAGGCAAAACCAAAGGCGGCATCAACATCTCGTTTGCCCATCACATGGGGCACGCCAAGATAGTCGCGCTCAATGACTACATCATATTTTTGATTGAGTTGCAGATAGTCGCCAGCGTTAAATTTTTCGGCGCAGCCAATGAGAAAGATTGAGCAAATGAGAGTTATTGTTAGGCGCACGTTACGTACCTTTTTATTGTTCTTTGGTTACCCAGTATACGTAGTATGGTGTTTGTAAGATGATTATTAATGGGAGACGCTAATTTAACTCGGAATCCTAATGCCTGAACCAATAAAAATGCCACAAAAGACGGCCAATTTTAAATGCTGCTGACTAACGCTGAAGGTTTGATTGCTCCTTGGCGCGCACCAAGGTTTGATGAGGCTACTTTTGGATCCATGCATCAATCTAACTGACGACCTAATTAAAAACGCTACCTATTGAGCTGTATTATCTCTTCCTCAGCATGCAGCACTGTACCCACTGGTGCCGTTGCCGCCTGCAATGTAATTTCAACTTTATATTCGCTTGGCAGAGCTTCAATGGTTAGCACTCGCCAAATGCTAATACTCGCTAGTAGTAAAAGGCAGGCCGCTAATAATAAGAAGAAGCTTTGTAGGCCGAAGACTTGCAGCCAGAAAACTGCAGTGATGGGCCCGGTGATGGAGGTAAGTCCTGCAATTAAAACAATGGTGCCACTGGCGGGTACAATTTCTGCCGGGCGCAGATGATCATTGGTCAGTGCTACCACCAATGAGTAAAGAGATAATGAACAGCCGCCAAATAGAAAGACCAATACATATAACCTGATTGAGGCCTCTGATTCACCGCTAATAATAAGGGCAAAGGCCATGGCAAATAAACAGGCAAAACCCATTACCCAGCGGCGGTCAATCATGTCGGAAATTTTTCCGATGGGGTATTGCAAAATCATTCCGCCGGCCATCATTGCGCCCATAAAGTTGGCGACCTGATATACCGTAAAGCCAAGCTTCGTTGCGTACACCGCACCCATGCCGAATAGAATGCTCGATACCCATTGGGAGAGAACAATACCTGTGACTCCCATGGGCGTTCGATACCAGAGATGACGAATGGTAACGCGCTCGGTTTCTGTAATGGCGGGAGTGGTGACTACGGATAATAGGATGGGCACGGCGGCAACACTTACCATCACTGAGATTAGAATAAATAACGTGAATTCTCTCGGATTTGCCACATTGAGCATAAATTGCCCAGCGCAAATACCGGCCAACAAAATGGCGGTATAAATAGAAAGTACCTGCCCGCGGTTGGTATTATTGGAGGCCTGATTTAACCAGCTTTCTGAAACGACATAAATGGTTGAAAAAGCAAAGCCAGTCAGCAACCGCATCAGTGCCCATGCCCAAGGATTTACATAGATAGAATGGATCAAAATAGTGACAGATGCCACTGCAGATAGTGCCGCAAAAATACGGATGTGACCAACCCGCTGAATCATTTTGGGGGTGAGTAATGAGCCGGCCAAAAACCCAGCAAAATAGCAAGACATTAGCAAGCCAATGAGATAGTCGTCAAAGCCCTCCAGTTCGGCACGAACACCCAGCAAACTGCCCTGCACGCCAACAGCGAGGCCAATAAGAGACAGGCCTGCAAAGAGTGGCCAGATACTGACAATAGTTTTAACGGGCATTGCAAAATGACTCTATCAAATTTCGGCAAGATTACTCTGGAAATGCCAAATTACAAAGTCTATTTTAAGTCTTTTACTGAGATTTTACTTTTATTTGAGGGGTGAAGCTAAGAGACCTGTCTTCGCTGTGCCAGGTTACTTCCTGATCCTGAATGCTGACCTGTATGTCGAGGTTGCGCTGCTTCATGGTTTGCAATATTTCAGTAGTTTCCGGTTGCAGATGATAGACACTGATGTTTTTAAAACGCGCCAGCTGAGGTTGTACCTGTTTCCACCACACAGCATCGGAACCATAGGTGTAAACGATTACCTGCTGAGATCGGCCGCAAGCTTTTTTAAGGCGTTTTTCGCTGGGCAACCCCAGTTCAATCCATAGCTCTATGTCATCGCTTAGGCTTTTTTGCCATAGGTCGGGTTCGTCGTCGGTGCTCAAGCCTTTGGTAAAACTGAGTGATTCGCTGGCATGCAGGGCGAATGCAAGTAGCCTGATCATGAGCCGCTGATTAGTTTCGGAGGGGTGCTGCGCCAGTGTCAGGCTGTGCTGCTGATAATAATGGCGATCCATATCGACAATATTGAGTTCCGCTTTGGAGATGGTTGCGCCAAGAGCCATTATTTTTAGCTGCCTATCTTAAACAATATGAATGTCGTCAAGCGGCCATCATACGTTACTTGAGGTTAAAAAGGCGTCGGCAAGAAAATCAATGCATGAGGCTAAAAACCGAGATCTTCCTGAGTGACCTGCACAATTAGCTGTTCGCCGTCGACTTCGGAGCTAACCAGTATGGGACGACAGCAGACAAAACAGTCTTCTGTATAGGTCTGAGATTCCGAGGGGTCGACTAATAAAGTAATCGCTTCCCAACAATACGGACAGGTTATTTGCTCTTCATGTAAATACATTGGGAATTATTTAAGTGCCGCCAATGGATGGTTGTGTGCCGACCAAGGGCTGACAAAGAACGGCTCAACCATATCTGGGGTTACGTCTTCTATATGCGCAGGTTTCCAGATGGGGCTGTGGTCTTTGTCTATGGCTAGGGCGCGAATCCCCTCGACAGTTTCGCTGCTATGGCCTGAGCGCCCAAGATGCTTAGTGTGAAAACAGTGACGGACTAAATCACGTTCCATACGCAGATCGTCGGCCAGGCTGAGGTCTCTGCCTTTACGAATTTGCATGAGTACAACATGAAGCATTAATGGTGAGCGCTTATGCAGTATATCCAGGGTTTGCGTCGCCCAGTCGGAACCCTCATCTTCAAGGGCTGCAGCTATGTCATTGACGGTTTTAAGGCCAAAAATATTATCAATATTAGGGTTTAGCCATGGGGGGGTAACCGCCTGGCCAGAAGGCTCTGTATTGGAATGTAAAGCTTCTATACGTTCTGACACGCAAGTGTTGGAATCATTAGTTAGAGCCTCCCAGACGGCTGGCATGTCGGCGCTATCAACGATTGCGTCGGCTAGGTCTACCGCCAGTGATTCAGCGCCGAGGAGCAACTGTCCAGTGAGGGCCAAATATTCACCTGTAGCGCCGGGGCAGCGACCAAGAAAATGCCCGCCGCCCACATCTGGAAACAGGCCAATATTGGTTTCTGGCATGGCTAATTTACTGCGCTCGGTCACTATGCGCAGCATTGCGCCCTGGCTAATGCCCATGCCACCGCCCATAACAATACCGTCCATAAAGGCGATATAGGGCTTGGGATAGGTAAAAATCAGATAGTTAAGGCTGTATTCTTCGGTAAAAAAGTCTTCTAAAGCAGGGTCGTTGGTAATAGCCGCCTCGTGAAAAAAGCGGATATCACCGCCGGCACAAAAGGCGCCAAAGGGTCCCTCTTTGTTAGATCCGCGTATGGCTACCGCTTCAACCTCTGGGTTGGTCAGCCAGTTAGTTAATAGGCTGCGCAGTTCGCGCACCATATCTAGGGAGAGGGCGTTAAGAGCCCTGGGGCGGTCTAGGGTAATCAGGCCCATGCCTGCGTTGATTTGCCAGTTAATATTGGACAAGGCCAAAATCCTACGATAGTGTTTAAAGGGTGATTTAAACAGCCCTGAAACCGACTGTCTACAGCGTCCTATTGATAACCGTTATGGGTAACGATGCAAGAGATAAAGGGGTAGCCTAGGCTGTCGCCATAGTCTTAGGCGCCATTGTATTAAAGGTTAAAGGTCTTTTAACACGGTGACTTTTCAATATAATATTAAGCAAAAATATCACGACATCAGACTAAAATCAGACTTTTTTAATGTATAAAAAGGTATCTTATAAGACACCTTTTTATACTTAAGTTAAACGTCTGACTTTCTATTCCAAACATTCAATATAATAATTATCGCAATTATCAGGCCAAGCCCCTCTGACCCCAATGCTTCAATAACACCTTGAACATTGTTAAGTACTCCGCCAAAGAAAGGTACATCTGGTCCAAACAGCGTCGATACTAAAACAGATACAGCAAGCACTAATCCAAGAACTGTGCTCGTTTCCCAAAGTATTGTTTTGGTTTTTTCTAATAAATTTGGAATATTCATAATTAATACCTAGTTCATAGCTTAAGGAAAAAAGGGGAGCCTCGCGGCCCCCCTTTCCAGTGCTAGCCGAAAGATATTAATTATTCGGCAGCGCTCATTAACCAAGCGGCAACGAGCAATCCAACTAAACCGCTATCGCCTAAGGTGCTAACAAAGCCCAACAGATTATCTAGCACACCACCTACGAATGGAACATCACCAAAAACAATTCCTGCAGCTACGCCAAAAGCTATCAAAGCAATAGCCAGAGCAGTTAAGGATCCAACAACATCTTTTAGATTATTTAAAGCATTCATATTAATACACCCTTCTTTTTATTATGGTTGTTTAATTGTGTATATAAACCCACCTTGAAAAAGGTAGATGTTCTACACTCCTAGGATAGTCATTCCAGACAGTCATCTTGTGTGACATCTTTCTGGCGTCTCCAAAATATAGGCTTTATAACCGAAGTGCAAGGCCTAGTTTACTCGGGGACACCTACCTAAGAGGCTTGTTAGCTTCCTCGAAAAAGTATATTTCCTCAATTAAATCAACAAGCTGTACTCGCAGGGAAGGTTACAAAAGACGCGCTGACTGTAATGCTTTGAGGTCTTTACTGGCGGTTAAGAGCATTGTCCATCGCAGCTGTTCCTGAATAATCTCTATCTTCTCGATGACGCTTTGTGCAGATTCTAACGCTGGGGCTAAAAAAGGCTGAGCTAACGCGGTCATCTGGGCGCCCAGGCGAATACATTTAGCGATATCCAACCCACTGCGTACGCCACCAGAGCCAATCAAGTTAACCTCTGGGCACACACTGTGAACCCTAGGGATCAAATCTACTGTATCCATACCCCAGTCGATAAAAGGTTCGGCAATTTTCTGTTCTCTAGTTGAGCTATTTCGAGCTAGCTCGATGCTAGCCCAGCTGGTACCGCCGCGACCGGCAATTTCGATCCACTTTACACCGGCATCTGCTAGCCTCTTCGCAGTACTGGGTCCGATGCCGGCACCGACTTCTTTAATGATGACGGGTACAGGGAGGGTACTGACGCAGTCTTGAATCGCTTCCAAAACCTTATTCCAGTCGCGATCACCCTCTGGCTGAACAAGTTCTTGTAGCGGATTTAAGTGGATGACCAAGGCATCCGCCGCCACGCTATCGACTGCGCGTTTGGCAAGATCCAAACCTGATTGTTGGAGCTGTGTGGCACCGAGATTTCCTAGTATGGTTGCCTTGGGTGCCCAGTGGCGAACATTCTGCGCAAGCTTCTGTTCCAACGCGGCACGCTGGGATCCCACGGCCATAGGGATATGGCAATACTCAGCGGCTTCAGCCAGGTGTTGGTTAATTTGCTCACCGTTAACACTGCCGCCAGTCATAGCGCCGATGATAAAGGGTCCTGACACCCTATGGCCAAGAAATTCAGTACTTATGTCTATGTCAGATAGCGCCAGCTGCGGCAGCGCAATATGCTCAAAAGTGACACGCTCTAACCCGCAGCCAAACTGAGCCTGATGGTTTTTATGCAAAGCCAGTCGGATATGGTCATCTTTGCGATTACTTATATTGGTCATGGCAACAGTCTCTGCTGTTTAAGTTTGTCGGCTAGGTCGACGAGCAACATATGGGGTACGGTCAAGGCGGCAAGACCGATAAAGGTTAATTGTATCAGTGCTGCTGATAAAGAGCCTTGAAATAGCGTCAAAAATACCAGTGCGCCAATCCACGCAATCAAACTATATAGGATTGCCTCAATAACACTTTTTCTGCGGTCGTCCTTGTCTTTAAGGCTATGCCATATGCGCAATATGTGGCTACGGCTGTGCCAGAAGCAAAAGTACAGGGCAAAGCTAGTCAGTGGTGGCAGTAAAAACACCAGTATCAATAAGACCCCCAAATTGAACAACGAAGTGCGCCAAGCTGGATAAATGATGGCATAGGCACAATAGAGAAAGCAGCTCAATAGCCAAGGTAAAAACGCCATGCCAATTATCTCAATAAGGATTTGCGCGCCTACATCACCGACCAAAATAATAAATAGCGGTTGAACAGCAATAGGCTGCAAACTGGGAATGGCGATAGACACCAAGCCTCCATGAGTAATCAAGGGGAGCCATTGATGGTTGGATTTTTGCGCTGATTCGGATTGGGTAAGTGCGATATCACTGCTGCCAAAATGCAGTGCTGATATTAGTAAAAAAACAGCTAACCCTGATACCGGCCATTGGAGCCAAAGCCAGACGACTAATGCTGCCAGTGCAATATAACCAATATGGAATCCGAGCCATGCCAATAGTCCTTTAGGCCAACCGATGCGTCGCGCAATAGCACCGTCTAAACCACCATGGGGCACGCCTATTAGGAGTATGGCCGCTATGGCGGCTATATCCCAGCTAGTCATAGTTGAAAAATTGTTTAAGTGCTGATTTGATAAATACCCATTTTGGCATTGCCAACACTACTTTGAGCCATTCCCCAACGCCTGCATTTGCGAGCATAAAGCGGGCAAATTGATCAGCATTTAGGGTTTTGGCTGTTGCCATAAATAGCCCTACACCATGATCTGATTGGGTATTAAGCGCACGATTAAATACTTTATCCATAAAAACAAGGCGTTGAGAAAATGGCGTTGAGACGCTGTACTTTCCAGCTGCGATAGATTCTGCTAGAACAGCCATCTGTGTCTGTATAGCGCTAAAGCCATAGCCTGAGGACAGCCGCACGGCGCCACTAGCGGCCCCAATACAGGCTATACCGGCATTTTGTGGCTGTACCGGCACCATTGGGATCACGCCATATTCCTCGCTCAGCTTTGACTGGACCTGAATGTTGCGCTCTAAGAGCCATTGAGTAATGGCATTTCGATACCAGTCTTTATCTTCCAGTTGGGTTGAGATCATGGTCGATTCTACGAGTAAATGACGATCTGAGTAGGGCAGTACATAGATAAAGTGCAGGCCACGCGACTGGTCCACACGAAAATCCATTAACGTGGCTATGTCGGCATTGTCTATGGGTTCTTTGGTGCTTATTTCCCAGCCTACAAAGTGCTGACGCAGACTATTGTTATCAACTATTGGCGGCCGACTGTCATAAATGGTTTTAGCGCTGTAATTCTGCCCACCGGCGTTAAATTGCCCGCCTCTACCGTCCCTTACTACGCTCTCTACAGGTGCGCGCACTAGGTTTACCCTGCCTTTTAGGTTTGCCTCACAATGTTGTAAATACTGTCCTGAGCTGAGACTGGTGTAGCGATACTGCTTGCTTTGGTGGATGATTTCACGGTTGTGATCAATTAAACGCCATTGATCCCAGCTGCCTTTAATAGCGTGACTAAGCTTCTCCAGCTGTTTTGGCTGTGCCCAAAGTGCCCAGCTACAATCTCGTTCAGCGGCGGTCTTAGGCTCAAACACCGTGGCCGAAAGGGTATCCAGTTTGGTGGCCAAGGTCATGCCGGCACTACCGCCGCCAATGATAGCGATATTCAACGGGATTGATTTAGTTGGGTTGGACACCGGCTAACCCCTGAAGATACTGATGTAACTGAGTTTGGTGCGCAGGTACATTTTTTGGCCTCAGATCGGCCAGACTGCGCAGGCTAAGGAGTACTTTTTCACCGCTGCTTACCACCACCCGACCCTGCCACCAGGCCAGTTTTCGACGCCTGAGCACCCAGCCGATCTGGCGATAGACGCGCAGTGCTATGGCAATGGATAGTCTTGATCGAAAGGGTAATAGGCGTATTCCTAGCAGGGCACTGGCATAGTACTTTTCCGCTAGGTCTAGCAGCTGTGCAGTGGCCTGTGCCACTGGCTGCTGACAGTCGGACTCTGCATTGGCAATCTGTGCCGGGGTAAAGTTGGCCCAACTGGCGGGCAGATATCGCCGACCCATTTTTGCATCTTCTAGCACATCACGGGAAATGTTGGTGAGTTGCATGGCAACGCCTAAATCGATAGCAAAACTGTCGGCGCGCGGCTCTTTGCAGTTCAGTGCCCGACACATCATCAGTCCTACGGTACCCGCCACGGCGTGGCAGTATCGCAGCAGTTCCGCCTCATCGGCCACTGCAGTGGGGTTCTGATCGCTGAGCATGCCGTCAAGTAGTTCGGCAGCGGCCGCTAAGGGGATATTGTTGCTCTTGGCTAATGTAATAAATGCTTCGATCTCTGGACCAGCTTCAATAGTGTTATCGGCAAGACGGGTACGGATATCTTTAAGGGATTCTTGTCGATCGGGTAGGTCGCCATCTGCTAGATCATCCACGTAGCGACAAAATAGATAAAGTCGTGCAGCGCGATCGGCTAGTTCAGTGCCGAGAAATTTACTCGCCCAGTAAAATGACTTGCCATGACGGGACAGCACCTGCTGGGGTTGTTGCTCGCCTGACGGTAAAGAATCTGGCCTGTGATTGCCCATAGTTTAGCCGCCTGAACCCACCTCAACACCGGTGAGTAACTCTTCGACAACCTTGGCCGAGCTAACCACGCCGGGTAAGCCTGCACCTGGATGAGTGCCTGCGCCGACAAAGTAGAGATTATCTATGGCGCTATCGCGGTTGTGAAAGCGAAACCAGGCCGACTGGGTCAGTCTTGGCTCTATCGAAAACCCTGCGCCATGCATAGAACGATAATCCGTGGCAAAATCTTCTGGGGTCATCCAAAACACCTCTTCAATCACTGAGGACAGTTCTGGAAGTATAGTCTCCTCTAGTGCCGTGACGATTCGGTCGCGCAGCACTTGACCCTCAGTCTCCCAATTCACATTCCCCTGCAGGTTGGGGACTGGGCAGAGCACATAAAATGATTCACAGCCTTTGGGCGCAAAGCTCTTATCGGTGGCGGTAGGGCGATGCACATAAAGAGAGAAATCTTCACTCATCTGTTTGGCGTCAAAAATTTCTGATAGCAGCTGTTTAAACCTAGGTCCCATCCAAATGCTGTGGTGGGCCACATCCGGATAGAGTTTTTTGGTTCCAAAGTAGAGAACATACAGTCCCATACTGTATTGCTTCTTAATGCTTGGCAGACTTAGCTTTTTCTTTGGTAGCAGATGTTGATAGCAGGTTTCAGGATCGCCACCAAAGACGACAAGATCGGCATCTACGATCTGGTTGTTACTGAGACGAACGCCAATGGCACGTTTGTTCTCAACAATTATCTCATCGACATCGGCATTGAGCTGAATTTTTATGCCTTGGCGCGTCATCAGGGCGCCGAGTTCCTCGACAAGCTTGCCGGTACCACCCATACAGAAAAATACACCCCAGCGACGTTCAAGGTAGTGAATTAGAGTGTAGATCGCAGTTGTCTTAAAGGGATTGCCGCCAACCAGTAACGGGTGAATGGAGAATGCTTGACGAATCAGTGGGTGCTTAAGATGGCTGTTGACCATTTGCGACACGGTTTTGTAGCATTTAAGTATCAGCAGGGCCGGTACCTGCTTGACCATATCCCACACCCGCGTAAAGGGCCTGTGCACCAGCTGCTTAAAGCCAACATCGTAAACCTTTTTAGATTTCTCGAGGAGCTTCAAATAACCGTCGGCATCATCAGGGTTAAAGCGCCGAATCTCAGTCAATGTGTCTTCGATACTGGCGCGATAATCGAATTGACTACCATCGGCAAAATGAAATCGATAAAAGGGGTCAAGAGGCACAAAATCGAGATGATCAGAAAGCTTTTCGTCGAACAAATCAAATAGCTCATCGAACAGAAATGGGGCTGTAATTACGGTAGGCCCCGCGTCATGACGATAGCCACCGCGCTCAAATACTTGTGCTCGACCGCCTAAGCTGCTGAGACGCTCCATTAACGTGACGTCGTAGCCTATTGCTCTAAGTCTTAATGCTGTTGCTATACCGGCGAAGCCTGCTCCGATAACAACTAGTTTCTTCCCAGCTCCAAACGTTTTTGATGTCAAGCGATCTGCCCTTGGCGTTTAATGGTTGTTTTTTGTATTACGGACGCAACCAGCCCGTGGGCCACTGATCGAAGCTGAACAGGCAATGTATTGACTAGTTGACCTGCTTGAACCAACCAGTATTCCACTGACTCATTAGCCTGCAATATCACGTCGCTTGAAGCGATACGACGCTGCCAATGGCTCAGTTGAGTGGTGTCTTCGGACTGATACCACAGGCAAAAGTCGTCGCGGCCAACCCCTAGCTGGGCAAATAGGCTGATCACCAAATTGGGCTTGCGACCCTCAAGGTCACTGGAACGATGGCTTGAGGGGATAATATCGTCTATATCGTTGCGTCCCTGATAGGCTAGTCCACAGAGACCAACAAGTTGTTCCAAACTATCGAGATTGGTGTCTAGACCTGCTGCCAGAGCAGCACCTTTTATGGGGGCAACGAGCAGTGGTGCAGTTTTGCCTTTAGCAATCCGCTGCCACTCATTTAATTCTGCGCATTGCCGTTGGGTAATATCGGAAATCTGGCCGCTGCATGTCTCTTGCATTGCCTGAGCCAGAAGCACGACGAGGGAGCCTCCGTGGCGACTATTTCTGGCGGCAAGCTCAAAGGCTTTAGCCACCATCCAGTCGCCCAGACACAGTGCCATATCTGAACCAAAGTGTTCATGAATACTTTCTTGACCGCGTCTATGGGTGCTGGCATCGCTAATATCATCATGTATTAGTGACGCATTGTGCAGTAGCTCGCACGCTGCCGCCCAATGTAAATTATCTTGCTCGTTTAAATCTAGGGCTATGCCACTAGATAGCGCGAGCTGCGCTCGAAAAGACTTTCCTGGATTCTTAAAATGATAGCTGATCGCCTGAAATAGGCTATTCTCTGGCAGCGGCATTTCTTGCTGATACAGGTCATTCAGTACCTGTAATAACTGGGTATGATTTACTGTGAATCGGGGCATTAGCGGCACCCTTATTGTGCGTAACTTTTGGTTGGTTACTTTATTATTTTTAGTAGTTAGAGAGAAAGAGCCAGCACTGCTGGCTCTTTCAGTCTTTTCTAGCTTTTCTAACCTGTCAAACAGAGTCGCTTATTCTGAATCAGCTACTGCAGCTGACCAAATTACGATACCGAAACCAATCTTGTTCCAGAAATCTGCTAGGTTGTAAATCAGGTTCATCGTGCCAGCATCTGCTCCGCCACCAAGGTAACCCATAAAGTAACCCAAAGGATAGATTGCCCAACCTACGGTGACCAAGAATGTCATGGTCTTGTACGCTTTTTGGACATTAGGATTTGCCAAGCTAGCATTCACCTGACTGGCTTCACCTTTGATGATGTACCAGATTACATATAGCCATGCTGCCATTGATAGAGCGAACGCAAGGCCCACACCCATCGAGCCAGATTCGCCCATGTAGCCGAAGATCAGCATTAAGGTAGTTCCGCCTAACAGGTTCCAAAATACGCGCGCTGGCACCTTACCTACTGCGGACATAATTAAGTAGAATTCAACCATCAACAGTGGCACAGTTAGCAGCCAGTCGATATAGCGAAATTCAGTTGGAGAGGTCCCAGTAGCTACCCACACGTCACGCATATAGAAATAATGCACTGCTGCGATCAGTGTAACCAGGCCTGAAACTGTCAAAGATGTCTTCCACTTGCCCGCAACACGATCGCGTTCAAGGAAGAAGAAAGCTGTGGCAGCAACGAGTGCCATGGAAATTAGCCAAAAGGACATGCCGACGTAATCGCCGGACGCTAAATTGTTTGTCATGTGTAACCCCTACTATTAAAACTTTTTTATTTTTATGCCTGCATGATTAGCTAGAATTTCACATGCGACACACGTTGTACAGCCTATCTAGCGCCTTGTTTTGGCACCACTGCAGGGCTTAATTTAATCTGTTTTGCTTGGCGGTGCAAATAGTTTTTGTAGCGAATTTAAAATATTGGCTAACGTTACCGTTTGTTGGGAAGAAACGAGTATCCACCTAACCGTAAGTCAGTTATCTAACGGCTTAGAGTTCGACCTTGTGTTGCGCTGCATTATTTTACAGTTTGGCGCATTCGATGTACCGTAACGCTATCGGAGAAAATCAATTGAGAAAAGAAATGGCAAGTTTTTTAAAGTATGGATTAGTGGCCGCAGTTTTGTTGATCGGGTTCCCCCTAAGCCCCTATGCGTGGACCCTAGAGGTGTTTCCAGATAAACAATGGTTAGACAGTTCGTCGACCAATATGCAGATTGATCAAACCAAAATTGACAGATTATTTGATTTATCCTTTGAAGATTCTGCTACGCAGGGGGTTGTGTTGATTAAAGACGGAGTGTTGGTTGGTGAGCGCTATGCCGAGGGTTTCAATAAGGACTCCTACGGCACCTCGTGGTCCATGGCTAAGAGTTTTTATGCTGCTCTGATAGGTATTTCTATAGATCGTGGTGAGATAAAAAGCCTTGATGAGCCCGTAGCTAATTATCTGGAATATTTTAATGATGAACGCAGAGATATTACTCTACGCGAGCTATTAAACATGGCTAGTGGCTTAGAATTTCCAGATCACGAGCATGAAAATATGTTTTTTTCTAACGACCATCTTGCTTATGCGCGAAACGTTGGCGTGGAGAAAGAGGCAGGTTTGACGTTTGAATACAATAACGTCAACTCTATGTTGTTGGCCGATATCTTGTTAAAGGCCACAGGTATAGCTGCAGACACGTTATTGCGTGAACGCATTCTTAACAAAATTGGCATTGATAACATTACGCTCTGGCAGGACAGCGCGGGTACGCCCCTAACGTACTGTTGTATTGATACCACCGCGCGGCAATATTCCCGGTTTGGGTTGTTGTTTGCTCGCAGCGGCCGTTGGAATGGCGAACAGATCATATCGAAAAAATTTGTTGATGAAACATTTAGCAAAGTCTGGGATAGCGAAAATAGTGAGACCCTCACGCGCAATCGGGGCTATTCTATGCACTGGTGGATTTCCCGTTATGATGATAAGGCAGTTATATTTAATGCATCGGGTAAATTTGGGCAATATATTTTTATTGATCGCGCCAATGACCTAGTTTTTACACGCATCACCAAGTATTACCCGACTAAGGGCTCAAAGCAGAGTTGGGGCAAGTTAAAGTATATTAATTGGCTAGGTTCAGTTGATTTTCGTATTGGCCTAGCAGCGGTTTTGGACTCCTTAGGTATTATTGATATAGAGGGTGATGTGTCTACACCAGTTACTTTTGCGTCTGGAACCTCAAAGCAATTCTATGACAACTACACGACTATCATTGACGCTATGACTGATATCAGCCAACCCGAGACGACGCTAGCAAAGACGAGTTCAAAATAGAGCTTAAAAACTGTTAATGCACGGTCATACTGCCAGTTAGCCGGTGAATCGGAGTTTTAATTGCACCCAGTGCAACACCTATGTCTTTAGAGTTTATCAATATTGTCCAGACAGAATTCGGCGCGGGTGATTAGCGCCGTTTTTACCTCTTGGTCCATCTTGTCCCAACTACGATATGCCATCGCTGTGCGGGGATTGTTCGAGAACTTCTCGCTATGGCGCTGCATAAAGTGCCAGTAGAGGCTATTAAAGGGGCATGCCTGTTCGCTGTAGCGCTCTTTAACGCTGTAGTGACAGTCTTTGCAATAGTCACTCATTTTATTGATGTAGCTGCCGCTGGCAGCATACGGTTTGGTCGCGATTAGCCCGCCGTCAGCAAACTGGCTCATCCCTCGAGTATTGGGCATCTCGACCCATTCAATCGCATCAATATAAATGCCTAGATACCAGTTATCCACCTGTGCCGGGTCAATACCTGCCAGCATAGCAAAGTTACCCGTGACCATTAATCTTTGAATATGGTGGGCGTAGGCATAGTCTAACGACTGGTCGATGGCCTGCTTCATACAAGACATTTTGGTGTTGCCAGTCCAGTAGTAATCGGGTAGATCACGTTCCGCTCCCAAGGCATTGCGTTGGGCGTAACTGGGCATATTGGCCCAGTACACTGCGCGTACATATTCGCGCCAACCTAAAATCTGACGAATAAAACCCTCGATTTGAGCCAAATCGACTGGACTTTGGGTTTCTTCAAAGCGCTGCAGCGCAGCCTTGATCACCTGCATCGGGTGCAGGATTTTACTGTTGAGCGCAAAGGATATTCTCGAATGATAGAGGCTCCAGCGATTTTCACCCTGCTGGGTCATGGCATCTTGAAAGCGGCCAAAGTTTGGTAGGCAGTGCTGGCAGAAAAACGCCAGCAGTTCCAGACTTTGCTGCTCATCTATCGGCCACAGCAGTTGTTCTGTGGTCGAACCCAGCGAGGTGATTTGGTGTCTTTGTAAACGCTCGAGGATTTTAGTTACTGGGTTGGCAAAGATTAGGGGGTGCGGCACCTGGTCAAGATCAGCTGGCTTAAGTTTTTGGCGGTTTTCGCCATCGAAGTTCCAGCGCTCTCCCTGAGGTTGCTTGCCATCCATCAAAATATCGAACCGCAGCCGCATTTTGCGATAGAAAGACTCCATGCGATTATGTTTCCCCGCATTGATATAACGAGGAATATCAGTCTGAGGTAGCAAAAAGTGCTCAGTGTCACAGCAGGTAAGCTGTGCGTTGACATCCAGCGACTGCAGTTGCTGAGCTAACCTGTATTCGTCTGGCTGCTGATACTCTAGCTTTTGCACGCCATATTGGTGACAAAGGGCTTCAAGTAGTTGGGATAGACTTCCATAGTTAACGGTGTCATCCAAGGTTAAGTAGCTCACTTGATGCTGGTCGCGACGAAGGGAATCAGCAAAGGATTCCATGGCGGCAAAAAAAGCACAGAGCTTTTGGATGTGGTGGGTAACGTAGCTGGCTTCTTGGTGCATTTCTGCGATCAGATATAGCACCCCATCATCGCGTTGTTTATACCATGAATGCTGGCGATTAAGTTGATCGCCTAAAATTAATCTCAGCGTATGAAATTGACGCATTATGAATATCCTTTGGTCGATAGATCCGGTGAC
>TARA_B110000046_G_scaffold156802_1_pt1 | contig 17156 bp, 14 predicted proteins | sample TARA_B110000046 | Tara Oceans TARA_B110000046 (sample SAMEA4397157) | marine metagenome | biome: Polar Biome; feature: [DCM] deep chlorophyll maximum layer (ENVO:01000326); material: water (ENVO:00002006), including particulate matter (ENVO:01000060) such as... | depth 40 m
CCAAGGAATGGGTGTGTAAAGATGTTTACGTACTCGATGAGTGGATAAAAAAGGTTAAATTACTCTCAGTAACTCCTTCTGAAAAACTAAGAAGCCAAATTAAAGTATCGAATGATATAAATCTAATTTCTTTGATTTAATAAAACAAACAAAATGTGTGGATTCCTTTTCAGTAATCGAAAGATACATGATTTAGATGCCTGCATTACTTATTTGACAAATAGAGGACCTGACCATACCAGCTCTATAACTTTTCGTGACTTCAATTGTGTTCATAGCCTGTTAAGTATTACAGGCGCAAAACGGCCACAACCCTTTTTTAGCAAACTAAACTCTTATAATGCGGCACATAAAGCAATAAACAATAATCAATACCAAGATGATGACATCCTCTGCATGTACAATGGGGAAATTTACAATGCAGATCAGTTTGGGAAATTTAACTCTGACGGCGAATGTCTCATTCCATTGTATCAGGAATATGGAGTAAATTTTATTCAAAAATTAGAAGGTGAATACGCCCTGTTGTTATATGACAGAAAAAATAATCTACTGATTATTAGTACAGATATATTTGGAACTAAACCACTTTGGATTGCTATAGAAGGCAGTAACATAGGTGTGAGTTCTTACGCTTCCTGCCTTATGCACCTCGGATTTTCTCAGCCCCAAGAAGTGTCTGCAAACAGTACTCTAATCCTAGACGGTAGCAGCTTTGAAATTATTGAAAAACGAATTGTTCACCAATTTAACCTCAAACAACATAAACGACAATACGAAGATTGGGAACAGGCATTTGAAAATGCCGTGAAAACAAGAACTCTGCACAGTCGTGAAAAGGCTTTTATAGGCCTAAGTTCGGGATACGATAGTGGAGTTATTGGACTAGCTCTTCACAAGCAGGGGATTCCGTTCAAAGCCTACAGTATTATTGGTTCTGAAAACCCTGAAACAATAAAGGATAGGATGAGTTTTTTGAATTGTGAACAAGAAATTCTTTCTTTGGATCGCGATCGTTTTCTGAAAGCAAGAGAATATCTGAAACAAAATTGTGAGCCATACGACTTCATGATCGATAACGATGAGAAAAATAATTACGAAAAGGCGCAAAGTGCTCTTGATAAAGAAAATCGAAGAATATTTTTTGCTAAGAAAAATATTCCCGCTCTGGAAAAAGAAAAAGACCGTTGGCAACGAGCCTTAGAAAGTAGGAAAGCTGCACAGCTAACAGATGACAATGGAAGCATAGGGCTTTCAGCTATATGCCAACTAGCTCGAGAAGATAACCGACTTATCTATTTTTCTGGGCAAGGTGCTGATGAAATTATTAGTGATTACGGCTTTGGAGGGATCAAGCATTACCGTCACAGTACATTCGGTGGACATTTCCCTAAGAATTTGCGAAAGCATTTCCCCTGGCGGAATTTCTTTGGCAACACACAGCGTGCATACCTCAGAAAGGAAGAACATGTTTCTGGAAGCTATGGGATAGAAGGACGTTATCCATTTTTAGATAAAAAAGTGGTTCAGGAGTTCTTGTCGTTAGATCAAAAATTAAAAAACGCTCAGTATAAAGCTCCATTGCATGCCTATCTCTGTAAGAATAATTTTCCTTTTGATGTTAATAAAAAAGTAGGGTTTAATTGTGGATTTTCGGGAGCTTCGAAGGACTACGAAAAAAGAATTGCCACTAGAAAAAAAGTGGGTGAAAGCACAGATCCTAGTTTGAGGGTCAATTTAAAGAAATTGTAATAATATCTTTTATAAAATTTAGTTCAATTAATGTTATTTAATTCCATAGATTTTGCTATTTATTTACCTTTAGTTTTTATACTTTATTGGTTTGTAACCAACAAAAATCTCAAACTCCAAAATACCCTATTACTATTTGCTAGTTACTTTTTCTACGGTTGGTGGGATTGGAGATTTCTATCCTTGATTATATTCAGTTCTGTTGTTGATTATTTGGTTGGTTTGGGTATTGGTAAATCTGCAGAGAAGAATAAGCGTTTGATACTATTATGGATTAGCATTACTGTTAATTTGGGCTTTTTGGGCTTTTTCAAATATTACAATTTCTTTTTAGATAATTTTGTAGAAGCATTCTCGTTGCTTGGACATTCCATTGACCCTCAAGGACTCAATATAATCTTACCTGTTGGTATCAGTTTTTATACATTCCAAACGCTTAGTTATTCTATTGACGTTTACAAAAATAAACTAGAACCGACTAAAAATCTAGTAGCCTTTTTTGCATATGTCAGTTTCTTCCCTCAATTGGTTGCTGGTCCTATTGAAAGGGCAACTAATCTATTACCACAATTTTTTCAGAAAAGAACATTTGACTATAATTTAGCTGCGGATGGTATGCGGCAAATACTCTGGGGCTTATTTAAGAAAATTGTTATAGCGGATAATTGTGCAATTATTGTTAATGATATCTTTGCAAATTCTGCAGATTACTCAGGAAGCACGTTATTGGTAGGTGGAATTTTATTCGCATTTCAAATTTATGGAGATTTCTCTGGTTACTCTGATATTGCAATAGGTACGTCTAGGTTATTTGGCTTTAATTTAATGCAAAATTTTGCCTTCCCTTATTTTAGCAGAGATATAGCAGAGTTTTGGAGACGATGGCATATTTCACTTTCTACTTGGTTTAGAGATTATCTATACATACCATTAGGTGGGAGCAGAGGAGGAACCAGCATGAAGATTAGAAATACCTTTGCTATTTTTATTGTAAGTGGTTTTTGGCATGGTGCAAATTGGACCTTTATTATATGGGGTGCTCTAAATGCTCTATACTTTTTACCTCTTCTTCTCACGAAATCCAATCGGCGTAATATGGAAGTTGTAGCAAGAGGTAAGTATTTTCCTACAATATCTGAAATGATCAATATTAGCTCTACATTTATGCTTACAGTTATTGCTTGGATATTTTTCAGAGCAGAAAACATTACTCATGCAATCAATTATATTTCTGAATTATTTTCAGAATCACTCTTTAGTATTCCTGACTTCAATAAGGTAGACGAATCCTATCAGTTAATAGCTTTAATAGGTATTTTAATAGTTGTGGAATGGCTTGGCAGGTCAAGCAAGCATGGACTAGAAAGAATAGCCTGTAGAATATCCAAGTCAGGTAGATGGTGCTTGTATATCATATTAATTTTAATAATTGGGATTTTCAAACCCATTGAAGATGTGCCCTTTATATATTTTCAATTTTAGCAGATGAATAAATTTACACTACAAATATTAGTATTTACATTCTTATGTTCAATTTTGGTTTGTTCAATTTTACTAATTGAAAACTTTATTCTAAAAAAAAATAACTATTTCAAAAATCCGAATATGCTTGAATATGCATTTTTAGGACATTCACATTCTGAGTGCACATACAACGATACTATAATTGTTAACTCAAAAAACTTCTCTAGATCAGGAGAGGCATATTTCTATACTTATCAGAAGGCTAAAATGATTCTTTCTACGACTCCTAAAATCAATGTCATTTTTATTGAATTTTCAAACGGTGACATAGCGAAGTCACGAGATAATTGGATTTGGAAAAATAGATATTTAGATCATAGATTTGAAAAATATTCTAGCTACATGGATATAGAAGACCATTTTTTGCTAATTAGAAATAATACTACTGGTTATATTAATAATTTCTTTAAAACGAGAAAACATAATTTTTCAAAAATTGTAAAAAGTCAATACAATATTACATCCAATCTTGGTCGATTTCGCTATCTTAAGAGAGACAAAACAGATTCTTTAATAATAGCCAAAGGTAAAATACCATCAGAAATTGTTTACACTGAGAATGTTAATGCTATACGAGTTAAACTACGTGAGAAATCCTATGCAGAAATATCTGAAGAGAATTTGAATTATCTGATCAAAACGATAGAATTGTTTCAAAATCAAGGATGTAAAGTTTTTTTAGTTAGAAGTCCAACACATATTGAATTTGAAGGATATAGAAACGAAAATTTATTTCAATCAATTTTGAAAGACAAATTAACCTTCACTGAGTTTTTAGATTTCAATAATTTTCCGCTACAACACACTGAATTTCGTGATTTTGGTCACTTAAACTTTAAAGGAGCCAAAAAATATTCGGAATGGTTCAATGAACTCATTAAGTCAGGATTACTAGAGAAACCAAATAAGCAGGAATATATAAACAATAAAATATTAGAAAAAAATAAGAACTATCTTGAAGATGGAAATTGAATTTTACTTTAATTAATAAAAAAGATTGCTTCATAAGATTTTTAGAAATACATTAATTTCTATAAAAAAGTAAGGAACTTCCTACTTTAATAACTAATGGTACAAATAGTAAACTAATTTAATCGTTTTAAATAGTAGATGTGATAGAGAAAACAAATATACTTGTTACAGGAGGGGCAGGCTTCATAGGCTCTAACCTTGTAGAAGTACTACTTAACGATAAAAGAGTAGGTAAAGTGAGAGTATTAGATAATCTCAGCAATGGATTTCGACATAATATAGAAGAATTTATTCCAACTCAGATTTTGAGTTAATCGAAGGAGACATCATGGACTATAGCACTTGTGTAAAGGCATGCAAGGATATGGACTTAGTAAGTCATCAAGCCGCACTGGGTTCAGTACCTAGATCTATCAAAAATCCTATTTCTTCTGAAAGAGTTAATATTGGAGGTACGCTTAATATGTTTAATGCTGTAAAAGATAGCGATGTAAAGCGAATCATTTTTGCGGCATCTTCTTCGACTTATGGTGATAGTGAAAGCCTTCCTAAAGTGGAACACATAATAGGTAGGCCATTGAGTCCGTATGGAATTACTAAATATGTCAACGAACTATATGCTGATGTTTTTGGAAGAACTTATGATTCTTTTCAATTTATCGGTCTTAGATATTTCAACGTCTTCGGACCAAAACAATATTCTCGAGGTGCCTATGCTGCAGTTATACCTTTATTTATGCAAGCGGCCCTTGAGAATCGAGGTCCGACAATCAACGGAGATGGTTCATATAGTAGAGATTTCACTTATGTTGACAATGCAGTACAAGCTAATATTAAGGCATTATTTACCACTAATGGAGATGCAATTAAATGTCGGAAAATTCGTAATATAAACTTTCTAAATTATCTATTCTTTCAATATAATTATTTTTATAATCGATACGCTTTTTACTTGATAATGGATTTAAATTAGTTAGACACGTATCATCATTATTGTTAATAATATACATCTTATGTGGAATACAGTAATGTACATTAATATTATTTTCAGCTACTGTTCCATTGTTATAATTATAATTCCCTTTCATTTTGATATTATATAACTTAAAAAATCTATATAAATATTCAGAATCTGCACCAAATCGAGAATTATCAAAATATCCTAATTTATGAAATATTTCAATATCATATACCTGACTAATACATGCAAATCTTAATTCTCCATATCTTTTACATAATGTCGTTGAAAGCTTGGCATTTGTTAAATATAATATTTCTATTTGTTTTCTAATTCTTTCAGAATGTGAGTAATCATCACTATCCTGAAATATAATATATTTAGTATTTTTTGATAAACTTTTTAAAGCAATATTTTTACTGTAATATGTCCCTCTATTTTCTTTATTTGTTATTAATTTAATATTATTATATTTTGCCATATAATTTTCTATTATTTTAATAGAATTATCAGTACTTGAGTCATCTACAACTATTATTTCGATATTTTTATGTGTTTGATTTAAAATACTTTGCAAACATTTTATTATTGTTTTTGATGAATTATACATTGTAATTATTACGCTAGCTAGTAAATGAGATACATCTATTAAAGTGTAATTAAGTAATGATGAATATAAATTGTAAATTATTTCTGAATCAATAATTTTATTTAGCTCATAATTATTAATATTTAAATTCCATGTATGCTTAGATGAATCTAAATATCTAATCCAAATATAATTATGAAAACTGGTTACAAATATTTTATTTTTATTTTTTAAATGTTGTTTTAAAAATATTGTATCAATACCTTGATTTTTATCCTCATCAAATAAATGGTTTATATTATTGATATAAAAAGTTATTGTACTTCCTCGACATATTTCTGCATATTGATTATTTTTAGTAAAATTTTCTATGGTATAAAAATTATTTGTTTCAGGAATAAATATTGGAACATTATACTTTCCTACAATATCGTTTTTATTATTATTTATATGATTTACCTGTTCTAATAAATAATTACTTTGATAAATATCATCATCATCAAACTTTGCGAATATATCATATTTTTGTTCTTTCATTAATGTAATTCCTTTATTTAAGCAATAACCTAAATTAAATTTTTCATCAATTACAATTATTTGATATACTATATTTTCATTTTTTAAAATATTATTAAATAATTTAATATTTATTTTATTATTATTTAAAATTAAAAAAAGTTTTTTATTAAAGTAATTTTGTTGTTTAAAATTATTCAAAATATTATAAATTTTAAACAATTTATTAGTTGCACATACAACACCAACTTTTATATTAATATTCTTAAGTATACTTAAACTGTTTATATTGTTATTCTTAATCCTTTCAACTATTTTCTTCATAATTTCTCTATCTATACTTCGTCTTGCATATACCATTATTTTTAGTAGCAATAATATAATATCTATTGCTCTGATCTAATTTTGTCTTTAAAGTCATACTTTTATTTGTATAAAGTTTTTTTTGCTATTTTTGAAATGTATTATCTTTAAGAATCTTTGGATTGTCTATACTAAATAAAACTTATGTCATTGTGCTTCAAAATAAAAAAAATATTAGCTTTTAAAGGTTCTTATTATCTGAATTCTAAAAGTCTACAGAATATTATTTGAATTTGGAATGATTGATTCTTTAGATTTTTTATTATCTTTTTTCTATTCCAAGTCTTTGATATTCAGGTATAATTTCATCTGATGTACCTATTCCAATGATCTATACTTGATACAAAAAGAAATAATCAATGAAAATGATTTACTATAGAGTGAGTATCAAATTTAAATCACAAAGTAACAGAGCCAATTAGAAAGAGGGTAAAAATGTACTTATTGAATTAATTGCCCTAAAAAATCATCTATTCTGCAAGTATTTTTTTTCATACATTTTTTTATAATCTAACATTTGTTCCCATGTTAAATCCTTTTTACAAGTAGAAATGATGGTATGAAACTCTGTTGCTTTATTATGAAATGGTTTAGAAAACTCCAATTGTTTTCCATAAAATAAAATATTGTACCCATCCGAATTACAACCTCTCATTTGAGTAGAGTCACTTTCAAATATTTCTATTCGCCCATCTCCGAAGTCTAATTGATAAAATGACAAGTCGTTCTTTTCAAATTCCGTCTTTAGAACTGTAAAGTTAGTATCTTTTATTTTTTCAGGACGGTTAGAATTTCTACCTAAATTAAAAATTTGATTGGCATATTTATAATTTCCAAAAATTTTCTTATGTGAAATTCTATCATGTAGATATATAATACTATCCCCAATTATTAACATAGTTCTATCCAAAAAAATGTTTTTGTGAGAATAATCTACTGAACCGCTTATGTATGCATAATCAGCAAAAATATCATAGTTATCTATAGCAACTTCGTCTTCCTTAAATCTACCATTTTCGATATTTAAGCCATCAGCAGTTATTGTAGAATGGGATATAGTAGATAGAAAATATTTTCGTAACTTTTTATCTTCATATCCGATATGGCCAGCATCTACTATTAAATCTTCTCCATTTTTAAAATATGTAAAGGATAAATTATCATTATGTTTGTGAACAGTTGATAAGCTTGTGTTTGTAAATGCAATATATGAACTGTTAGAATCCCAACTGTTCCGAAAAATTGCATACCCACTTTTAGGATACACGGCTGACTTAGGTAACTGCTCGATTCGATCCAGAGTAAAAATTGAATCTTTATATCTTTTAAAATGATCCATTTTATTGTTCTGATAATAAGTATCTCCGAAAAGTGGATAATGTCCATTAGATTTCAATAAATATACCAGAAATTTCTTCATCCCCGTTTCTATATTTAACACCCAAGTTGGCACTTCCATATTCATTTTTTCATATGTCTTTTTTAAATCTAATAACAACTCCAACACATAGCGGTGATAAAAAGCAGAGTTTTCAATGGAGACCCCTTCGGACGTCACATCATTTTTGAACTGAATCTCCATTCTTTTATTGGATTTTTTAAACCAATCAGAAGATTCTTTAAAATTTATAGTTAAAGAAAGTTGCATTAAAGCCCTATTTATCATAATCGCATGATTACCCCTAGTATAATTACTATCAGCACTTAACCAATGACCATGGAACCGTAAAATCTCAAAAAGTAATTTTAAATCCTCATCCGAAAGGTGCTCTTCACTCACACTTATTAAATGGGATATATTTAATGCTCTATTTGCTACAGCATGATCATCCCAAACACTTCTATTGTGAAATGGATAAACAAGTAATTCATAATCTTTTCTGTAATTATTGTGCCATTCCCTTACTATTTCTACAGCCTTTTGTATATATATAATATCAGTGGTATTTTCATATTGCGCACTTAAATAGCCTACCATTTTTAAACTTTGCAAATATAAAGTCCAAGATGTACTCTTGTATGGATCTATATTCCACTCAATTTTCTCACCATACGGATATGGATCCCATTTATTAGAGAAAGCTAAATTGTTGTTCAAAATTTCTTTTGATACTTCATCTACATCTTTTGTTCTTGGACTGACTCTCTTCTTTATTATATCTCTATTTTTAAATACTAGATCTTTTAAATCTTGTGATTCTTCTAGTTCGTAACACGTAGTTACACTGAAAACAATACATACTAATACTAATTGAAGATATTTCATAAAGCAAAGTTAATAATCTAAATATTATAGGGTTAGCAAGATTAAAGAAAAATTCCATTAAAAATATTAAAAGTATATTCTTCTCATGAAAAAAGCAACAAATTAATTTTGATCCTAATCAACCACTCCGCAGCAAGTTGATGGAATATTGTTTCACAAGTTAAACTCAGAGATTACTTTTCCATTGTAAGCATCAGATAAATGAATTAATATTCCCACCGTTTTATGAATCATTATTTTCTGGTAATTATGTATAAAATATAATCGTAATCACATCTAAAATTGTTGTTTCTGAACAAACTTATAATTATGCAAAAAATAGATCAATTTATACGAGAGAAGAAAGATTAACTCAAACACTAGATACAATAGATAGTATAAAGACACATTTCAATAATAAATAGTATAAGATATTATTAGTCGATAATTCGGTATTTACGGATAATGAATACGATGTATTATATCATGTCGTAGATATTTTTTTACATAGAAATAATATTAAAAATATAGATTATTATACCGATGAAATTATTATTAAAGGTGTTGGGGAGGCTGCACAACATTCGCAAGTAAATGATTATTTAAACAAAAACAATATTTCGTTTAAAAATTTATTTAAATTATCTCGCAGGTATTTATTAAATTAAAATTTCAAGTTTGAAAGATTTAATAATAACAAAAATGGTTTTAAATTAGCTGTAGAGGTCATTAAAAAAAACCACATGTTTCTGCATATTTTTATACATCATTATATAAGATTTTTTACAACCATTTCGAAAATTTCCCAAAAGCAATAAATTTATTATACACAGATTTAACAATATTATCATGCCCGAATTCATTTGAGTATGAACAATGTCTTCCAATACTGTTAACATCTATTTGTGGAATTAATACAGTTGCCGAAGTTGATATATTAGGAATTACTCAACATATTTCAGTATGGGAGACAAAAGATTATGCAGAACAATTAAATGAATAATAAAAATTCACATTATATTTGTATATAAATATACAAATGAGTATTAACAAAACATTGATAGGAAAGGAGGGTTACTTATTTTTAATTAATGATGCATGTAGAGAATTAGAAGTACATTGTGATAATTTAAACTTAGTAAATAATGAAGATTTACCACAATTGCAATTCGATAATTATAGGTTAATGGTTATACCAAATAAACCATTATATTATAAAAAATATTTGCCAAATGAATATGTTTGTCAATATAGACCGGCTCTGGATATATATAAAATAAAGCACAAGATAATTTGTTAGATGGTTATCTTTATTTGAAAGATATTGAAGATGCTTATTACAAAATAGACACTCATATAAATTTAAAAGGTAACTATATTATCTATCTTGAATTTGTTAAAAAAGTTAATTAGATTTTTAATTTAGATTTGATTCCTGTAAAAATTAATTTAGACATTAAAAAAGTAAATTTGTCTTTATTAGATATCGCGAAGGGGGATTTAAAGTGGGAACAAAATTTGGGTTCGCAGGAATTTTTAGACAAAACAGATAATCATTATTACAGTGATGATATTGATGATTTTTATTGTAGATATCTGGTTACAAATGAATCAAATATTAGATTTTTGGATTACTCATTAATTGATAAAACTGACGATTTAGTCGGTAGATTTGTGTATTAGGATATTATATCTAAATATATTATTTATAAAAAAACATTGACTCTCCTGAAAAACACAAAGTTCTTATATTTTATGACAGTAATATATTATCTATACCAATTATGAAGTAGACTTAATTCGCCATTAAATTATGTTAACATCTAAATAATACTAAGCAATATGAAGATCCATTAAATATAAAGACCATTAAATGTCCTACTCTTATTCAATGGGGGTAACATGACCATTGGGTATCACTTGAAAATGCCTATAAGTTTAATAAAGATATTACCAATTCAAAATTAATAATCTATGAGAATGCAGGACATGTCCCCATGGAAAAAATTCCAGAGAACACTAGAAGAGATGCTCTAAATTTTCTTTTGGATTAAATAAACAAAACAATGCATTAAGAATTAATAATAGTCACCAAATCCCAAAACAATAACTAAGTTTGACTAATTAAGCTTTGGTTTGTAATAAGCTAATTAGTAAATCATATTTGCTAAAAACTCAAGATAGACTAGAATCATATGAAAAAAGCGTTAATTACAGGTATAACAGGTCAAGATGGTGCTTACTTATCCGAACTTTTATTAAAAAAAGGATACGAAGTTCATGGAACAAAAAGACGAGCCTCTTCATTTAATACGTCTAGGATTGACCATTTATATAAAGATCCTCATATTGACAATAGAAAATTCATTTTGCACTATAGTGATCTAACTGATTCATTAAATATAATTAAGATTATTCAAGAAATTAAACCAGATGAAATTTACAATCTTGGAGCAATGTCTCACGTAAAGGTAAGTTTTGATTTACCTGAATATACAGCAAATACTGATGCTATAGGTCCATTAAGAATACTCGAAGCCATTAGGATTTTAGGGTTAGAGAAAAAAACTAAATTTTATCAAGCTTCTACATCAGAGCTCTATGGCCTAGTGCAAGAGGTTCCTCAATCAGAAACTACTCCGTTTTATCCAAGATCGCCTTACGCGGTGGCAAAGCTATATGCATATTGGATAACTGTAAATTACCGAGAAGCTTATGACATGTATGCTTGTAATGGTATTCTATTCAATCATGAGAGTCCTCTCAGAGGAGAAACATTTGTTACTAGAAAAATAACAAGAGCGGTTGCCAAGATCTCGTTAGGTTTGCAAAAGGAGATATTTCTGGGAAACATGGACGCTAAAAGGGACTGGGGACATGCAAAGGACTATGTTGAAGGTATGTGGTTAATGTTACAGCAAGATAAGCCTCAAGACTTTGTATTGGCCACAGGTGAAACAACCACTGTTAGGGATTTTGTACATATGGCATTTAAGCGGATTACCATTACGCTAGAATTCAAAGGTAAAAACGAAGATGAAAAGGGGGTAGTTGTGGAAGCTCCAAATAACCCTGAATTAGTTGGAAAAGAAATAGTTCATGTAGATAAAAGTTACTACAGGCCTACGGAAGTTGAATTACTTATCGGAGATCCAACAAAAGCCAAAAATGAAATGGGCTGGGAACCTAAATATGATCTACAAACTTTAATAAACGAAATGGTAGAAGCTGATCTGAAATTATTTAAAAAAGACCAACATTTAAAAAATGCAGGGTTCAAAGTTTTAAACCAATATGAATAAAAATTCAAAAGTATATATAGCTGGCCATAGAGGAATGGTCGGTTCTGCAATCAGAAGAAATTTAGAATCGAATGGCATCCATAATATTATTTTTCGTAAGTCCAGTGAATTAGATCTTCGTAACCAATCGTCAGTAATTAAATTTTTTGAAGATGAAAAACCTGAATTTGTCTTTTTGGCAGCAGCAAAAGTCGGTGGAATAAATGCCAATAATATCTTTCGTGGAAGTTTCATCTATGATAATTTGATGATCCAAAACAATATTATTCACTCTTCTTATTTAAGTGGTGTTAAAAAACTATTGTTCTTGGGTTCCTCTTGCATTTACCCGAAAGCCTCTCCTCAACCTATCAGAGAAGAGTATTTATTAGACGGGAAACTAGAACCAACTAATCAACCATATGCTTTGGCTAAAATTGCAGGTATTGAAATGTGTAATTCTTATAGAAGTCAATATAACAGTAATTATATATCTGCGATGCCCACCAACCTTTATGGCCCAAATGATAATTATGATTTAGAAAATAGCCATGTTTTGCCTGCATTAATTCGAAAATTCCATGAAGCAAAAAAAAATAAGGTAGATAAGGTTGTAATGTGGGGTACGGGAAATCCCAAAAGAGAATTCTTACATGTTGATGATTTAGCTGAAGCATCCGTATTCCTAATGAACAACTATAATGGTGATATCCCTTTTAATATTGGAACTGGAAGAGATATATCCATAATGGATTTAGCTCTTCTCATTAAAGAAATTGTAGAATATAATGGTCAAATAGTAAATGATCTAAGCAAACCAGATGGCACACCTCGAAAACTTTTAGACACATCAAAAATCAACAATTTGGGATGGCAAGCTCAAATTGAATTGAAACAAGGAATTGAAATGGTATATAAAGAATTGACTTCAGCTTCGTGGTATTAAAATTCATTCCCAAATTATTCTGGGCTACTTAAATTTATGTCCGATGATTCCTTTACGTTTTAAATCGTAGTGGAAGTGAATTCCAATTCCGCCCATAGATTCTTTAGTTAACTTTGCCCTCTACCATTTTGACACCATGATTGTACATTTTTCTATGAATCGTTTTATAAATGAATTGGAGAGAAATAATAAATTTTTATAATGACTGATCTAGTAAGTATTGTTCTAATTACATATAATCGTTACTCTAAATTAAAAGAGTGTATAAGAAGTATAAGGGATCAAGAATATGAAAATTGGGAGCTAATTATAATAAATGATTGTTCTATTGACCAAACAGAACAATACTTAGAAAGTATATCTAGTAACAATATAAATATCTATCACAATAGCATTAATAAAGGACTAGTAGTTAATTTGAACATTGCCATTTCGAAAGCAAAGGGAACACTAATAGCGCGTATTGACGATGACGATAAGTGGGTTCACCGAGATAAGCTTTCATTACAGGTGAATGAGTTTAAATCTAATCAGGACTTAGGTTTACTTGGTTCTTCTTATAAAATTGATGAAAATGAATTCCAAAATCCATTTTCTGATAAAAAGATAAGAATGCAAATGCTTTTCAGATGCCCCTTTAGGCATTCTACTGTGATGTTTCGTAAATCATCTTGGCTAGAAGCTGGAAAGTATAATGAATTAATTAGATATGGTGAAGATTGGGATCTTTGGTTAAGAATAGGAAAAACATATGAACTGAAGAATTTAGAGACTATAACAGCTCAAATAACAGAAGGGGAGAACATGAGTGAAAATAATTTTAAATCTCAATTGAATCTACCATTTGAATTATTAAAAGAAAATCGAGAAAATTATCCTCTGTTTCGTATCGCTTTTATATTTCATACTTTTTCAAAATTGGTTTTGACCACACTAAGAAAAAACTCTAAAATTCATATTCTTCTCAAAAAAATATATAGGATTATTTTTCTTAAAGGTTAGAACTTAATCATCTTGCTAGTTGCTCATGTACTGAGAGGCAGATCATGGCAATTTTCCAACCACAATTAAGAATAATTACACATTACTAAACAAGTCACCCATGTCATATTCCAGTAATATTTCTCTAATTTTTGAAATATTAGTGATTTTATTATATCGCTCAAGACTGTTTAGTTTCGTTGATTGAAAACTATAATTCTTCGCAAAGCCTTCTAGTTCTAAATACTCACTGACTCTTGATAGTGTTGAATCAGAAAATAAATCTTCATAATAAAGATGTAAGTATTCTAATTCATGTTGGTCCATATACTCTTTATAGACCTTCAGCTCATATTTATGATAACGACAAAAATTCAAAACAGAATTAATGCTCGCTTCAAAGGGCACGAATTCTTTTTTCATTCTTATATCCCATTGACCTGTTTTTGTTGCAATTTCATAAGATATTGCCGATTGCCCCATATTTTTCCTCTCAAGAATTATTATCTTTTTATCATTACATAATTGATTAATTTTTTCTGGCATTAACTGATTACAGAACAACTTAAATCCAAATGTATTTTTATTTAAGTTAGTTGAATTTAAAAAAGAAACCTTAACCTCATTCAGAAAATCGTTTAAATTTATTTTGTCTAATTTTAGATAAGGGCTGACGGATAAATCTTTAAGAACCTTTTTCGTATTTACATTATTATTGAATAGTTCGTCAAAACATTTGATCTTATTGTGGGAAGAAAGAATTCCATTACAAAAATAACTAGACCCTGATCTAGGGTGACTTAAAACTACAAATTCCATTATTATTACTAGTTTGATATACTATTCAAATCATTACTAATCCTATTCAATTGTTTTCCAATTCCTTTAATTGAATTAGGTAGATAATTTAAACTATTTTTAATATGAAAATTATATATACGCTTCAATAAAAACCCAAGAACACCATAAATACCTCTGTCGGGGTAGAACTTATCATCCGCTAGTTTATACTTCTCAATCTCTTTCTTGGATAAAATTTTCTTAGTTTTCTTATTTTTTTTAATTTTCACAGTGTTAGAGATACCTTTATATTTATGCTTGCTGTCTACCAAATTAAAAGGTACAAATATCCTATTTAACATGAGGATATCAGCCTTACGCCGAATAAGATCTTCAGCAATTAACTTGGACTCATCTTCAAAAGATATTGATTTTACATAATTAGTTGCTCCTTGTAATTCTATAAATTCATTACTATCTGCAATATCATATATTTTTGTGCTATCATTGAATCCTGCTCGACTCGCCCTTAAAGAATAATCAACATGTTCCAAGCCTCGAAATCCAAAACTATTTCGGTCAAAATAACCAACCCTGTTAAGAAGTTCTTTAGTTACTGTAAAAAATGCGCCTTGGCAATTTTCGGGTTTCATTCTCGATTCAACCAACCCCAAATTAAATGGAACATCCAAATTATTCGATAGTTTCCAGGATGAATCATAGAACACTAAATGATGATATAGCGTTCTAATAGCGGTGTTATAATATTTAATGTGCCATCCTGATTTTTTAAAAAAAACATCATCGTCACAGATAAACGCCATATCAAATTCATAATCCACAAGCTTATTTAACAGAATATTTTTTTGATAACAAACATCTCTTTTGCAACTATAAATTACTTCAACATCTTCATTCTTCTCTAATACTTCTAAATACTTAATTGTGCCATCAGTTGATCCGTCATCTGCGATTATAAGTTTCCAAATTGAATCACTTTTAGTATTATTCCAAGAATTTACAAACCGCTTTAGATACTGAAGTCGATTAAAGGTAGTAACTAAAAGAATAAAATTGAGATTTTCTGCTTCACTATCTGTTTTCTCAAGAAACTTATTAGAATCGCCTAACTGAGAAGAATTTAGAAAGTCAATATATCTTAAAATCGCATTCTCACCATAATCACATATGATTTGCGATAAATTATAGTTCTCTTCATATTTAGGTTGAAACTTTCCATCAAATTGAGATCTTGGATGGTCAATATGATATATAGTCTGATCAAAAGTAAAATTACTCATTGATGAAAACACAAGATGCGAAAATGCATTATCTTCAGCACCCCAGCCTTCAAAACGCTCATCCCATCCACCTATTCTTTCAAAACTTGATCTTCTAAAAAAACAAATCATTGCAGCAAAGGTCCAAATTTCTCTCTTCTCAATTATATTAATAACATCAAAATCATTTCCAGATGGTAACGTTATATTTTTACAAACTATTGAATTTGGTGTCGATGCCTCGAATTTATCGAGTTTGTCGATATTTTTAATAAAATCATTTTTAGAAATAAAAGCATCAGAGTCAGAAAATACGAAGATATTTCCCTGTGACATTTTGGCGCCAACATTATAACCCCAACACCTGTTATAAAGGCCATCATTAAATATGAAGTGGTGTTTAACATTATCCGGGAATTGAAATATATCACACTTTGCTATACTGTCTTGCTCAATAACTATTATCTCAATATCGGGTAAAATTCTGATGTAATAATTTAAAACGTATAATAATGATTTCCATCTGTGTTCATTTGCATATCTAAATCCAATAATAATACTTACATCTTCTATCATAACACTAAGGGTTATTTAGTTTTCACGAAAGGTAACCATCCAAAAAGTTTAATATATGATTTCACAAAACCATTTCCAATCTTCCAAGATAAAGATGAGTAGATTTTATTAATATGAGCTTGTTGAACTTCTTTTACTTTGTAAAATTCATTTAATTTCTCTGAAATCTCATGATACTTTTCCTTATTATCAGTAACATTTTTCTGTTTATTAGAAATTTTACCCGACCCTAATTTTATTCTTCGGTCTTTAGCATTCTTTTCTATACTAGTAGTTTTACCATCTAAATAATCTAAAATTAAAGGAACAATATTGGATTCGCCAAATTGATGCTCTGCCATAGCTTTCAAATCATGGACTGAACTTATGAGCCCTAATTTACCAACTATATTG
>TARA_B110000046_G_C13026363_1_pt1 | contig 17141 bp, 12 predicted proteins | sample TARA_B110000046 | Tara Oceans TARA_B110000046 (sample SAMEA4397157) | marine metagenome | biome: Polar Biome; feature: [DCM] deep chlorophyll maximum layer (ENVO:01000326); material: water (ENVO:00002006), including particulate matter (ENVO:01000060) such as... | depth 40 m
ATTGAGCTGTTATTGGAACAGAGACGCTCGATATTATAAAGCTGGCGATTGGAAAGGCACCAATGAGCTTGACGGTGGTGTACTTTTTACCCAATTCAGCCATTTCATTGACATTATGTATTGGTTGTTTGGTGACATTCAAAATATTGTATCAAAGAGTCAAAATTTCAATCACCAAGGTGCTACCGAGTTTGATGACTCTGGCATGGTACAGTTTGAGTTTGTTAACGGTGGATTTGGGTCTATTAACTATTCAACAAGTATTTGGAATAAAAACTTTGAAAGCAGCATAATTGTAGTTGGCGAAAAAGGCACAGTGAAAGTAAGCGGTCAATACATGGATCAATTGGAGTATTGTGACATTGAAGGGTACGAAATGCCAAAATTGGCACCTTCTAACCCACCTAATGATTATGGTGATTATAAAGGCAGTGCTGCCAATCATCATTACGTCATCGAGAACGTGATAAACGTACTAACAGGGAAATCTCAGATATCCACAAATGCGTTGGAAGGAATGAAAGTAGTGGAGATGATTGAACGTATACATAGGAAACAAAATAGCAAATAGACTAAAGCTCAGCATAACTCAAGACTTACACATATGTCAAAACCGGAAACTGATTTAATAGATATTGTAGGAGGTTTATTCTCGTTCCTACTTCGATACAAAGTTGTCTTGTTTATTGGCTTAGTTGCAGGATTGTTGATTAGTGTAGTAAACCTCACCAAAGATTCATCCGAGGTAAGTGGCGAGTGTATTTTAAGATTGGGCGGTGCTGGGAATTCATATATGACCGATGTTCTTATTGTACTTGACGAAGTTGCCCTGTTTGATGGATTAGTGACTGATTTGGATGAGAAGAAGAGTCAGTGGTTGAGGGCTCAGCTTAAGGAGTTTTACAGCATTGAATTCTCAGTATATCAACGTTCTAGTATTAAGTGTTTGGTTCGATACAATGAAGACGCCTTAGATAAAAATGAGGCGGAACTTGCCTTAATTGAGGCAATTAGAAATAACCAAACGATTTCAGAATTTATCAAAGAAAAAAGCATGGTCATGCAGGAAGAACTGCAGTCTTTGGAAACATATCTTGATGGCTTAATTAAGGTAAATAAATACGTTTCTGAAAATACGGAAGGTATGTTAGATGCAAAAACAACATCAATTGTTTATCCTGGTGTAGTCGAGATTACTACTAGAAAGTCAGATTTACAACATCTATTGCAACGCATTAATTGGGTTCGTGTGATATCGCCCTTAAGGACAGAGTCAAAAACCGTTTCTCAGTTTAAGTATAGCGTATTGGCAATAATTCTAATGGTAATAATGGCAATGTGCCTTGCGGGATTGCATTCAATGTTGAAAACATATCGCAGCAGACAACTGGAAGGCAGCTAGTCTGACGTATAGTACTTGTCTAAATCATTAACGTTTTTCTTCCAATCAAAACGTACCCTTACAAACGCTGCACCTGCTTTACCGAGCTTCTGTCGTAGTTCTATATTATCAATGAGCTCTATCATCGCTTCTGCCGTATTTGATACATTGTTTTGTTCAACAACGAGTCCTGTTATTCTGTCCTGACACACCTCCGAAAGGCCCTCAATATCACTTACTAATGTTGCTACCCCGCAGGCTGAAGCTTCGATTACGGAGACCCCAAAGCTTTCTCGTCTGGATAAGTTTGCGAAAATGTCAAACGTATTAAGAAGTTCAGGAACCTTAGAATGAGGGATTTGCCCAACGAAGTCAACTGAATCTTGAATGTTTAATCGCTTAACTTGAGCTTTATATTCTTCAAGACAGGAACCATCTCCAGCAATTATCAAACTCATGTTTTTTGAGCTCTGCGATTTAGCACTTGCAAATGCATTAATAAGCACATCAATCCCATATATGTGCTCAAGCCGTTTTATAGTTCCAATTCGTAATTCAGGATTGACATTATTCTGTGCTTCTGGAGAAAAATCCTCTAGATTAACACCGAAAGGAATTACAATGCCTTTAACACCATAATTGTTTTCACATAACTTGGCCATTATATTACTGGTAGCAAAAACATGTTTTGCTCTCGATAATATTTGTCTTAGTAGAAAGTTGTGTAATGGACTTCGAAGAGGGAATTCCATTATATCTGAGCCCCAAAGTGAAACATAATATGGTCTATGACCGCAAAACAGGGCAAGCATACCATAACTACTCGCAAAATGTGCATGAACTATTTGCGGATTGATTCTTTTAATCGTGGCTCTTAGCTTCCTTATTACAAGGAAATAACCAAGCTTGGAGCCGTTGCCATTTGAATTTGAAACATTTGTATTAAGTGATGTGTAATCGATGTCTGAATACTCCCGAATTGGTGGGTTTAATGTGATCAAATGAATTTCATGTCCAATATCTTTTAATCCATGAACCCATTTTTGAGTATGGGAAGAATTGATGTCACCTAATAGGGCAATTTTCATTGCTTGCCAGTTTTGTCAATGATGCTCAGAAGCTTCTGAAATTGATACCCTCTCGAATATGGTGTTGTATCGATAGCCTGATATGGTTCATTGGCCATCCGATCAATGGTTTTTCCTATTTCGTCTTTGTCATTCAAACTCCAATATACATTAGGATTGCCCTTGGTGATTTCATGAAGATTACCCGTTTTAACAACGCCATTTGTCACGATAAGAATTTGCTTTTGCAGTCCTATATAATCGAAAATTTTAGTGGTGGAAACGAATGATTCACCGTTGGTTAATACCAGCCCGATATTGCATTCTTGAATGGCTGATAAAACCTGTTTATAGGGAACAAACGAATGTGTTGAAACTCGCTTTATGGAAGATGCCACATTTAAGGAATCACCATAGTGTACAAACTCAAAATTGTTTCGATCCTGAATCGCTTCGATCACAGTACTTGGTACCAAGGGGTGATAGAACTTACCGGTGTGAACTATTTTAATGGTGGAGGACTTTTCCTTATTAACCCCTTCATTCATGACCAGGTTGACAAGACCTTCATCAAACCCATTATCGATTATTGTGAGCTTTTTAGGATCAACTTGAATAAGTTTTCCTGTAAAGGCGTTAACGGTAATGACGCTGTCAGCCGATGCACAGATCCTCTTCTCGAAGATTTTTTTGATGCTTATTTTAAACCAGGAATCATTAAACCTGGGGTTAATAGCGAAGGGGTCGCGAAAATCAATAATTAATTGTGCGTTGAATCTTGACTTAAGTTGCTTGCCTATCAACATGTGCATAAATGGGCCACCTGTAATGATTATTGAAGTAAAATCATTTACATCATATTTTGAAAGCTCATTTAATAGAGGATTGCCCCATCGATCGCCCTGATCCGCAATGAGAGAAAACGTTTTCTTAGGAGCCAGTTCGATTTGCTTAACAGCTATTTCCTTTAAAACTCCAGTGTTCGTTGGATTTATCTTGGCATTTGTAAATACGCTAACACGCTTGCCTTCATTGATAAGGCTTTCGGCCCAATACTTGGGACGCAAGGCGGCTACGCTTTTATCGGGATAGAAGCTAAACGCAATAATTAAAACATGATTTTTTTGAATCATTTATTTGCTTCGTATTAATGTGTTACGAAAGAAATATAGCGTTGCTGCTACAATCATAGGAAAGAGAATCTTCATAGTTAGAAATGGCGAAAAACCACTTAAAACCAACCATTTTGTAGTGATTAGAGCGTAGAACGCTATAAATAATGGATCTTTTGGGAGTTTTATTAATAAAACATGAGTCAATTGAATCACTCCACCTACAATAAACGGAGCTAGTACAAGTCCAACATAACCGAAGGCCGACCAAGCTTCCGCTAAATAGTAACTTGATATGAGGTTTGCTGAACCTTGATCTACATTTGAAGAATACATATGAATCATGAGTTCTCGTGCAGAATCATGACCCTCAAGGTTTAAGATATCTAAAATTGGACCTGGAACTCCATACAATGCGGTGGCTGCATGAATACTATCTGGGTAGAATTCTAAGGATAGCGGAAATCCAAAATAACTCACTAAAAAGATACGTCCAAAAAAAGCAGATTGAACGTTTGTGATTTGACGCAGAATAGTGGTCTCGGTCGTCAGTTGATAGCCTAATAGAATAAATAAGACAGACGATCCAAAAACAATAAGGAACCATTTGCGGGAAATTCCATTGGATATAAATGTGTGTACCACTAGAAATCCGAGTATAAAAAATGCTATTGGTGCTTTCTGAAGATCATAAGTTAAAAGGAGGATAGTCAAAAGCAATTGACAAGCAAATAGGAACCAGGCCCTAATAGTTCTTTTATTATAGGCTAGAATATAGAGGTAGTAGGCACCTGCTGGGATAAGGTATATACCTACAAAACTGCGGATATAGGGTATGCCAAGAAACGCCCTTCTACTATTTATTCGTTCGATAGCCGCTTGAGCTAAATCACCTGTAGTTAGTAGTTTAACTATTGGAATGGATGAAGTATAATAAAAGATGTAAAGCAGTCCAAACAAGGATATTAGTACAAACGATGTACTAAAGAGACGATTGTGTGTCAAATACTTTTCTGGTATGGTCTCTTGTGAATATTGAGTGAGCTCGGAAGGCATTTTTATCTTAAAAACAATATTGTAGACATTCATGGACAAGGGAAGAGCCACTAGAGCATACATACACCAAACCCAAGCCATAAATTTTGTGTGATAAGATATCTGTTGAATCATGGGATGATAATTCAACAAATCGAGTGCGAGAAGGAGGGGGCCAACTACACCTACTGTAAGTACTTGGAAATACAAGACATATGAAATAGTGTTTAATTTAAGCGGGCTGATTGTACCTGCGGCCATAGAGAATAGCTTAAGGGAGGCAAATAATGCAGCTATAGTGACGGCTATGAGAAATACATTAAAGATCATTTATGAATGACTCTAATTAGTTGATATACAAAGACACAATAGATTAAGAACCCCGCACCTGCAATTAATTGAAAAGTGATTAAGCTTGAATCAAACACAAAACTCCCTAATACCACCGCTATAACTTGAGTCATAAGTGCAAATATGTTTTGTAGGAGTTCAGTTTTTAATTCGTTTTTAACGATCATAATAGTGCTCAAGCAATAATAGACGAATCTTACTATGTAAAATGGCACAAATAATCCTGCTATTTGTCCTGCATCACCCCATTCTTCACCAAATACAAAAGAAAATATCTCCGATCCAAAAAAGAATAAAGGAAGTAAGATGATTGTAATGAGTATGGCAAGTTTTAATGCCAGTTGAATTATTTGTTTACTATCAAATTTACCCTCCCTAACTTCCTTGGCTGTTTGACCAAAAAACACCTGTGATACTGCTTTTCCAATAAATAGCAATGGAGCATTAAGAACTCGCATAATTAGACCATACATTCCAATGGTCGCATCATTGAAGGCAAATGCCATGATGATAATGGGAAGTTGATTCGATCCAATATTGGCTAGTGCACTGGTACCATTTATTAATGGAAACTCACTGTATTCTTTGACCAGAGACTTGCCTCTTATCAATGAGATTCGATTTGAAAAACTCGTTTTTAAACCAATTTGAGTAGCAATATTGAAAAATAGATGACCCGAAATAAATCCGATAATTAAACCAATGCCAACTTCGATATAACCAAGGAAAAGTGATATTCCATTATTCGCAATTGATCGTATTAGACTTCCAATACCGATCAGTCCAAATCGTTCTTTTCTCGTGGCCAGATAATTATTCAGGTTGGCTAATCCGATTATTAGAATGCCTATGGGCAGTAAATACCAGAGGTGAGCCAGGCTCATATCACTCCAAAGGTTTACTGTTATCCCCAGAGCGGCAAGGCTGATTACGATGAATGAGATAAGCCATAGAATGCCGATTTGAGTCAGTCCAGAAACCGTCTCATCATCCTTCGGTCGTAAGAGGGCAATTTCAAATCTGCCAGTTGCTATAACGACTAAAATACTTACGGTACTGGTAAACAAAGTATAGACGCCAAAGTTTTCGGGACCATATAGTCTGGCCAATATTGGAGAAACAAGTATGGATATTACTTGTGAAAGCCCAGCACTACCCGAAAGCAAAAGCACATTTTTTGCGAATGAAGTCTTATTCAATATTCTCCTACTTAGCTAACAAATATGGTGAAGAAGAAGCCAAGGTCATTTTCATAGTTATTGACTTATCAACTAGCAAGTCTTTGTTCATGGTGAATCTTGATTTTATCGGATGGATGAATTAGGGTAAATTTGACGAGGCTTTATTTGATTACTAAGCTTTACCAAATGAACAATATTTTAAGAACGAGCGATTTATTAAGTCAACCTCGTATTTACTTATACCAGAATTACTTCTTGTATGTTATTGCTCTGCTGTTGCCTGTGTTTCCTAAGCTTTTACCATTTTTTATTGTTCTGTTTGGACTGTTGTCGATTGTCAACATAATAAAAGGCTACAATAAGGCCGAGTTGGGAGAGGTCAGCATACTATTGATCATATTGTATGTTCTCCATGTTTTTGGAATGTTTACTACAGAAAACGTTGATCGCGGATTATTTGATTTAGAGGTTAAATTGAGTCTATTGGCCATTCCACTAAGCTTTATTGGTTTTAGGTTTTTAACAACAACCGCGTTCAACAATATTCTGAAACTGTTCATGCTTGGCACTATTAGTAATGGGCTTATTTGCCTTGTCTATGCTACCTATAATTATTTTTTCTCCGATCTGCTACCCGGTCGCCACGCATACTATTTTTTCTTTTCCGGGTACTTTTCCACCCTAGTGCACCCCAATTATTTTGCGCTATATGCAAATTTCTCCTTGGTCATTTTAAGTTACTTAGAATGGCCAATTTTTGTCAAAGGATCTTGGCAAAATAGAATTAGGTCAGCTGTTATTGCGGTCTTTTTCACAGCCCTCGTGGTTTTTAGCGGCTCTAAAATTGGGTTAATAATGTGGCTCGTAATTGCATTTGGCATTACTGTTTTACTGCTAAGAGAGGTAAGGCATAAGTGGGTGCCAATTATTACGATGGTTCTATTGTTGAGCCTTGTGGTAGGGTTTATTCAATCAGCGCCAACTGCACGGGAGCGTTTTTTTTCACTTGTACGAGTTGCTCAAAGAGATGCCCTTGATAAAAAGGCTGATGATAGTACATCAGCGCGATTATTGGTTTACAAGGCCGGATTAAACTTGGTCATTAATCAAGATTGGATCGGGCAGGGTACTGGTGATTTTCAGGATGCTTTGGATGCAGAATATGAACGTCTCGGCTATGAATATCCGTTATCAAAACATTTGAATGCACATAACCTATTTGTCCAGACTTGGATAGCCTTAGGAGTGCCAGGTTTTTTGATGATAATTGGATTATTCACACTCATGTTTTCTTTAGCCTTTAAAGTCAGGGATAATCTGTTTCTCGGCTTTTCAGGTGTATTTCTTATAATTAGCTTAACAGAAAGTACCTTTAATGTTCAGACAGGTGTGGTTTTCTTTGCGTTTTTTGCAGTACTCTTCAGTAGAAGGTTAAAGGTTTCGGTATAAATCACGACTCTCATTCAGTTAATTCAAAGATTAACAGCGCATACAGAGCGTTGCAAGGTCAATGAGTTTTTGTTGCTCTTTCTTTTTCTGTCCGAGGCCCTTCATCTGTTGGCTCAGTTTTTTCCATTTCAAATCCCTTTTGGTTTATTGATCGTTTCCTTCTCAGGGCTGATTTATTTATACTGTTCTTTGGTATGCACACAGTCCAAGGGAAAATACCTTCCGCTGAGTCTATCCTAGATCAGAAGCATTTGAACCGATTTTATTGAAAGTATTGTTCTACGAACTTATCAGAGATAACACTTCGTGAAAGTGTGTTGTGAAGCAGCTTTGTCCGAGCCTTAAATTTCATTAACTCATCGGGGTTTTTGTAAAAATGTTCAATTGCATTTGCAATTTCTACCACTTGAATATTATCAAATTGAAGGCCGACTTGATGGTCGTCTACAAATTTACCAACCTCACCTTTTGGTGTAACTATGACTGGTATTCCGGCTCCAATATATTCTGCGATTTTAACGGGAAATGCGTTTTTACTCAATTCTGTATCTCCTTGAAATGCAATTCCAATTGATGTGGTTTTTAATACTTCAGATATATTCTCATGATCAACAACGCCTAGATGCTTCAAATTTGAAAGACGAGGCATAGCATCAATAATCACCGATGTTTTTACGCCCCAGCCGTAAATGTGAAAATTGATGGGTAGATTTTTTTCCTCGCATTTCTTTGCAACAGCCACGATAAGTTCAGGGTTCAGGAATTTACCCATGTTTCCGTGAAACACTACGTTGAACGGTTTAATGCTTAAAGTTTCTATGTGTTTTATATGGTCGGTAAACCCATTTCGCATTAAATAAACTTTGTCTTGCTCATCAATCCGATTTTTTATTTTTTCTACGATTCTATCCGTGACAGTCAGAGTCAGTATAGAGTTATTATAAATCCAACGTTCAAGCTTCTGTAAATTTCCCCCAATAATACTTGTCTCACGAATCAACCCTTGAGCAAAATATACCTCTGGGTATTCGTCTCTAACATCAAAAACATACTTGGCTCCTTTTAGCCGGCAAGCTGCAACAGCAGCCATTGATACAATGAAGGGTGGGCTGGTTATAATGAACAATTCTGTGCGGTGAAACAAGACTTTAATAAACACTTCCATTGCTGTAATAACTTCCTTCAATAATCGCGAAATAGTTCCGTCTTTATTTGAACCAATAGGTGACTTCAATGCAATGAGTTTAAGCTGCTCGTCCCTGTAGTCCTGTTCTGTAGAAGTTAAGATAGATACATTGATGCCTTTTCGGATAAATGCATCAGCCAAATACTTCATCCGAACAGCAATCGCTTGATTATTAGGGTGAAACAATTGGGTAACTATGCAAATCGATTTTGTGTTCAGCATTTTATCTATTCTTTTCAAGATCATAAATGTCTGTGCAAACTTTAATAATCTTTTAGCACTAAAGTGAAGTCAAGTTTTTAGTTTATTGACAGGCTTCTCCATTTACATCTTTCTTTTCCCATAATTCAAATGCTTTGTTAGCATAAATTGGTTTGAAAGCAGGGTTCGATCTATGCAAGTAATTATCAAAGAAGGTAAACGCAGCGCTGTCGTTTGGCGTGTATGCTACTTGTTTTAAGTTAGGCCAATAGCGTAATCGTGTATTGATCTTTGAAAAAACCAAATACTTTGGAGCCACATCCGATTGTAATAAAGCAACCTTTTCTGGCTTAGACATATCGTTCAGCTTCCAAAACAGTAACGAACTTTGCTTTACCTGTAGAAGGTAGTTGAAACCAGGGACAGTGTTCACATCAAGCATTGTTGCTTCTTTATCGTAGTTAATTGCCTCTTTCATAGCTGTTAAGGTGGAGTCCATTAACAATACACGAGGTTGAGTTGCGTAAATTCCTGATAGCTCTGGTGATTGAAATGCGGTTGTTAGGTAAGGTTGGTCTAGATTCCGATAAATAGTGTGTGATTTTGTGCTCCAAGCGAAAAAGGCAATAAGCATTAATAAACCAATTATACCTATACGGTGAAGTCGTCCAAAATGTAGCATTGTAGCAATCGATGAGACGAATAAAAACGCGATGCCACCAGAAATGAATATGTTTAGAAAGCCGTTGTTTGTCCCAATAAAAAGGACAATAGTTAAGCCGATTTGCAAAAGGATTAATTGTGTGTGTGCCATACTCGACAACGCTGAGCGAAGTGCAAGCACCCACAAGCAAATTGAAATTGCTAAAAATTCAGGCATCCAATTGGAGATGTCAAAATTTACAGCCACAAATCCAACAAAAACCGCCCAAAGCAAATTAATGAACCACCTTTTTTCGTTTTTCCAGAAAACAAATAGCGGAAGAAGCGCCAAAGAATACTTCCATGCATGTGTAGCGACAAGGATAGAATGATCTATGTACTGTGATTTCAAACTTGATGGATCATGACCATGTCTGCTCAATTTATCGGCAGCTTCGTTTTTCACGCCCATGAAAAAGGGTTCGATAACCACCGAGTAGATTTTACTAAAATATACTCCGGCCTGGTCGTTATATTTTAAAAGACCGAGAAAAAGGGTGTATGAAGCGATGAATCCCAAAAGGAAAAAACCGATGAGGTGGTATTTTGTCGTTCCGGCTATATTTTTTCTTGGCCGAACAAGGATGTAAATAGTGAGCAATGGAAGGATAAATAACACTGGCAGTTTCGATAAAATAGCCAATGTTATCAGCGTGCCACTTAAAATAAAGAGACTATTTCGCCTGAATGAATGAGACAGAAATCCCTCTTCAATGGTTAGTAATGATAGTGCGACAATCAATGCTGGTAGATTATTATAATCCAGTACCTGATCTGCATATGTCACGGTTAATAGCGCACCCACAATCGATGCGATGAACGCAAATCGAATCGGCACATATTTCTCCAATATTTTATACAAGATCAGAATGAGAAAGGTTTTGGATAAAAGGAATCCAATTCGCATCCAAATGACACTTGGAAGACTCACCAAATGCAGCCATAAATAGGAAATAAAATGTGAACCAAATTTGAAGTCGACTAAATGAAATTCATAATTATCCATGAAATAATAAGCAAAGGACATGCGTCTGCCTTCGTCTGTTAAGTCGAAACCAAGGGGTGTCCAATATAAAATCAAGAGAGATGATGCTAAGAATAAAATGAAGGATCTGTTTCTTATTTCTTTTTGACCAGCGCCATAGAAGGCGAGCCAAATACCCATGGCTAACATCAAGTACTGAAAGTTCATTAATTTGAACACATCATCCGTCCAACTGTTTAATTGGTCTATGCTTTCTGCAAGAAACCATTGATCGATCCCAGATATAATGAGAGCTAAAATCAGGGCTGTCCATCGCCAACTCGCTCGGTTATATAAGCTATAAATAAATGTGCTTTGCATTTAGATATCGATAGTCGTTGATTACGATTTATTGTTAATCTGTGAGAATACTTGTTCTTAAGCTTATAATGTTAATCATATCCACCAATATTAAGTGTCTAGGGCCAAGTTCGTGCTAAATTTGAACTTTCCATGGCCAATTCCATTCAAAGCGACACTCGATTTCTAACACGTAAATATTTGCTCATGTCAGCAGATATCGTTGTTGTAATGACTTCTTTGTTAGTCTATCTGAAGTATTTCTATATCCAAGACCTATTACCGAGTCAAACGTTTAAGGAAAATCCTGGTTGGTACATTCTATTGGCGGTATTGTGGATTGTTTATTCCAATGCGTTTAAACTGTACAATACCATTTACGCACCTCGAATAATAACCATGCTAAAACGCACGGTTTTAGTGGCGATGGTTACTGGAGCTACCTATTTGCTTATACCTTACCTAAGCCCTTTATTTCCCAACTCTCGACTTCCTTTTTTCATTTTCATCGGTCAAACGGTTTTGATGATGACGATTTGGCACATCATTTTTGGTAAGTATTTAAACAAACCAGCCATAGCAAAGCGCGTACTTATTGTTGGGGCTGGATGGGCAGGTAAGAAAATAGCGCAGTCCTTGACCGATCAAACGGTTGTCGATCGAATTGGTTATGAAGTCATTGGTTTTATTGATGACGACATTGAGAAAGGAGGGTATGAGTTAGAGGGCATAAAGGTCTTATCGACAAGTAATGATCTATTTGCATACGCAAGACGACTTCGAATTGATGAAATTATACTTGCTATACATACGGCAAAGTCGGTGAATGGTAAGCTCTATGGGCACCTGGTCAACTGCGAAAACTATGGTATTACAGTAACTCAAGTCAACTTGATTTATGAAGAAGTTACAGGTATGCTCATGGTGAAGCCAAATGAAAATGGATTTGCATTAACCTATGATTATCACTCTAAGCCTGATGAGTTTATATATGTTATAGTAAATCGACTAATTAATATGTTTTTTGGTGTGGTTGGTTTGCTGATTTGCGGAATATCCATTCCCTTCGTTTGGTATATCAATGCTCTATTCAGCCGGGGTCCATTGTTTTATTCTCAAATTAGGGTGGGTCGGGATAACCAACCATATCGCATTTATAAGTTTAGAACAATGGTTGTCAATGCCGAGAAAGGAACAGGGGCGGTGTGGGCTGATAAAAATGATTCAAGGATTACTGGGCCCGGAAAGTTTTATCGAAAAACCAGAATTGATGAGTTACCGCAGTTCTGGAATGTACTTAAGGGAGATATGAATTTGATTGGTCCTAGGCCTGAGCGCCCGGAAATTGTGGACGAACTAGTTAAGAGTATGCCATTTTTCAATACAAGGCATATGGTGAAACCAGGCATTACGGGATGGGCGCAAGTCCGACATAAATATGGCAATACGGAAGAAGACAGCCTAATTAAACTACAATACGATTTGTATTATATAAAATATCGATCGTTTTTACTGGATATTTCGATCATTTGGCAGACTATCACGGTCATGCTTAAATTTAAAGGAAACTGATGCGCATATTGACTATTGTAGGGGCGCGCCCCCAATTTGTAAAGGCAGCGGCACTGAGTAGAGCTTTGGGAAAGATAGAAGGAATAGAGGAGTTGATTGTCCACACCGGCCAGCACTTTGATGCAAACATGAGCGAAGTGTTTTTTAAGGAAATGGAAATCCCAACACCGGCATATAATTTGAACATCAATTCCCTTGGACATGGAGCGATGACAGGACGCATGCTTGAAGAAATCGAAAAGCTGATTATTTCTGAAAAGCCGGACATGGTATTGGTTTATGGTGACACAAACAGCACAATCGCTGGCGCCCTTGCAGCAAGAAAGCTACATGTCAAAGTTGGTCATGTAGAAGCAGGGTTAAGAAGCTTCAACATGGCAATGCCCGAAGAGATTAATCGGATTCTTACGGACAGGATCAGCGACCACCTTTTCTGCCCAACCGATGCAGCGGTGAAGAATTTAAAGGCAGAAGGTTTTGATAAAATGCAATGCCAAATTCACCGCACGGGCGATGTGATGCAGGATGCAGCTACGTATTACGCGCAATTTTCTGCAGATAAATGCAAAATTGTAAATGACCTGGAACTAGATGAATCATTTGCACTCGTTACAATCCATCGCGCAGAGAACACGGACGACCCTGCAAAACTGACTTCTATTTTGAATGCGTTGAACGAGATCAACTCGAAGATGCAAGTTGTGTGTCCAATTCACCCGCGAACAAAGAAAATCATTGAAAAGCTCGGATTAAAGACAAACATTATGATGATCGATCCGGTCGGCTATTTCGACATGATTGAATTGTTGAAACGTGCATCCATAGTACTGACCGACAGTGGGGGATTACAAAAGGAGGCTTTCTTCTTTAATAACCCATGCGTTACCATGCGCGACCAAACAGAATGGGTAGAGCTTGTTGAAAATGGTTTTAATGAAATTGCGGGAGCAGATACGGATACAATACTAAGCGCCTACAATCGAATGATAAAGGTACGCCCTGACTTCAAAATGGATTTGTATGGAAAAGGACATGCAGCAAACAATATTGCAGAACTAATCTCAAAATCATGAAAAGGCGTATTCCCCTTCATTGGCAAGTAATTGCAGGTATTATTCTCGGTGCTGTTTACGCTTGGATGAGCATCAGTTTTGGCTGGAATCAATTCACTGTGTATTACATCAAGCCATTGGGAGACATCTTCATTAATGTGTTGAAGCTGATTGCCGTGCCTATGGTGTTGTTTTCTGTCATTTTAGGCGTTACATCCCTCAAAGACATCAATAAGCTCGGAAAAATGGGTTTAAAGACCTTGGGCTTGTATCTAGCCACAACCATGTTTGCAGTATCCCTAGGATTGCTTTTGGTAAATGTTTTAAGTCCTGGAGCCTCACAAGATGACAACATCCGAACGCGTAATCGAATAGGCTATGAAATGTGGAGGGATGGCAATGGCATCCAAAAGCTGGATGACATTTGTTTGCGTTGTGACCCAACCAATGCTGGAGTTGAGGAAGAGTTGAGTGCTCGAGGCGAGGAATCCAATGAGTGGGTAGATGACAAAATCAATAAAGCGAATCAGGAAAAGGTCAATCAGGAAAGCTTTGGCCCTTTAAAACCCGTGGTGGACATTGTGCCAACTAACATTTTCCAAGCACTCGCGGACATGGCAATGCTTCAAATCATCTTTTTTGCCATCTTTTTCGGTTTGATATTGGTGATGATTGATCCAATAAAGGCGGCTCCGGTGATCAAACTGGTTGATGGTTTTAATGAAGTATTTGTGAAAATGATCTTAGTGGTAATGAAGGCCATGCCCATTTTTGTTTTCGCACTTATGGCGGGACAAATCGTCAAAGCCGCAGGCACAGATCCCGATCGCTTCTTCGAACTCTTAGATTTCTTATGGCGCTATTCGCTTGTTGTTGTGCTTGGTTTGCTCATCATGACATTTCTGGTATATCCAACATTGGTTACCTTGATCGTAAAACCGATGACATACAAAAAGTTCCTTTCTGGCATTCGTGATGCGCAGATTACTGCATTTTCTACCAGCTCTTCCGTAGCTACGTTGCCTGTTACCATGAAGTCGGTGCATGAAAACCTTGGTGTTTCTGAACGTACATCCAGTTTTGTCTTGCCTATTGGTGCAACGGTTAACATGGACGGAACCAGCCTCTATCAGGCTGTAGCCGTTGTTGCACTTGCCCAATTTCACATGGTGGACCTAAGTCTTGCGCAACAAATCACCATCATTATAACGGCCACCCTGGCTTCCATCGGTGCAGCAGCAGTGCCGAGTGCCGGATTGGTATTGATGATCATCGTTCTTGAGTCTGTTGGACTGAATCCTGCATGGATTGCACTCATCTTCCCAGTCGATCGAATATTAGACATGTGTCGAACTGTAGTGAACGTTACTGGTGATGCGACAGTATCCACGATTGTCGCCAATTCCGAAGGAGAATTAAACGTGGACGAGCATTCAGAGAACATAGATAAATAGTTCGGTTTTCTAAACTCGCCATGGGTAGCAAACCGTACTCTTGGCGCTTCAATTAGTATAAGATATATTCCTGTATTAAAGAGATTCCTTGAGAAAAGAGCGCATCATACTATATCTACTTGCGGCTTCGCAGTTCACCCACATAATGGATTTTATGATCATTATGCCTTTGGGCGAAATGCTTATGGAAGAATTAGTTATTGGGTCCAAGCAGTTCGCTTTTCTTGTTGCATCATATACGCTTACTGCGGGTGTCACAGGCTTCATAAGCGCCTTCTTTGTGGATGCCTTTGATCGTAAAAAGTACTTTCTGTTTGCCTATACCGGATTTGCCATCGGCTCATTTGCGTGCGGTTGGGTCGATTCTTATGAAGGACTTGTCGCTGCTCGGATTTTCACTGGTGCGTTCGGAGGAGTCATAAGCAGCACAGTCATTGCTATTGTCAGTGATGCCATTGCTACAGAACGCAGAGCCTGGGGACTTGGGGTAGTGATGACAGCCTTTTCGATGGCTTCAGCCTTTGGACTTCCTGTAGGACTTTATTTTGCCTTCAATTTCGGGTGGAACTGGCCTTTCATCGCTTTAGGTGTTTTGAGTCTGGCAAATGCAATTGCTGTTTATTTCACGCTGCCTCCCGTTCGGTCTCATTTGGACAACCCTGATCCTGGATTCACCTCATTTGAATTCATTAAGAACATCCCAAAAAATAGCAACCAATGGATGGCGCTGACCTATACTATGCTACTCATGTTTGGCCACTTTGCCGTGATTCCATTTATCACTCCATATCTAGTGCAGAATGTTGGTTTCGAGCGGGAGCAAATCACCTTTGTCTATCTGGTGGGAGGGCTGGCGACCATAGTGACGAACCCAAGGGTGGGACGTTGGGCTGATAAAGTAGGAAGGGTGCTTGTATTCAACATCATGGCCTTTTCATCCATTATTCCAATCGTTACCTTAACAACACTTCCGCCTGTTCCGGTATGGCTTGCGTTGATTGTAACGGGATTGTTTTTTGTACTTGCAGGAGGACGTATGGTTCCATCAACAACCATTGTTACTTCGGTGATCAAGCCTAAGAATCGCGGAAGCTTCATGAGTTTAAATGCTTCAGTGCAAAACTTAACTGCTGGAGTGGCAAGTATGGTTGCTGGAGTTTTGGTGACGATTCCCGAAGGCGGGGACCATGTCCATGGTTTTTGGAAGGTTGGTTTGCTCGGAGCCGTTTTTACGTTGATTGCAGTCTGGATGATGCGTAAAATCACGAAATTCAGCGAATCAAGCAGCGTGCTAAATGACTCGACATCATCGGAATAAGTTCGAAATGTTTTTCTTGTTAACCTATGTTCGTTTCAGGGTATAAATATCCGATCGTCTATCCTTTAAATTTCTGACGCTTCCAAACTGATTTAATTCACGAAGGTGATCTATGTCTACGTCTGCTATTAAGATCATCTCGGTGTTTGGAGTTGCCTCGGCTTTTATTCCGTTTGAAGGGAAGGCGAAATCACAAGGAGTAAAGACCATAGATTGTGCATATTGAATGTCCATGTTGTGCACGTTGGGCAAGTTTCCAACGCTACCGGCAATAGCTACATAGCATTCATTTTCTATGGCTCTTGCTTGGGCACAGTGCCGAACTCTTGAATATCCGTTTTGGGTATCCGTTAAGAATGGCACAAATAGAATATCCATTCCATCGTCCGCTAAAATTCGGCTTAATTCTGGAAATTCTGAATCATAGCAAATGAGGATCCCTATCTTACCACAGTCCGTGTCGAATGTTCGAATTCCTGTTCCTCCTTGCATTCCCCAGACTTTACTCTCATCAGGAGTAACATGAATTTTTTCATATCGTTCTCTGGTTCCATCACGCTTACATAGATATCCTACATTATAGAGCTTATCGTCCTTAATTTCCGGCATACTTCCAGAAATTATGTTGATGTTATATGTAATAGAAAGATCAGAAAAACGCTGGACAATCGCTTCAGTATGTTTAGCCAATTCACGAATGGCGTCAGATTCAGGGAGATGATTATTCTCTGCCATTAATGGTGCATTGAAAAACTC
>TARA_B110000046_G_scaffold185791_2_pt1 | contig 17102 bp, 16 predicted proteins | sample TARA_B110000046 | Tara Oceans TARA_B110000046 (sample SAMEA4397157) | marine metagenome | biome: Polar Biome; feature: [DCM] deep chlorophyll maximum layer (ENVO:01000326); material: water (ENVO:00002006), including particulate matter (ENVO:01000060) such as... | depth 40 m
ACTACCCCCTGCGCCCAGAGCATAATAAAGACGAAAACGGTTTTTGTAGGCACGACGATCACCCGACAGAGCAAATAGCTCATCGGTCAATAAAAAACCAAGCGCCAGACGCCAACGTAACGGCTTTGGACTAAGCCTATCTCTTAGCGTCAACCCATAGAGAAAATGTCTGGAGCTAATAATAAAGGCACTAAAAATAACCGTGAACAACGAAGCGTTGTCAGCAATTAATTCTACTGTGACAATTTGCACAGCACCCCCAAAAATAATCGCCGAGAACATCTGAGCCTCTAACCAACTAAACCCACGCTGAACAGCCAAAGACCCAAATAAAATACCCCAGGGTAGGACTGCCAAGCTAAGAGGCAACATATCCACAGTGCCTTTCGTAAGAGCGCCCATTAGTGCCCGCTGTCGGATATTCATCCTGAGCCTGCCCTGTTAAATAAATTTACGGATTAACCAATCGGGCATGACCTGAAGGAGTCGCACCACCACTACCCAGCGTCTGGTGATATAGATGTGATTCTTTTTCTTTATCAGGCCTGCCACCATCTGAGTGACCGCTTTTTCTACGGTGGCCATCCACATAGGCCTACCTTCAACCATGGGAGTCTCGACAAATCCGGGTTCAATAGTGGTAACGGTGATTGGTAGTTTAGAGCGAGCTGCCCTTGAACGCATGCCATTTAGGTAATTCGATGCAAACGCTTTACTGGCATTATAAGTAAGGGTTAGCCCACCTGAAAAATGTGCCGCGGCCGAGGATACCCCAACGAGATGACCACCACCACGCTTAACGAAGTGATTCATTGCCACTAAGGACATGGCCGCGAAGCCGCGAATATTAACGTCGATCATTTGACGCTCAACCACCCAGTCGAGTACCTTTTCTTTAGAACCAACACCCGAGTTAACAATAATCAACTCAACATCGCCCATCCGATCGAGCAGCGCACTTAATTCGTTCTGCGCCTGCTCGGCGTTGGCCACATCAGTGGTCTGTATAAAATGCGTGCCAGGTAGGGAATCAACAAGCTTTTCTAGGCATTTCTCACGCCGCGCCATTAGTCCCAACTGATACCCTTGAGCAGCTAACTGCACGCCTAGCTCCCAGCCGATGCCAGAACTAGCACCTATAATAATTGCTTGTTTCATACAGTCTACCCTTGCGAAGTTTTTTTATGGCGGCTAGTTTAGCCGCAGGCGGCGATGCTGAATACTCTTTTAAACGCATCGGCCCACTTGCTATATAAATTCAGGCGGCCATTCTTAGAAATAAGCGTTTGGATTGATTGTTTGGTTGCGATTCTCAAGAAGAAAATATTCCACCCGGCCATCGGGCATCAGTCGGCTTTTCCCAACCTCGAAATAACCCAACATAGTATTAAGGTCTCTTTGGGAGTGAGGGTAAATAGGCAGTTGACGACCAAACATCGTTGTCTGGCACAGCCTATCCATACCGTGAATACCATACTGGCAGTAGGGCAAGCCATTCCTAGGATTTAATACCCCCAGACTATGAGCACGGGTCCCGCTATCAATATAGGGATCTAGGGCCTCAATAAACGCCCTAAATGTGGGCGCATCCAAATAGGTGAAAAAATCCCAAAATAAACAGATATCGACTCGACTGCCAACCGGTAGATTAATCGCACCGTGAAACAGCGCCACGAGCTCTTTATGACTGACCTCCTCTATAGGGCTCATGACAAAGTCAGCACTATAGAGGTCGACAAAATTTAGACGGCATTTAAATTGGTTAAAAAATGCTACCGTCGAGGGCATGGCCGGACCCATATCCAGCACAATTAAGCGGTCATTTAGCCTCAACCTTTCGAACAGCATCGGGAACAGGTTGCTGGGCAATATGGTTTGAGCCGACTGACCATTGGCTTGGGCAAACTGACTCATCAATCTAGCGTCTCCTCAACAACAGCTGCACTTTACAAACCTTAGACTTGAGAGGTTTTTTTGCCAGCCCGCGCGGATTCAGCACTGTGCACATTACTGTCGGAAGCAGAGACTACCGGTAATTCACTTTGCATTTTCTCGTCGGGGTCCATCTCGATACTCCCTTTAAACTTAGCTCCATCTTCTAAGGTAACTCGAGGCGATTGAATATTACCCAATACATTTCCAGTTTTTGAAATCACTACTTTTTCAGAACCCGAAATATCTCCTTTAACGGTGCCCTCAATATGTACTACCTTAGCACCTATGTTAGCCGTTAAGATCCCTGACTTCCCTACCGTCACTTCATTGTTTTTAGCTGTAATACTGCCGCTAACTTTTCCTTCAATAACTAAGTTTTCATCACTAACTATCTGGCCTTCAATTTTTACGCCTGGACCTATCATTGCGCTAACTCCCGAGTAAGAGACTGAGTTTTCTCTGCCAGTTTTTGAGCTGGCATCGACGTTACTATTAGAGCCTAGATTATCCCTACCCGAGCTTTTAAGTTTATCGAACATAACGTTTACCAAAGATAACTATTTAATGGACTGGGATCGTACCAACTAAACTACTGTAGAGCCAGCAACTAACACTAATAAGCCATTAAAAAACATAAGACCAGCTAACATTTTTAAGATAATACTTCGAGTTTATCCTGCAGTTCGAGCCATTGTTCCTCATAATCGGAAAGGCTTTTTTTAATCTCGGCCTGTTGTGCAAGAGTATCTTTCAACTGACCCTTTTTATCGTCATTGTAAATATTACTATCTGATAAAGCCTCTTCAATATTCAAAAGTGTCTTTTGCAGTTTATCGATTCGGCCATCAATTGTTTTTATTTTTTTTGTGATTGGTTCAAGTTGCTTGCGCTTGTCTGCGGATTCTTGGCGCGACAATTTTTTATCAACTGGCGCTTCGATCACATCAGGCGTGGCAACATCTGTGATTCTTGAATAATTTTTTAGCCATTTTTGGTAGTCATTTAAGTCGCCATCAAATTCTCGGACTGCACCTTCGGCAACCAGATAAAACTCATCAACAGTATTGCGCAGAAGGTGGCGATCATGGGATATAACAACCAGCGCGCCCTCATATCCTTGCAGAGCCATGGTCAATGCATGACGCATTTCTAAATCTAGGTGGTTGGTAGGCTCATCCAATAAGAGTAGGTTGGGTTTTTGCCACACAATTATAGCAAGAGCCACACGAGCCTTCTCACCTCCAGAAAAATCTTTAATGGGATCCAACGCTTTATCATTATGAAAATCAAAGCCGCCGAGAAAATTTCTTATCTGTTGATCCGTTGCCGTAGGGCTAATTCTCTGGATATGCAAAAATGGACTTGCCTGTAAGTCTAATACCTCCAACTGATGCTGCGCAAAATATCCGACTTTTAAATTTTCACCATAGACACGAACACCCTCTATTAAATCCAAATCCCCAGTCAAGCTATTAATCAGCGTCGACTTTCCAGCACCATTAGGCCCAAGCAGTCCAATCCTTGTGCCTGGATGCAGATCAACATTGACATGGGATAATATAACTTCATCGCCATAACCTAACTCAGCCTGGCTAATATTTACCAAAGCACCATTTGCTTTTTTTGGCGGCGGAAAATTAAAATAAAAGGGGGAGTCAACATGAGCCGGTGCACTGTCTTCCATGCGTTGTAATTCTTTCAAACGACTCTGGGCCTGCTTGGCCTTGGATGCTTTGTAGCGAAAACGGGCAACAAAGTCTTCTACATCCTTACGGCGTTTTTGCTGTTTCTCATAACTCGCTTGCTGCAAGGCCAGCCTTTCGCTACGCACTCGTTCAAATATAGAATAATTACCTTTGTAACAATTAGTTTCTTGATGTTCAAGATGCACGATACGTTCAACAACATTGTCAATAAAATCTCGATCATGAGAGATAATAAGGAGCGTACCTGGATATGACTTCAACCATTGTTCTAGCCAGAGGGTTGCATCTAAATCGAGGTGATTGGTCGGTTCATCAAGCAGAAGTAAGTCAGATGGGCTCATCAATGACTGCGCTAAATTCAAGCGGATGCGCCAGCCACCAGAAAAACTATTAACTGGACGGCTAACCTCGGATTGATGAAAGCCTAGCCCATGCAGCAGTTGCTCAGCGCGAGAATGTGCATCAAAGCCATTAGCCGTGTCCATTTTTTCATATTCTATGGCAAGCCGATCATTATCTTCATCCGACAGGGCCTTTTCAATGGCGGCTTCGATTTTGCGTAGTTCAGGGTCGCCATCTAAAACATAGTCAACAGCACTTCGCTCTGACCTAGCCAATTCTTGAGCCATATGAGCAATACGCCAGTCTCTGGGTATAAACAACTCGCCCGCATCGGCAGCTATCTGACCAAGCAATAATTTAAATAGACTCGACTTGCCGGTGCCATTACCGCCGATTATGCCAATATGTTGGCCCGGATGGATGACCAGATTAGCATCATTTAATAACAGTTTAACGCCGCGACGTAATTCGATATTACTCAGTGAAATCATAAACTTTTATTTACCAGTGTATTTGTTAACATTTGTCATTACTGTTATTCAAAACCAATAAAACCACCGGACTGGTGATTCCATAATTTAGTGTAGACACCATTTTGGTCTAATAACTGTTGGTGGCTGCCCTGTTCTACAACTGCCCCTTGATCAAAGACGATTAGGCGGTCCATTGCTGCGATAGTCGATAATCGGTGAGCTATGGCGATGACTGTTTTTCCCTGCATTAATTGATTAAGACTTTGTTGGATACTCGCCTCAACTTCTGAGTCTAGTGCCGAGGTCGCCTCGTCCAGAATCAAAATAGGTGCATCCTTTAACAGAACCCTCGCTATAGCAACACGTTGACGCTGTCCGCCTGATAACGTGACACCGCGCTCACCAACGTGGGCATCATACCCGCGACGGCCTTTGTTATCTCGTAAAGATAAAATAAAGTCATGGGCCTGGGCCTGTTTGGCCGCTGCGACCATCTGCTCCTCGCAGGCATCGGGGCGGCCAAACATGATATTTTCGCGCACAGTGCGATGTAATAAGGAGGTGTCCTGAGTAACCATGGCGATATTTGCTCGCAGGCTCTCCTGGCGTACCGTTCGAATATTTTGCTGATCAATCGACACGATGCCCGACTGAATATCATAAAATCGCAGCATTAAGCTAACCAAGCTTGATTTACCGGCCCCACTGCGTCCCACAATCCCGATTTTTTCAGCGCCTGAAATGTGCAAATCTAGCTGATTAAATACTGAGCCATCATTATTATAGGCAAAGCTAACATTCTCAAAGCTGATAGCGCCCTTGCTGACCTTTAGGTCTACAGCATCCTCCTGATCTGTAACCGCATTGGGGACAGATAGTGTATTGATACCATCCTGTACTGTACCTATATTCTCAAAGAGACTGCTTATCTCCCACATAATCCAATGAGACATACCCGTGAGGCGAATCGCTAAACTGATAACAATAGCAATCGCACCTGGGGTAATGGCACCATTTAGCCACAAGTAGATGCCCAGCGCCGCAGTCGAAAAGATAAGCAGCATATTCAGACTCCACAACACTATATTGAGCTGGGTTACCAGCCGCATCTGTGGGTGCACTGTGCCGAGAAACTCGCTCATACCCTCACGGACATAGTCAGACTCTCTGCTGCTGTGAGAAAATAATTTAAGGGTGATTATATTGGTATAGCTGTCAACAATCCTGCCGGTCATTAATGATCGTGCATCTGCCTGCAGCATCGCGATGTTTTTCATTCTTGGCACGAAGTGGCGCTGCACCATAATATAAAAGCCTAGCCAAACAGCGATAGGTAGGCACAGCCTGATATCGGCACTGGCCACAAGTGCCAACGCTGTGATCATATAAATGACCACAAATAACAATACATTGAGTAATTTCATCACGGTATCGCGTACGGCTAATGCTGTCTGCATGACCTTGGTGGCAATACGACCACTGAATTCATTTTGAAAAAAGCCATAGCTCTGTTCAAGTAAGTATCGATGGGCATTCCAACGCACTGCCATAGGAAAGTTGCCCATCAATATTTGATGCATGACCAATGACTGCACTGCTGTGATCAGTGGGATAAACAGCAGCACAAATAGGCTCATTGCAATCAATTGCACCGCGGACTGCTCAATAAATGTAGCTGGATCACTCGACGCCAGCCAGTCAACCACCTGTCCTAGAATGGCAAACAGTAGCGCTTCAGCAATAGCAGTAACGGCTGTTAGCCCGGCCATTAGCAGTAGCCACGGCTCCATACCTTTCGTGTAGTAGCGGCAAAAATCATAGATTCCGCTTGGCGGTCGCTGTGGTTTTTGGGCTGGAAAGGGGTCAACTAGGCGTTCGAAAAACTCGAACATTTTCTGTCCTTTTATCTTATCAATAGAGTGCGGCACTGGGGTGTAAATAGTAACAGGGGTACTGCCTAGGGCTCAGGGAAATAACAACACCTGATCACCCATTTGCCAAGCCGGTTGTTTACCCATGGTCTTGGCAAATAACGCCGAATCGAGAAAGGCCTGCAACCAACACTGTAATCTAGGATATGGGGCCTGATCAAACCAATCCTTATCAACAAAGGCGAACTGCCGTATAAACGGAAAGATGGCAATATCAGTAATACCAACTTGGCTACCCAACAGGTAGCTATTATTTTCGAGCAATACCTCTAACTTGTATACAAATACCTCAGCGGCAGCACGATAATCTTGCTGACAGTCGGCCGGATAACGCTCCCAGTATTTATAATGGTCAAGATGTACCTTGAAACTGCTGTCGTTTTCGCCGATCAACCGAGCGCTTTGCGCAGCTATTATGGGATCAATCCATTGGTTTGGGTCCGACTTAGCCAGTGCCCAGTGCATAATATCAAGGCTTTCATTGATTATCGTCTGATCGGGCAACTGCAATATAGGGACGGTCGCTTTAGATGATAGCGCTAACATTGCTTTCGGTTTGGCACTAAGACTGACTTCTCGCAACTCAACCGTTATACTCCCCACGCCCAATGCCATTCTAGCGCGCATTGCATAGGGGCAGCGACGAAAAGAGTAAAGGATAGGCAGCATAAAAAGAAAACTCCGCGCGTAGATGTAATCAAAGAGCAATTGAACACTATAAATTAGAAATTTAGGGAAAAATACACAAATGGCCGTTAAAAAATTCGATCTTGTTATCTATGGTGCTAGCAGCTTTGTTGGTCAGATCCTTACAGAATATCTTTACGAGCATATTGGTCTAACGCGCAAAGTTAAGTGGGCTATTGCCGGCCGCTCAGAAGCGAAGTTAACTGAACTGCGCGCCTCTCTCGGGGAAGGCGCTGCAAAATTGCCTATTATTATTGCCGACTCCCATGACGAGCCCGGACTAAGGAATATGTGTGAGCGTTCGCGAGTGATCGTTTCCACCGTTGGGCCCTATGCTCTTTACGGAGAACTGCTTGTTAAAGCCTGTGCTGAAAACGGTAATGATTACTGCGATCTAACGGGCGAGGCGTACTGGATTAAGCAGATGATGGACAAGTATCAAAAAGCCGCCAAAAAATCTGGCGCGCGCATTGTCAACTGCTGCGGCTTTGATTCAATCCCCTCCGATCTGGGTGTGCACTTTTTACAGCAAGAGGGAAAACAGCGCTTTGGCAAGTTTTTCAATAATGTAAAACTGCGAGTTAAAGCCATGAAAGGCGGTGCATCCGGTGGCACTATTGCCAGCATGATCGAGATGATTGTTGCCGCCAAGGCCGATCCAGAACTGCGTAAACAGATGGGCAATCCCTATATTCTGTGTCCTGAGAAACATCGCTACACGATTCGACAGACCAGCGTTAAAGCACCGGTTTTCGATGCGGATTTCCAAGCCTGGGCAGCGCCGTTTATTATGGAAGCCATAAATGCACGCGTGGTTTTGCGCTCTAACGCATTACTTAAAATGGCCTATGGCAAAGACTTCTCCTATGGCGAAGCTATGCTTTCAGGTCAGGGTATCAAGGGCCGACTCACTGCCTTAGGTATTGCAGCTGGTCTGGGCGCATTTGCTGGCAGCTTAATTTTTGATCCAGTCCGCAACCTGATGCAAAAATACGTATTGCCCAAGCCAGGCGAAGGCCCGAGCCTGCAAGACCAGCTTAATGGCTACTTCGATATTCGCCTGCATGGCCAGAATAAAAAAGGCCAGCAGCTGATGGTTCAGGTTACCGGTGATCGGGATCCTGGTTATGGCTGTACGGCTAAGATGCTTGCTCAGGCTGCTCTATGCTTGGCCTTTGATCTCTCTGCTGAAGATAAAGCCGGTGGCTTTTGGACACCATCAACAGCGATGGGGGATTTACTTGTCGGTCGCTTGCGTGAACATGCTGGCATGACCTTTGAAACACTCGAAGAATAATAGCCACAAAGCACAGCTGACCGCTGCGTTAGCTGTGCTTGCAATCCAACATCAGACACTACATCCCTCGTCGAGATAACCTGCATCGGCGCCCGTCTAATAGGTTTTCACACGCTAATATCCTGTCACCAAAAAGGCTTTAGATGTCTAGCTTATAAACATTGCAATTGACACTAATCACTTTTTTAAATAGCGCTACCTTTCTTATTTATTTAATTGCGATCTTAAAAATAGGAGGTAAGTCTGGGTTATTCTAGTAGAATACATACTGACATTTTTAGCACCCACGCTCTTAAGTTTAGGCAGGGTTAAATTCTTACACAGTCGGCAAATAATTCAATGGCACAATACGTTTTTACAATGAATAGGGTGAGCAAGATTGTTCCCCCAAAACGACAAATACTAAAGGACGTCTCGTTGTCTTTTTTCCCCGGCGCAAAGATCGGCGTACTGGGTCTCAATGGTTCTGGTAAATCGACCCTGCTAAAAATAATGGCCGGATTCGATGCCGATATTCAGGGCGAAGCGCGCGCTATGCCTGGTATCAAAATTGGTTATCTGGCGCAGGAGCCCATGCTCGACCCCGACAAAGATGTGCGGGGCAATGTTGAAGACGGTATGCGTGAGGCGGTCGATGCCCTCAAAGAGCTAGAGCAAGTGTACATAGACTATGCTGACCCAGAGGCAGATTTCGATGCACTGGCCAAAAAGCAGGGTAATCTAGAGGCCATTATTGAAGCCTGGGATGCACATAACTTGGACCATGCTTTAGATGTGGCTGCAGACGCACTGCGCTTGCCGCCTTGGGATGCAGATGTGACTTCGCTGTCTGGTGGTGAGAAACGCCGCGTGGCCCTGTGTCGACTGTTACTGTCACGACCGGATATGTTATTACTCGACGAGCCCACTAACCATCTGGATGCAGAGTCAGTGTTTTGGCTAGAGAAGTTTCTTGAAGAGTTCTCGGGAACTGTTGTTGCTGTAACTCACGATAGATATTTTCTCGACAATGTTGCTGGCTGGATTTTGGAGCTAGATCGCGGCCACGGTATTCCTTATGAGGGCAACTATTCCACCTGGTTGGAAGCTAAAACCAGACGCCTGTCGACTGAATCCAAACAAGAAGAGTCTCGTCAGCGCGCTCTCAAACAAGAACTTGAGTGGGTTCGTCAAAACCCAAAAGGACGCCAGGCTAAAAACAAAGCTCGTCTGGCCAGATTTGATGAGCTTAACTCACAAGAGTTTCAGTCTCGCAACGAAACGAATGAAATCTATATTGCTCCGGGCGAACGCCTCGGTGATAAAGTTATTGTGCTCGACAACGTGTGTAAAGGTTTTGGCGGCGATCTATTAATTGATAATTTATCGCTGTCGATTCCGAAGGGCTCTGTAGTCGGCATCATTGGCGGCAACGGTGCAGGTAAATCAACGTTATTTCGTATGATCGCAGGGTCAGAACAGCCTGATAGCGGCACTGTCACACTTGGCGAGACAGTTAAGGTAGCCTATGTTGAACAGGGCCGCGAAAATCTCGATGACAATCAAAATGTCTGGGAAGCTATTTCTGGCGGCCATGACATGCTTAAAATCGGTAACTACGAGGTCTCATCTCGGGCCTATGCCGGTCGCTTTAATTTCAGAGGCTCTGACCAGCAAAAACGTGTCGGCGAGTTGTCTGGTGGTGAGCGCGGCCGCTTACATCTAGCCAATACCCTAAAGCAGGGTGCCAATGTGCTGCTGCTCGATGAACCCTCTAACGATCTTGATATTGAGACGTTGCGCGCTCTTGAAGAAGCCGTGTTGTCCTTTCCAGGCTGTGTAATGGTGATATCACACGATCGTTGGTTCCTAGATCGGATCGCTACCCATACTTTGGCTTACGAAGACAATGGCGATGTCGTTTTCTTCGAGGGTAGCTATACCCAGTATCACGAAGACTTTTTAGAACGCAAAGGCGACGATGCATCACCCACCAGAGTCAAACACAAGCGCTTAAAAGCCTAAGGATTTGTAATGAGCAGCATCTGGTACCGCAGGCCTGACCTAGATATGATGAATAATCAAATGAACAAAGGCACTATTGTCGATCATTTGGGTATTGTAATGACCGAGGTCGGCGACGATTTTATAACCGGCACAATGCCTGCTGATGCACGAACTTTTCAGCCCTATGGCGTGGTTCATGGCGGGGCTAATGTAGTGTTGGCTGAGACTCTTGGTAGCACTGCCGGCGCTCACGTAATTGATTTTACCACGTCCAAATGCCTGGGTCAGGAAGTGAGTGCAACCCACCTTCGTCCGGTGTCATCTGGTTTAGTAATTGGTACTGCAACGCCGATACATTTGGGCAGGCGCTCTCATGTGTGGGAAATCCGGCTCACCAATGAAGAAGGTAAGCTGACCTGTATCTCGAAACTAATCCTAGCAATAATTGAGCAGTAAACAGCGCTCCGGTCTCGTGTCTTAAACGGCCCCTTGATCAACCTCTGCATCTGTCTCTGCCTGCCATTCAAATAGGTTCATCTCGATAAACACAAAGGCAACTAGCCACATAAATGCATCCCAAAAATCGAGGAAGTCCCCCAGCATTCCCCAATAGGCAGCGGCTGTAAAAAGGACGCCATACAGCATGGCTTTTATTATTTTGCTTGCCGACAGAGTTCCGCCTTGTAACCGACCACGCAACTGTAACCAAACATCAACTTCCAAAATCACCACAACAGCTACCCACGCTGCTGAGTTAATTACATCGACCCAGGCTAACCATTGGATACCAACCCAGTCAGATGCGCTGCCCACGACTTGTTGGCCATTGAGCTGAAAAAGTGCTTGATCGGCCAAAGCAACACAGTTGTTGGTATCGAGTAGCGGATACTCATCTAACGTAGCTATGGTGGCATAGCCCTGCCCTACCAAGGCACAAAGATCATCGACAACTAAGGGTGAAATATTATACGTGAGCAACATTTTATTGAAGTAACCGTAAAACGCATATCCAATAAAGCTATAGCTAACCAGACGCAGGCCTATAAAGGTGACTTTTACGTTGGGTTTACGCAAGGTGCCGTCAGACAGGACTGAGGTCTCTAATTCGAAAAGTAGCAACAGGAGGACCCACGCTGTCGTATCAATGGTGGCGGCAAAACCCTGAATAATATCAACTAAATTAATACCGTGGCTAAAAGTCTGCTCGGTCGCTGCTAGTTCTTCTTGAAAAAAAAGCGCAATGTTTAGTGTTAACAAGGCATAAACCGTGTACTTAAACGCTTTAAAAATTAGCTGTGGCGCAAACCAGTTGCTAATACCCATCGAAGTCTCCCAAAGTCGGTTGGTTTATTATAAGTGTGGCGTCAGAGTCCGAATAATATGCTCTAGGCCTTGCTGATCTTGATGATCGAAGCGATCTGTTTCTGGGCTATCTATATCCAATAACGCGACTAATTGACCCTCAATTATCACGGGTAAAACAATCTCTGATTTAGAGGCATTATCGCAGGCAATATGCCCAGGGAACTGATGAACATCCGCAACAATGACGGTTTTAAGCATCTGCGCAGCGGTGCCGCAAACGCCATGGCCCAGTTCGATACGCGAGCAAGCAGGCTTACCCTGAAAAGGGCCCAATACCAGCTTGTTACGCTTAAGCAAATAAAAGCCTAACCAATTTACATTCCCAAGCTCCTGCCACAACAGCGCAGTGCAGTTAGCCAAATTAGCAATGCGATCACTCTCGTCACTTATAAGTCCGGTTAGCTGCAGAGCTATTTGCGAGTAATCGACTGTGGGCGAGTCTTTGACAACAGAGCGGTGGGGATGGCGATTAGACTCAACCATCGCCTGTAAGCGCTGACTAATGGATGAATTATTTGACAGCTGCGTCACCCAACGACCTTATCGATCTTATCCAATAGCTGCTCTGCTCTTTAAGTAACTGACCTGCGGCCTGCTGCGCCTCTAATACAGAAGCGTAATACCCTAATACCACCACAGAAAAACTCCTTTCCTTCACCATAATGTCGACAACACGAATATCCCCTTGAACCGCTAAAGACTCAACAACTGACGTGGCTACTTCCCGATCGGTGTAGGCGCCTATTTGAATAGTGAAACCGTCTTTTGACCAGACTTTGGACGCTGAAGATACCTTGGCGGAGGGCTGCACAGGCGAAACGCTGGGCGCTGGCTCTGCGATTACTGGATCAGTCTCAACTAGCTTACTAGCAGTGTCAGCGGGAATGGCGGGCATATCTACTGGCATACCATCTTTCATAGTCGTTTTAGAGCAGTGCCAACGCTCTTGAGAATTCACATCCCCCTGACAATGCCAACCAATATATTCCCCATCAGGGCCCACCTTGGCGGGAACAAAATTTGATGAACAGGCAGTTAGCCCAGCGAGCAGTAAAGGCATTAGCCATAAAAGTTTAAACACGCATGCACCTGATTATATTTTTAGACTGAAACGGGGTGTTTGGTTACGCGCTATTAAATCCCCATTTTGGTCAACATGTCTAGTGCTTGGTGCACCGCAAGGGCACTTTTGAATGATTAACTGACGAGGCCGTGCCTTTTTCTTCAACGGCTTTCTTAATATTCTGGTCGATCCAGACCGGTGGCTTAAATAAATTAACGCTATCGGCCATCAGATTAGCCAGAGCGGCCTGCAACACATTAGTGCAATAAAATGTTATACGGCACATAAATTGCATCTCCCCGTGCATAAGTAGGTGTTTAACGCCTATCGGGTATTTTTTTGATCAACTGTGGTGCAAATGTGGCTGGTTGATTGCTTGTTACGCACTATATTGGTGCTTTATTTATAGAGGGAACATCATGTTATTTGGTACTAGACTCGTCGCTCAAGGCATTCTTGCGCTTCTTATCACCACATTATCTACGCAGGTTTTCGCCGATGAATTAAACGCTGCAAATACCTCCTGGATTCTAACTTCAACCGCCCTTGTGTTGTTTATGACCATTCCTGGCTTATCACTGTTTTATGGTGGTCTGGTGCGCTCTAAAAATGTTCTCTCGGTACTGATGCAATGTTTTGCGGTGACCTGTCTGGCCTCTATTATCTGGTTTGCTGTAGGTTACAGCATGGCCTTTGGTGACGGCGGTTCGGCGAACTGGTTTATTGGCGGACTGGACAACGTGTTTCTCGGCAATATCCTCGAAGGCACCATGGCCGGTGATATCCCCGAATCCGTATTTGCTATGTTCCAGATGACCTTTGCCATTATTACACCGGCGCTTATTGTTGGCGCCTTTGCCGAGCGCATGCGCTTCAGCGCTATGTTGCTTTTTAGTGCTCTGTGGATAATTGCTGTTTATGTTCCTATTACTCACTGGGTATGGGGCGGCGGCTGGCTCGGTGAAATGGGTCTATTGGACTTTGCTGGTGGTACTGTTGTGCATATCACTGCGGGTGTGGGCGCCCTAGTGGCTGCTCTGGTTTTAGGCAATCGTAAAGGTTTTCCTCAGCAGGCAATGCCCCCACACAACTTGACTATGACCGTTACTGGTGCGGGTATGCTATGGGTTGGCTGGTTTGGCTTTAACGCCGGTTCTGCACTGGCCGCCAATGGCGACGCGGGTATGGCGATGTTAGTGACACATATCTCTGCCGCTGCCGGTTCACTGGCATGGATGAGCATGGAATGGATCAAGTACGGCAAGCCTTCAGTATTGGGAATTGTCACCGGCATGGTTGCTGGCTTGGGCACCATTACTCCAGCCTCAGGTTTTGTTGGCCCCGGCGGCGCACTAGTGATTGGCTTTAGTGCCGGTATTATCTGCTACTACGCTACGCAGGCGATCAAACAGCGCTGGAGAATCGATGATTCCCTTGATGTATTCCCAGTTCACGGTGTGGGCGGCATGCTAGGAACGCTGTACGCTGGCATCTTTGCCTCTGATGCGCTGGGCGTGTTCAGTGGCCAAGGCTATAATGAAGGGATGAATATGGTTAGCCAGGTTCAAGTTCAGCTTGTCGGTATCGCCTCGACGTTCGTCTATACAGGTATAGTGACATTTATTCTGTTGAAACTTGTCGATAAACTGTTAGTATTGCGCATCGATGAAGAAAGCGAAACCAGTGGTCTCGATCTCGTAGAGCATAATGAGAGGGGGTATGACCTATAATAAGAAGACAAGGGGAATAACTAAAAACGTCCGAACGCTACTGTTTACCTAGATGTAACGGAGTGAAAAAAAGGGACACTTAAAGCCGCTAACACTGTTAGCGGCTTTTTTATGTCTGGGGTTTTTGTTACGGGAGGAGTGGGGATTTCCTGAGGGGCCGATCTATAGGATCCGCTTAGGTTTAAGCGCTGGAGCCTAGTTTGCTGTTCTTGCACGTTGCAAGAATTCACACATATATTCCGCGCCCTCTAGAATACGACTGGAATGTCGCTGCATCAGGTCTGGGGGAATCAGGTATATATTGCCGCTGGTCACCGCGGAGATACCCTGCCAATCTTTCCAGCTATCCCGCCACTGTTCATTGTTATCACTGCTTCCACTGGCAATAATTACCTCAGGGTCAGCGGCCATAATAGCTTCAATATTAACGTAGGGTACCAGGGGAATGGCTTCACCAAATACGTTAACACCCCCGCATAGCTCAATAACATCGCTGACCAGATGCTCACCATTGAGGGTAATAAAAGGATCATTCCATATCTGATAAAAAGCCCTAACAATAGGCTGATTGCTGTAGGTTTTTCTCAACCCATCGAGTCTTTGAGTAAAGTTCTCCGCTCTTTTTTTAGCGGTTTCATCATGACCTGTTAGGCGACCAAGGCGACTAAACAGGTCAGGGATTATATCCATTTTTCGTGTTTCTAGTACAAATATGGGCAGGCCCAGTTCACGAATACGGCCAATAATTTGCTCGCCATTACCTGATTCCCACGCCACTACTAGGTCAGGCTTGAGAGATAGAATAAGCTCATAGTTAGCCGCAGCATGGTTATTAACACGAATAATATCCTTGGCCGCTTCAGGGTAATTACTGTACTCATCTGCACCGACAATTTGCTCACCAGCGCCCACAAAGAAAAGAACTTCAGTAAGATTGGGGGCCAAACTAATAATGCGCTGCGCCGGGGCGGGCAATACAACGAGGTTGCCCTGATCATCCACAGCTGAGACTTCTGAGTGCTGAAGCGGCTCCTCAGTCGACTCCTCAGCCAAAAGCAGGCTGGAAGAAAATACAATGGGAAGCATCAGAACCAATAATAAGAATCCCTGCATTAGGTTATTACCAGCGGCTTTTGAGTGACCGGATGCTTGGCAATAATCGACTTCACTCCAAACACCTGACTGATTAACGCCTCAGTTAACACCTCTTCAGGTGATCCCTGTGCAGCAATGGTGCCACGATCGAATACCACCAGATTATCAGCACATCGAGCGGCCAAATTTAAATCATGGAGTACCATCACTACGCCAGTACCCTGCTGCGCCAAACCCCGAACAATTTCGAGGGTTAGCTTCTGGTGAGACAGATCAAAAGCCGAGGTAGGCTCATCCAGCACTAGGAATTGATCGCCGAGCTGGGTGGGTTCCCAAATTTGCGCCAACACTCGGGCCAGCTGTACACGCTGTTTTTCACCCCCAGACATCTGAGTATAAAAGCGCTTCTGGAGATAACTAGCGTCCACCGCCTTAAGGGCATCAGCAACAATAAGCTCATCTTTTAGCTTACCTGTCTGGTGGGGAATACGTCCAAGCGCCACTACTTCATCGGCAGTAAAGGGGAAATTTAATGCGGTGTGCTGAGGTAACACCGCAAGCATCTTAGCCTTATGCTCCAGCCCCCAGGTATTCAAAGGCTGGTGATTAAGATTTACTTTCCCAGAGGTAGCTGTCATTTCACCGGTTAATACTTTTAGTAGGCTAGATTTACCAGCGCCATTGGGGCCAACAATGGCCGTAACCGTTCCCGGCTCGACGCGCATACTGACATCGCGCAGCAAATTAAAGCCGGAGATATGCAGGCAGATATTTTCTGCCATCAGCGCCATGCTTAAATCTCCCTACGCCGCTGAATAAGCAGAGCAATAAAGAATGGCGCGCCCAGCAATGCCGTCAAAATACCTGTTGGCAACTCTGTGGGCGCCACCACCACACGAGCGAGACTATCAGCAATAATTAGTAGTGTGGCGCCAGCCAAGGCTGAACCCGGCAGCAGCCAGCGATGATCTGGACCAATCAGTAAGCGGATAGCATGGGGAACAACCAGACCTACAAATCCAATCATGCCCGCCATTGCCACTGAGGTACCAATACCCAGCGCCGTTAAAACAATTAGACGCCGTTTGACGCGCTGCACATCAATGCCCAGATGGCGCGCTTCGGACTCTCCTAATAACAGGGCATTGAGTGCACGACTGTCCCTTGGGAAAAGCCCAACCAGCACCACCGCAACGGCAGCAACCATGGCAACACGAGACCAGTTAGCCGTACTCAAATTGCCCATCTGCCACAGACTTATCTGGCGCAACATGTCATTGTCGGCGAAGTAACTGAGCAGACTATTCACCGCACCGGCAATAGCACCTATAGCAATACCCGCCAGCAACATGGTGGTCACTGAGGTGCCAATTTCTGAGGTAGCCAATCGATACACTAATATAGTCGCGATAAACCCGCCGGCGAATGCCCCCGCAGCCACCGCAGAAAGACCCAGCGCCGAACCACTTTGAATCCACCCGCCCGCCATAAC
>TARA_B110000046_G_scaffold185405_1_pt1 | contig 17083 bp, 16 predicted proteins | sample TARA_B110000046 | Tara Oceans TARA_B110000046 (sample SAMEA4397157) | marine metagenome | biome: Polar Biome; feature: [DCM] deep chlorophyll maximum layer (ENVO:01000326); material: water (ENVO:00002006), including particulate matter (ENVO:01000060) such as... | depth 40 m
AATGGGAGGAAGTACCATTCAGCAAAATAATATGATCGTTTGGAAAAAAGTAATTAGAGAAATTATTCGTCCTTTTTGGCAAATTTGTTCACTTTTTACTTTTAAACTAAACAGATGTATTAGAAATTATCTGTTCTACAAAAGTAACTAGTTCTCTTTAATTCCTTTATTTAATAACCATAATTTAATATATCTCGTCAAAACACCATAAGCCTGTGTTTTTGCGACTAAAAAACCTGTAAATCCGTCTAAAAAGCCAAGACGAATTATATAATGAATAAAAAAACGTGCAGCAGGTTTTATCATTACATGATAGATATTTACCTTGTTTCCTTTTGCATGTAATTCTGTTGCTCTAATTGCAGCATAATGATTCATTTTAGAAATATAATGATCATAATTTCTATAAGAAAAATGATCTATTTTATTTCTAAAAAAACCTAACTTTCCTTTTGTGTTAATTTTTTCATGTACAAGACCACTGTATTTACAATGTTCTTTCAAAAATAAACGAATTACTTTATCTCTCTGAAAACCACTATAATTAACTCGTTTATTACAAAAATAAAAAGTTCTCCTCACATAAAACCCAACAAAGCCTTTTGGATTTTTAACCGCTTTTAAAATTTCTTTTTTAACTTCAGAAGTGACTCTTTCATCGGCATCTAAAATATAAATCCAGGCATATTTAGCGTGCTCAATCGCAAAGTTTTTTTGAGAAGAAAAATCATCAAACTTTCGTTTAATGATTTTAACATTGTGTTTTTCTGCCAAAGCAACTGTATTATCCTTACTAAAGGAATCTATTACAATAATCTCATCAGCAAAACTTAAAGATTTTATGGCCTCTTCTATATGAATTTCTTCATTTAAAGTAGGAATGATTGCAGTAATCTTTGTCATAGCTTTTTTAAATTAAACAGCAACATCATACTCACGTAATGCGTCATTTAATGAAGTTTTTTTGTTGGTACTTTCTTTTCTTTTTCCAATAATTAATGCGCAAGGCACATTGTATTCTCCTGCTGCAAATTTTTTGGTATAACTACCAGGAATTACTACAGATCTAGCAGGTACGACACCTTTCATCTCTATAGGTTCATCTCCAGTTACATCAATAATTTTGGTGCTCATTGTCAACACGACATTTGCACCCAAAACAGCTTCTTTTTCGATTCTAACACCTTCAACAACAATACATCTAGATCCAATAAAAGCGCCATCTTCTATAATTACAGGTGCAGCTTGTAATGGCTCTAAAACACCACCAATTCCTACACCACCAGACAAATGAACATTTTTACCAATTTGTGCACAAGAACCGACTGTAGCCCATGTATCAACCATGGTTCCTTTATCTACATATGCACCAATATTTACATAACTAGGCATTAAAATAGTTCCTGGAGCTATATATGCACCGTGTCTTGCAACCGCATTTGGCACGACTCTAATTCCTCTTTCTGCAAAGTTTCTTTTTAAAGGAATCTTATCATGATATTCAAAAATACCCGCTTCTAAAGTTTCCATTTTTTGAATTGGAAAATATAAAACAACCGCTTTTTTTATCCATTCATTTACTTGCCATCCACCTTCAATTGGTTCTGCAACTCTTAATTCTCCTTTATCTAATAAATCAACTACTTTTCTAATTGTATTAATCGTTTCTTCTTCTTTTAAGAAAGCACGATTATTCCAAGCTGATTCTATAATTTCTCTAATTTCTTTCATTTTAAAATTTACTTTTTACAAATATAAATCTATCTGTAAAATCTAAAGCGAATATACATTTTTTAAACATATTTAGGTGTCCTTGTTTAAAATACAAAAACAAATTTCGACGAACTTATTGATAATATTCTCATTAAATTACACCATTAAAAGTATAAACTATATTTTTGCAGAAATAGTATACAGATTGGGAAGAATTTTAGCAATTGATTTTGGAAAAAAAAGAACAGGAATTGCAGTTACAGACGAACTACAAATTATTGCTTCTGGTTTAACAACAGTAAATACTGGGGAATTAATATTGTTTTTGAAAGAGTATGTTTCTAAAGAAAAGGTAGAATTATTTTTAGTTGGTAAACCTAAACAGATGAACAATACAGATAGTGAAAGTGAAGCTTTAATACTTCCGTTTTTAACAAAACTATCCAAAAAAATACCAAAAATACCAGTACATAGAGTTGATGAACGTTTTACTTCTAAAATGGCTTTTCAAACGATGATTGACGGTGGTTTAAACAAAAATCAGCGTAAAAATAAAGCTTTAGTTGATGAAATTAGTGCAACCATTATTTTACAATCATATTTATACAATAAATAGTTTTGTTCAAGTTACAAACTTTGTATTTTTGCAGTCATTAAAAAAAGAAAAAATGATTTTACCAATTGTTGCTTATGGAGATCCTGTTCTTAGAAAAGTAGGAATAGAAATTGACAAAGATTATCCTAACTTAAAGGAGTTAATTACCAATATGAAAGAAACTATGTACAATGCTTCTGGCGTTGGTTTAGCTGCTCCGCAAATTGGCAAAGCAATTCGTTTGTTTCTTATTGATGCTTCTCCTTTTGCTGAGGACGAAGATTTAGATGAGAAAGAAAGAGTAATTTTAAAAGATTTTAATAGAGTATTTATCAATGCTAAAATCATTGAAGAAGAAGGTGAAGAATGGGCTTTTAATGAAGGGTGCTTAAGCATACCTGATGTTCGCCAAGATGTATATCGCCAACCAATAGTAACGTTAGAATATCAAGATGAAAATTTTAAAACACATACAGAAGTTTTAGATGGATTGGTTGCTAGAGTTTTTCAGCACGAATATGATCATATTGAAGGGATTTTATTTACTGACAAGGTTTCATCACTTACAAAAAGATTAATCAAAAAGAAATTAGAAAATATTTCTAAAGGGAAAATTAATGCAGATTACAGAATGCGTTTCCCTAATAAGAAAAAAGGAAAATAATATAAAATCATATCTTTTAGAGCGCAGTTTTCGACTTAAAAGAATCTCTTAACGCCGCTAGAAAAGATAATAATATAAAAATACATATGGAATTTAATAAAATTATTTCGGTTACTGGTAAACCTGGTTTATTTCAAGTAGTATCACAATCTAAAAATTCAATTATAGTTGAATCTTTAACAGACAAAAAACGTTTGGCAATTAACACAACTCAAAATGTGAGTTTGTTAGAAAATATTGCAATTTACACCTATGAAGAAGATATTCCTTTATTGAATATTTTTAAATCTATGTTTGAAAAAACGGAAGGTAAAGAAGCACTTTCTCATAAAGAAAGTGGTAAAAAATTAGCTGCCTTTTTCGTAGAAGTTTTACCAAATTATGATGATAAAAGAGTATACACCTCTAACATTAAAAAAGTAATTCAGTGGTTTAACCTATTAGTAAATGCTGGTATGGATTTTTCTACTATAGAAATTCCTACAGAAGAAAATACTGAAGAAGCATAAATAAGAGTTTTAGTGTTTAATAAGTAGTTTTCAATCCGTTATTAAACGCTGCAACTTTAAAACTTTGTAACTCGAAAAAATGAATACCAGAAAAGAGCAGTTAGCAGCTTTTAATCGTTTGTTAGATATTATGGATGAACTTCGTGAGAAGTGTCCTTGGGATAAAAAACAAACCTTAGAAAGTTTACGTCATTTAACAATTGAAGAGACGTATGAATTGGCTGACGCTATTCTTGAAAATGATTTACAAGAAGTAAAAAAAGAACTGGGTGATGTTTTGTTACACATTGTTTTTTACGCAAAAATAGGAAGTGAAAAAATTGCTTTTGATATTGGAGATGTAGCCAATAGCATTTCTGATAAATTGATTCATCGACATCCTCATATCTATGGAGATGTTGTAGTTGAAAATGAAGAGGATGTAAAACGTAATTGGGAACAATTAAAACTAAAAGAAGGCAAAAGTTCTGTTTTAGAAGGGGTTCCTAAAAATTTGCCTGCAGTTGTAAAAGCGAGTAGAATTCAAGAAAAAGTTTCTGGAGTTGGTTTTGATTGGGAAAAACCTGAACAAGTTTGGGAAAAAGTACAAGAAGAACTTACTGAATTAAACGAAGAAATTAAGGCAGGAAACAAAGAAAATACTGAAAAAGAATTTGGAGACGTCTTGTTTTCTATGATAAATTACGGACGTTTTATTGGTGTAAACCCTGAAAATGCTTTAGAAAAAACAAATAAAAAATTTATTAATCGTTTTCAATATTTAGAAAAAGAAGCTAAAAAAGAAGGCAAGGAACTTGCAGACATGTCACTTATTGAGATGGATGTTTATTGGGAAAGATCTAAAGAATTTTTTAAATAATATTTGATCATTTTTTTATTAAAAACAAAATATAAAGTCTCCGAAAAGGAGGCTTTTTTTAATATAATAATTTCTTAGTATTTTTACATTATGAGTATTTAATTAAGTTACATCTTTACTGTTTAGTTTGTTTCTAAAACTGAAAGAATCTAACTACCAAAAAGACAACAAATAATGTTTAAAAAAAAAATCACTTACATCCTTATACTAATTATTGGTATAATTGCGATATCGTCTTGTCACTCAAATTTAATTGACTCAAAACTAACAGTTAATTCAAAAGCTTCACTTAAAAAACCCTATTTAATATTAATTTCTCTCGATGGTTTTCGTTGGGATTATGTTGATAGATATAAACCACCACATTTAAGTAATTTAATAAGTAAGGGCGTAAAAGCAGAGTCTCTAATTCCGGCTTTTCCTTCAAAAACATTTCCAAACCATTACACTATTGCAACAGGTATGTATCCTGATAAACATGGCATCATAGGTAACTCATTTTATAGTAACAAAAAGAATGTCACCTATAAAATAGGAAACCGAGAGACAGTTGAAGATGGCTCCTTTTATGGAGGAGATCCAATTTGGGTAAAAGCTGATAATTCTAATATGGTTTCAGCTAGTTACTTTTTTGTAGGTTCTGAAGCGGACATTCAAGGTAAAAGACCTACATACTATAAAGTCTATGATGATAAAATAAAAAATGAGACTCGCATTGCAAAAGTTTTAGAGTGGTTAGCACTGCCAGAAAAAGAAAGACCCCATTTAATTATGCTTTATTTTTCTGACATGGATGATACTGGCCATAAATACGGGCCAAATGATGATGAGAAATTAAAAAAAGTATTATTTGATTTAGATGAAAATTTAGGCACTTTATTTAAAGGCACAAAAGCGACTGGTCTTCCCATAAACACCATTATTGTTTCTGATCATGGTATGGCAGAATTATCTACATCTAACTTAATACCAACAGAATCGATTGAAAATGATAGTTTATTTTCAGCTATCGACAATGGAGCTATTATAAATATTCATCCAAATAAAGATATTGAAATTGACACTATTTTTAAATATTTAAAGCAAAAAGAAGCTCATTTTAAAGTTTATAAAACTAAAAACACACCCGGTTTTGAATACACGCCAAAAAATAAAGACTGGGGAACACTCCAACTTTTACCAGATTTTGGCTATTATTTCAATAAAAGAGAACGTATAGCGTCTATTAATAAAAATAACATCAAAAGAATTGGTGTACATGGTTATGATCCTAAATACAAAGACATGCACGGTATCTTTTATGCAAATGGCCCTGCTTTTAAAAGCGGGTATGTAATTCCTTCATTAAAAAACATTCATATCTACCCATTAATATGTGAGATCTTAGAATTGAAAATATCAGATACCATTGATGGAGAATTAAAGCAAATAAAAAGTGTTTTAATACCGATAAGTGATTATAAGCTGAAGATGTTTTAAAGAACAGATTGCAAATATCTTTCAAAAGAAACTTCACAATGACTAAATTAAAAAGGCATAATGAAAAGAGAAAATAGCTTCTTAAAATGGCAAGAATCAAATTTTACATATAAAAAAAGCCTCCTAAATGGAGGCTTTAAAATTTTATACTAATTTCTTAGCATTTTTAACTTTCTGTTTGGTGAGCGCTAACTCTATGACTTCTTTCATTTCTGTAACATAATGAAAAGTCAAGCCTTTTAAGTAGCTTTCTTTTATTTCTAAAATATCTTTTTCATTGTCCTTACACAAAATAATTTCTTTAATATTCGCTCTTTTAGCAGCTAATATTTTTTCTTTAATTCCGCCAACAGGTAACACTTTTCCACGTAAAGTAATTTCACCAGTCATGGCTAATTTGTTTTTAATTTTACGCTGTGTATAAGAAGAAACTAAAGACGTTAACATCGTAATACCTGCACTTGGTCCGTCTTTTGGAGTTGCACCCTCAGGAACGTGAATATGAACATTATACTTCTCTAAAATTTCTGGTTTAATACCAAACTCTTCAGCATTCGATTTTATGTATTGTAATGCAATTGTTGCAGATTCTTTCATTACGTTTCCTAAATTACCCGTAATAGAAAGAGTTCCTTTTCCTTTTGATAAAATAGATTCTATAAATAAAATATCTCCACCAACTTGTGTCCAAGCTAAACCTGTAACCACACCAGCAACATCATTATTTTCGAATTTATCTCTATTTCTTGGTGTTCCTAAAATATTTTCTAGTTTTTCTGATGATACAGCAATATCATATTCTTCTTCTAACGCAATTGATTTAGCTGCAAAACGCACCACTTTTGCTATTTTCTTTTCTAACCCACGTACTCCAGATTCACGCGTATAGCCTTCAACAATTTGTTCCAATTGTCTTTTACCTAACTTTATGTCTTTGGTCGTTAAGCCGTGTTCTTTTAACTGTTTTGGCAATAAGTGTCTTTTGGCAATTTCTATTTTTTCTTCAATCGTATAACCAGACACATTTATAATTTCCATTCTATCACGTAAGGCCCAAGGAATCTCTCCTAAATTATTTGCGGTTGCAATAAAAAGCACTTTAGATAAATCGTAACCAACTTCTAAATAATTGTCATAAAAGGCTTCATTTTGCTCAGGGTCTAATACTTCTAACATAGCAGAAGAAGGATCACCTTGATGACTATTACTTAGTTTATCAATTTCATCTAAGACAAAAACTGGATTTGAAGTTCCTGCTTTTTTTAAATTCTGAATTAAACGCCCTGGCATTGCACCTATATAAGTTTTTCTGTGCCCACGAATTTCTGCTTCATCACGTAAACCACCTAAAGACATTCTAATATATTTACGACCTAAAGCTTCTGCCACAGATTTCCCTAAAGAAGTTTTACCAACTCCTGGAGGACCATATAAACAGATAATTGGCGACTTCATATCCCCTCTTAACTTTAAAACTGCTAAATGTTCTATAATTCTTTCTTTTACCTTTTCTAAGCCAAAATGATCTCTATCTAAAACTTTAGTGGCATGTTTTAAATCGAATTTATCTTTCGAATAAATTCCCCAAGGCAATTCTAACAACAATTCTAGATAACTTCTTTGCACACCATATTCTGCAGCTTGTGGATTCATTCTTCGCAAACGAGCCAATTCTTTATCAAACGTCTGCCCTACTTCTTTAGTCCACTTTTTCTTTTTAGCTAGTTGGCGCATTTCTTCCAATTCTTCATCATTAGAAACGCCCCCTAACTCTTCTTGAATGGTTTTTAACTGCTGATTTAAATAATATTCACGTTGCTGTTGATCTAAATCTTCACGCGTTTTAGATTGAATATCATTTTTTAATTGTAATTTTTGAAGCTCTTTATTTAAGTTTTTAAGGGTTAACAAAGCACGTTCCTTTAGATTGTCTTTTTCTAAAATTACTTGCTTATGCATAACACTTAAATCCATATTGGAAGCAATAAAATTGACCAAAAACGAATTTGATTGAATATTTTTAATCGCAAATGAAGCTTCTGAAGGTAACATTGGGTTTTCCTTAATAACCTCTAAAGCTTGTTCTTTAATAGAATCTATTATCGCGTCAAACTCTTTCTCATCTTCAATGGTCTTATCATCTATCGCTTCTTTTACAGTTGCTTTTAAATATGGTTCATCCTGAATAATCGCATCAATTTCAAAACGCTTTTTTCCTTGAATAATTACAGTTGTGTTCCCATCAGGCATCTTTAATACACGTAAAATTTGTGCCACAACTCCCGTTGTATGAATATCTTTTAGACCTGGATCTTCTTCTTCTTCATTTCTTTGTGCAACGACTCCAATTATTTTATTACCCTTATTGGCATCTTTAATTAATTGAATTGATTTATCCCTACCAGCTGTAATTGGAATTACAACTCCTGGAAATAAAACGGTATTTCTTAAAGGAAGAATTGGTAGTATTTCTGGAACGCTTTCTTTATTGATAATTTCTTCATCTTCTGGCGTCATTAATGGGATTAATTCAGAGTCTTCGTTCAATATGTTTTGAAACGACAAACTGTCTAACTTTATAATCTTTGTTTTGCTCATTTTCTATATATCTGTCATTGTGACATTGATTTATCATTTACATAAAAATCAATACCTTACTTTTAATTTTAAAATACTGATAATTAAATACTTAAAAAGTAGATAGTAATTATCTAGACTAAATAAAACAATTGTTGTGCCATTGACAAATAGAATACAAATACTTCATTTTTTTTCATCATTTTTGCAACTAAAATAAAAGTCATGTCTGCTATAAAGGTTCGAAATTTAATATATAAAGGCTGGGGAAACACAATAGAAATTTCAAATTTAGATATTAAAGTTATAATAGTTCCAGAAATTGGAAGAATTATGCATTATGGTTTCTTGGATGGACAAAATATATTTTATGAAAATGAGCAACTACAAGGAATTCAATTTAATACAGGCGAATACTATAAAGAAAGGGGAATAAAAAAGGCTCCGAATCTTGGAGGTAATAGAGTTTTACCTTGTTCTGAAGAATATTTTCATATTTTAACTGGTAGTAGACATCTACCCGATCCTTTTATAAATGCAAGCTCCTATAAAACTACTTTATTAAAAAATGGAGTTACACTAGAAAGTCCCATAAGCAAATTACTTGGAATACAAATTACAAGAACTATCACTATCTCGAAAAATGGCACAAGCGTTAACATTGATCAAAAATTAACTAAAAAGGTTATTGCTAAAAATGAAGTTTTAGAACAAATTCCGCTTACAATTTGGAGTTTATCCAAAATTAAAACACCCAATGTAAGTTATTTACCTATTCCTAAAAAAAGTGTTTTTGAAAATGGTTTTTTTATCCCAAAATGGCCAGACGCAAAAAATAATGCTGATATAAATACAGCAGTAAATAATACTATTTTAGAATTAAAATCATCAGAAAATTTACCTCAAAAAGTGGGTGCAGATTCTAAAAAATGGATTGCTGGTTATCTCGACAACACACTATTTGTAGAAAGATTCAATTTTGACATAAATGGTATGTATCCAGATGGCGGAACCTCTGTAACACTATTCGGAAATAATTTATTTAGCGAATTAGAATGTTTGAGTCCTGAAAAGAACTTACATATTGGAGAAACTATTTGTTATAATTTACATTGGAGTTTGATCAAAGTAAATGATGAAAAAGAAGTGAATTTAATTTTACAAAGCATTTAATATAACTAATCATTCACTTTCTTTTTAAAAAGACTATTTTTATTTTTAACAAAACTGTCACAACTCAAAAACAGTTTGGTCTTTAATATAGATACGTTTTATTGGAAATCAACCAACCACATATAACCAACCTTATAGAACGCTGCAAAAAGTCGGATAAAAACGCGCAGTTAGATTTATACAAAGCTTATTACAGAGCGATGTATAATACTGCACACAGAATTTAAAAGATAATTTTGAAGCTGAAGACATTATGCAAGAAGCTTTTTTAACAGCTTTTACAAAATTACATACATTTAAAAGTTGAAGTCACTTGTGGAGCTTGATTAAAACGAATTGTGATTAATAAAATATTAGAACAACCAAAAGACTTACGGTTACTGTAACCTATAAAGATATTGATAAAGTTTCTTTAGGAGGGTCTGGAAACATTACAAATGAAGGAATCATAAAAAGTAATGATTTTACAGTTGCTTTAGGTGGGTCAGGAAATATTACTTTACGGATAGATGCAGATAAAGTTGATTCTAAAATTGGCGGTTCTAGAAATATAAAACTATCAGGAAGCTCCATTGAATTAGATTGTTCTATTGCAGATTCTGGAAATATTAGAATAACGGTTAAGACCAAAATTATAGCAAAAGTAGTTGGCTCTGGAAGTATTTATTACAAAGGAAAACCTAAATCTGTGGGTTCGGGAAGTGTAATCGATAAAAATTAATTTATTTAAACCTTATTAAGAAGACTACTAAAATAAATTTATTTTAGTAGTCTTCTTTTTGTTATTTATTTACCTTAAATTTCAGGTATGTCTGAAATTACAAAATATAGAACTTGTCATCTTTGTGAAGCAATGTGTGGCGTAGAAATTGTACTTAAAAATGGTGAGGTTAAGAAAATATTTGGTGATAAAAAAGATCCTTTTAGCAAAGGCCATATTTGTCCTAAAGCAATCGGTTTAAAGGACCTTCATTACGATACAGATAGATTAAAAAAACCTTTAAAAAAGGTTGATAATGATTGGATAGAAGTTTCTTGGGAACAAGCAATTGAAGAAGTATCTGAAAAATTATATCAACTTCAAGAAAAAAATGGTAAGAATGCTATAGCAATATATAGTGGAAATCCATCAGTACACAATTTAGGAACTATTCTGGGCGCTCCTTTATTCTACAAAACTATAAAATCTAAAAATATGTTTTCAGCCACTTCTGCTGATCAGTTAGCACATCATTTGGCAGCTGCAACAATGTTTGGGCATTCAAATTTACTACCAGTTCCCGATTTACATAGAACTCATCATTGGTTAATATTAGGGGGAAACCCCATGGTGTCTAACGGAAGTATGATGACTGCACCCAATGCAAGAAAATTAATAAAAGATATTAAACAAAAAGGAAAAGTAGTTGTTATAGATCCAAGATTTACAGAAACAGCAAAAAAAGCTAGCGAACATCATTTTATAAAACCCGCATCAGATGTTTGGCTCTTATTAGCAATGATTAAAATAACTTTAGATGAAAAACTTGTTAAATTAAACCATATAGAGCGTTACATTGAAGCTAAAGAAATAACTATTTTAACCAACTTATTAATACGTTTAGATTTAGAATACGTTTCTCAGAAAACAGGAATTAAACATGAAACAATATATTCAATTACCAAAGATTTTATAAACGCAGAGTCTGCATCAATTTATGGCAGATTAGGCTTAAGTACTGTAGAATATGGATCTTTAAGTATTTGGGCAATAAATATATTAAACATTTTAAGTGGTAATTTTGATACTCTTGGTGGTATAATGTTTCCAAAACCTGCAATTCAAGTTGTACATAGTGAAGAGGCAGTTTTAAAATTTAATCGATGGAAATCTACAGTTAGAAAGTTACCTGAGTTTAATGGTGAGTTACCTGTGAGTACTTTAGCTGAAGAAATTTTCAACAAAAAAGAATCCAAAATTAATGCACTAATTACCGTTTGCGGTAATCCCGTTTTATCTACACCAAATGGAAAGCAATTAGAAAAAGCAATAGATAGTTTAGAATTTATGGTTTCTATAGATATTTATTTAAATGAAACTACAAAAAATGCAGATTATATTTTGCCACCCGCTACAGGATTAGAAGTTCCGCATTATGATTATATTTTCAACAATCTTGCTATAAAAAATACTGCAAAATATAGTGATCCAATTATACCAAAATCTAAAGATGCTTTATATGATTTTGAAATTTTTAAAAAACTTACTATCGCGTTAATAAAAAAGCGTGAAAAAACTGAAAAACCCTTCCAACAAACAAAAATGCTAAATGCTTTAACTTTAGATTATTTAGTAGACAACGGTCTAAAAAAAGGAAGTTATGACTTAGACTTAGAAAAACTAAAAAAACATCCTAATGGCATAGATTTAGGATACTTAAAACCAAGAATAAATGAAATTTTACTTTTTGAAGACAAAAAAATTAGACTTTTAAATGATATATATAATATTGAAATCACTAAATTATTAAATAGTAAAAAAAGTATTTCAAATTCTTTAAGTTTAATCGGAAGAAGAAACCTTCGAAGCAATAATTCTTGGATGCATAATAGCCCGAGTTTAATGAAAGGATCAAATATTTGTAATCTCTTAATTCATCCAAATGATGCTAAGAAAAGAAACATTACAAATGGTGATTTAGTAGAAATTAAATCTAGAGTTGGTTCTGTAAAAATTATCGCAGATGTAAATGATGAAATTTGTGAAGGTGTAATTAGTATGCCTCACGGTTGGGGTCATCACAGAAAAGGTGTTAAATTAGATATCGCTGCAGCTAACCCGGGAGTTAGTATTAATGATTTAACAGATGACCAATTTGTAGAAAAATTAACTGGAGTTGCAATATTTAGTGGCGTTGATGTTGAGGTTAAGCTATGTAAATAGAAGTTAACCTCTTTTAGTAATTTCGATATTGTTTCGTTTCTTCAAAAATATGTTCTAATATTCGTTGCTCAGTAGCATCGAAAAGAATATTTCTACGCTGCATAACAACCTCTGCAACTTCAAAAGCTTTAGTCGTTTTATATTCTGTAAATCCTGATGCTCCTCCCCAACTATAAGAGGGAACAAAATTCCTTGGGAATCCGCTACCATAAATATTCGTAAAAACACCAATCACAGTTCCTGTATTGAACATAGTATTAATTCCGCATTTAGAATGATCACCCATCATTAAACCACAAAACTGCAATCCTGTTTTTGCAAAACGACCTGTTTCATAATCCCATAATTTAACTTCAGCATAATTATTTTTTAAGTTAGAGTTGTTTGTATCTGCACCTAAATTACACCATTCACCTAAAACAGAATTTCCTAAATAACCATCATGTCCTTTACTAGAATACCCCATTAAAACAGAATTACTGATCTCTCCTCCTACTTTACAATAAGGTCCTAAAGTTGTTGCGCCATAAATTTTTGCCCCAAGTTTTACAACAGCATTATTACACATTGCAAAAGGACCTCTTACTGCAGCGTTTTCCATAACAATAGCATCTTTACCAATATAAATAGGACCTGTTGATGCATTTAAAGTCGCAAAAGTAATTTCTGCCCCTTCTTCAATAAAAATATTTTCTTTGTTAATATATCTTGTTCCTTCCGGAATTGGCTCTGAAGTTCTTCCTTCTGTAATCAGCTCAAAATCTTCTTGAATTGCTTTATCATTAAGCGAGAAAATATCCCACGTATTTTTTATTTGTAGAATTTCTTCATCAAACTCTATTGGAGTGTAGTCGTCAAAATTTACTTCTTCTTGAGAATCAGATGTAAAAAAAGCAATTACATCTTCTCCCCTAAAGATGGCTTCGTTTTTTGATAATCTTTTCACTTTTTCAACCAAACTTTTCGTCGGACAAAAAGAAGCATTTATTAAAATATTTTCTTCCAATTCAACCATTGGATATTTTTCTTCTAAGTATTCTTGTGTTACTGTTGTCGTCGTTAAACTTAAATATTTTTCCCATTTTTCTCTAATAGTTAAAATCCCTACCCTTATATCTGCAACTGGTTTTGTATAGGTAAAAGGTAATAGAGAATTTCTAACATCACCATCAAATAAAATATAATTCATTTTTTCTTTTTTTGAAGTACTACAAATTTACTTTAAAATGAGGACAAAAAAAACTGCTTGTAAAAATTACAAGCAGTTTTTATAAATATAAATTTAAATTCTCTAATTTTCGATGAATATTTAACTTCCTATATCTATTTATAAATATTTAGATTAGATTTTTACAAAACGTTTCGTCGTTGAATTCTGACCGTTTAAAGATGAAATTCTAATAATATAAATCCCTTCTTTTAGATCTGTAAGCATTAGAGAAGTATCATTTTTTGAAATTTGTTTCGATAACACTTCTTTACCCAATAAATTAAAAATCTTAATATTTAGTTTTTCAATATTTTGAATTTGAAAATCTATCGTAATATTAGAATCAGTTGGGTTTGGATACATATTGATAGTTCCTAAGGTATCAAAAGAATCAATACCTAAAGTTCCTTCAGCAACCACTGTAATCGTTCCAAACATATTATCTGCATGAGGAGAACATACATAGTCATTAGTTCCTGTCGAAATAAATGTATGTGAAAAAGTTCCTCCTTGTGTGAAAAATGCACTCTCAAAAATTTCATTCGAAGATTCGTTGCTTTTTACATTGTGGCTGCCACCAGAATACCAATTCCAAGTTACAGTATCGCCAACTTCTATGGTTCTGCTAGAGTTCTCATTGCCTGTTGCAGATGGTGTAGAGTTAAAACTCCAATCTATAATAACAGTCTCAGTTTGAGCTGCTATGCTCATAGAGAACATTAAAATAAAAATAAAGGGTAAATTTTTAATCATAACTTAAGTTTTTTTAATTATTTAATATTTGTCGTATTTTTTGATAAATTTAATGAAATAATCTATCAATTTCAAAACAAATAAAATAATATTATTACTGTCTTACAATAAAAAGATGATTAAAGGGAAATATCAACTTATGAAAAGGAATATCTTTACTTGAAGATTAGACCCTTTTAGTAATTAAAAAACACATCCAAAAAAAAAGAATTGTATTTTTGAATGATGGATGAAACAATAAATAAATTTAAGTACATTGGGGAATCTCAAGTAACAATCACACAATTAATGTTACCATCACATTCTAACTTTAGTGGAAAAATTCATGGAGGTCATATTTTAAATTTAATGGATCAAATTGCGTTTGCTTGTGCTTCTAAACATTCTGAAAATTACTGTGTAACAGCTTCTGTAAATAAGGTTGATTTTTTAAATCCTATTGAAGTGGGAGAATTAGTTACCCTTAAAGCATCTATTAATTACTCAGGAAGAACCTCTATGGTTGTGGGGTTAAGAGTTGAATCTGAAAATATTAGAACTGGCAAAAAAAAGCATTGTAACTCCTCTTATTTTACAATGGTTGCTAAAGATGATGATGGAAAAAGCACCTCAATTCCTGGTGTTATTTTAACAACAACAGATGAAATTAGACGTTTTGCAAGAAGTATAAAAAGGCAAGAAGAAAGTAGAAATAGAACTTCTCGCTTTAGTAGTTCAATTTTTAAAGTAGATGAATATTTACATTTATTTGAAAATAGTAATTCAAAAATCACTCTTTTTGAAAAAGACTAAATAATCAAAATTCATTCGTTACATTTAATCAGTTACACATAAAATCATGACATGCTGAATAATCATTACAAAAATAAATAATTATAAAGGAATTATTTACAGGTTATTACCTTTTATCCCCTAAAAAAAACTTATTTAACCTTCATCAAAATAAATTTTTAGAATTAAAAAGTTCTTGAGATATTAAATCCTAAGTGAATATCTCCGCCAAAGAAATTACCGGTAGTTTCTGTAATAAAACTTTTTTCAATCATTGTAATTGCATTTGATAATATAATCTGAAAAACATGACCTCCAGTTTCTATATCTACTCCAAAAGCCAATGAATTTCTTGCATTAATAGACTTAGATTCATCAAAAGCATAATAATACTCACCATTTATAGAAACTCTTTTACTAACTTTCATCCTGCTTCCGAAGCCCAATGCAAAAATATCATGAGGATCTGCATCAATTCTCACTGTATTTCTGTGCACATAAGTAGGTGTTACTTGAAATGAAAAAGATGGGCTAACTTTTCTAGCAATTAAAACTTGACCAACATAAAATAAACTTTCTGCAAAACTTCTTTTGTCTGCAGGATCATAATCTTTTATCGTTTTGACTGCTACACTTCCAAAAAGAGACACTGCGAAAGGAAATGAGTTTTCTCCGGTTTTTTGTTTTATCCAACTATATTTTAAAAAGCTATCGTACGTTTTCTCAAAACTACTTCTTCCAAAACCTGCCGTTAAATTATCATTTAGTCCATATTCTAAAGAGAAACGAATGTTAGATTGATCTAAACCAAAAAGTTCATCAAAACCTAAGTTTATTCTTCCAAATCTATGAGAGATAATAAACTCTAATTCTTTGTCTTTTCTGTTTTTAATTGAATGCCCGTTTATAATTCGTGTTCCTTTAAAAGTTGCAGTAACAATATCTTCTGCTTTATTTTCGGATATTTCATTGTCTAAAATATCTAATAAATCATCCTGAGAAAAGATGTGAGAACTTATAGAAATTAAAAAAATAGCTAGTAGTAATTTTTTCATAATATTATTTCTTGTAAGGTTTGTGATTAAAATTAAAACTCACTTTTATTTTTTTTGCAATATTTTTCGCAACCACAGCAGGAATCTCTATATCAAAATCATCCATTTCAATAAAAAAATTTCCATTTACTTCTATTGTTTCTTTTGTTTTTGTGAAATTTGCATCAATCGTTATTTCTTTTGAAATTCCATGAATTGTTAAAACACCTTTTACTTTCGCTTTAGTTGCTGCTTGATTAATAGCATCAAAATTTAAAATACTTCCTTTAAAAGTCGCTTTTGGAAACTTATCTGACTCTACATAATTCTCATTAAAATGTTCTTGCATTAATGCTTTCTTAAACATAAATGATTTCATTAAAATAGAAATTGCCATTTTTCCAGAAGAAGCATCAATAATACTTAAAACTTGATTATTATCTGCTGTAATATCTTCCAATGGCATTTTTGAATAAAAAGTAATGGCCCCATTTTTAGTTAAATATCTTTCTTGACTATTAGATACTGTTACAAATATAAAACAGCAAAAAAATGTTATTAGAGTTTTCATAGTTGATTGATTTTATTGATTAATAAATTCGCATTTCACTAGAATTACGTCCATTAAAAAACCTGTACAAATTCCTTTTACCACAATTATTTGTCCTTGCTGTAATCCACCAATTTTTCTACTAGCTTCTTCGGATAAGTGACAAAGTACACTGCCAAAATCGTCATTTGTTTCTATAGTAATAATTCCTTTTTCAGTATTTATTTCAGAAACAACTCCTTTTACTTCAATGATTTTGTCTAAATATTTTAA
>TARA_B110000046_G_scaffold113818_1_pt1 | contig 17070 bp, 15 predicted proteins | sample TARA_B110000046 | Tara Oceans TARA_B110000046 (sample SAMEA4397157) | marine metagenome | biome: Polar Biome; feature: [DCM] deep chlorophyll maximum layer (ENVO:01000326); material: water (ENVO:00002006), including particulate matter (ENVO:01000060) such as... | depth 40 m
GGGAATACAACACCACCTGCAATTACCTCAAGCGGAGGTGATATGCTGGTCACCTTTAAATCTAATGGCTCAACCACAGCTTCCGGATGGCGCGCAGGTTATAATACTCAACAAATACCAGCTTGCTCAGGTACAACAACATTAACCGCAGCGAACGGAACCTTTGACGATGGGAGTATTCCAAGTGCAAACTACGTTTCTAACAGTAATTGCTCATGGTTAATTGCACCAACAGGTGCACTCAACATTGACTTAACCTTTCCAAGGTTTAACACAGAGGCAGGTTTTGATATAGTAAATATATACGATGGCAACAGCAATATGGCCCCTCTTTTAGGTTCTTATTCAGGATCAACTTTACCATCTGTTACAAGTTCAAGTGGTGGAACAATGTTTGTTGAATTTATTACGGATGCAGGGTTGAACTTAACCGGATGGGAAGCGAATTACACCTCATTTAACACGGTAAACATAGATGCACCAAAAGATACCGTTTACGTTAATGCAGGTATAGGAAGCACCAATACACTAAATCTTTTTTCTAATGTTGCTTGGTCTGTTTCTGACAATGCGACATGGCTAGGTGCTACGCCGGTTAATGGGAGAGGAAATGCAACTATTAACCTACTTGCCATTCAGGTCAATATTGGACCAGAAAGGGTTGCTGAACTAATCGTTGATGCAACGCTCACTGCAGATGCAGATACAGTAGTTGTTATTCAGCGATCTTCAGGAAGGTTTTTAACTACAGCTCCTGATACGTTATATTTTATTGGTAATGCAGCTCCTAACCAAACAGCAACCATTAGCTCAAATGTTTCTTGGACGCTGACGCCAGACCAATCATGGATTATGGCTGCCCCTGCAACAGGCTCTAATAACGGAAGCTCTTCTGTAATGGTGCAGAACAACCTTGGAAACCAAATTCGAACTAGTTTTGTAGTAGCCACAGGAACACTTGGTGCTGCAAATGATACGATTTGGATTGTTCAAGACACTGCGGTAACAAATAATAACCCTACTCTTTCTTTAGACAGAATGAATATAACTTTGGCACAAGCCATAGGAAGCTCGGATGTATTTACTGTAAATTCAAACACTTCTTGGCAAACCACAGCGGGTGCAACTTGGTTAACCGTGACAAATCCGGCAACCACAAATGACACCCAAAGTGTCACTGTAACTGCTAATAGCATGAACCTTACTTCACTTCCGAGAGCCACTTTTGTTGCAGTGCAAGATCTGGCAGGAAATTTGTTTGATACAGTATTTGTATTTCAGGTAGGCACAACTCCTATCCTAATTGGAGCCCCAGATACGGTATTATTAAGTGCAGCATCGGGAAGTGTTGGAGTGTTAAATGTGGGTTCTACAGGAATATGGACAGGATTTGAAGGAGATCCATGGTTCTCTCTTTCTCAAAATTCAGGAACCGGAACTACTACTTTAACCCTTACGACAAACTCAGCAAACATTAGTAACTCAAGGTTATTGTCATATGTTGCGTTAGCTGATGCTATCAATGGTTTGACAGATACAATAATTGTAATTCAAGATACAATTACCACAGGTTTAGTAGTAACTCCTGATACATTGCGACTAGGATCTGCAACAGGTAGCCAGGCAAGTTTCAATGTAAGTACCGGATTAACTTGGACCGCCACGCCATCCGCTAGTTGGATTACTGCAACTCCGAAAAGCGGAACAGGAAGCACCTCAGTAACTGCAACTGCAGCTGCAAACCCGGGAATCACAAATCGACTTGCATATATTGAAGTTTCAACAACGGGAGGTGCAATAAACTCAGATACCGTTTGGATAAATCAGGAAGGTTTTGTAGCCAACTTAGTAGTTAATCCTTCAACCATTAATCTTGGTTTTACGACAGGAAGTAATAAAGCAGTAAATATTAGTAGTAATACATCTTGGACAATTACCAATCCAGCATCTTGGTTAAGTGTTTCATCAACTTCCGGAATCAATGACCAGGTACTCACAATAACTGCAAATTCAGACAACTTAACCGGAGCAACGAGAACAGCAACAATCTTAGTAGATGGTATTGGTGCCGTTACCAATTCAATAACAGTAAACCAAATTGATGGAAGCTCCCCAATCTTTATCTCTTCTAAGGATACTGTTTTTGTAGAAACCATTCAAGGAAGTTCAGGGTTATTCTCTATACTATCAAATGTTAATAGCTGGACGTTAGCAGAAAATACTTCTTGGTTATTAATCAATCCTACTTCAGGTTCAAAAACGCAGAGGATAACTGCATTGGTAGCTACAAGAAATATATTCGGAACAACAAGATATGCTAACATCACCGCTAGTTCAAATGGATTTTCAGATTTTACGGTAGTTATCGCTCAAAAAGAATCTGATCCGATTTTCCAAATTTCACCAGATTCAATTCTAGTAGGAGCTGATTCTTCAGATTTTACAGAGTTTAATATTAGTTCGAATATGCCAATTTGGGCCATTAATGCAAATGCCACATGGTTAAAAGTATCTCCTCAAAACGGAGCATTTACCCAACGCGTGAAAGCTACTGCAGTTTCAAGAAATACAACTGGAGCTCAAAGGAGTGTAACAGCTACAATTACTGCTCCTCCTCTAGTTCCTCAAACTATTAAAATTGTTCAAGATACTATTAGAACCATTGGAATCGAAAATACTGATCTTGAGCTTGGCTTAAGTGTATATCCTAATCCATCAAATGGTCAAGTCACAATTCAGTTTGGAAAAGATCAGTTAACTGGTAAACCAGCAAATATTGGTTTGTTTAATTTAATTGGAGAGGAAATTCCGATTCAAGAGAACTTCTCCAGTAAGAATAGAATATTCTTGAATTTAGAAAATCAGGCATCAGGGGTCTATTTTTTATCAATTGAATTGAACGGAAAATCTGCAAATCGCAAGCTGATTTTAACTGATTAGATTTTACTTACTTTACACAAAGCCCTAGTTTACAGCAACTAGGGCTTTTTTTATTACTCTTCACTTATTTCCTAGTAAATTAGAATCATTGATTATATTTACTCACTTATGAATAACATACGAACTCATGAAGATTAATAATATACTAAAAACATTGCTAGTGCTGTTTATCACGGCATCTGCACATCAAACAATTCAGGCACAATTTTGCCTTGGTTTAACTACTTTAACAGCGATAAGCGACACTCTTACAGATGGAAGTGGTAATGCAAATTATGCTAACAACACCAATTGCTCTTGGTTAATTCAACCAAAAGGAAATCCTGTAAACATCACATTCACTATGGATAGTATTAATCTATCGGGTAACACTGATGCTGTTAGGGTGTACGATGGGACAAGTGCTGCAGGCGTTCTGATAGCAATTTACCGAGGTAACAATTTGGGCAATGCAGTTATTGCAAACAGTGGAAGTATGTTTGTTCAGTTTACTTCAAACTTTTTTGGAAATGCTCAAGGGTGGGCTGCAAGTTACACCAGTGCTTCAAGTAATTGCCAACCAAATACTGTGGTTAATGCGAGTAATGGAGCTTTCACAGACGGAACTAGGAATGGATTCAATTATGACAACAATACGAACTGTGAATGGCTTATACAACCAACAGCACCAGGAGTTTTTGTAGAGATAAACTTTAGTAGATTCTCAGTTGCAGGGGGAGACTCTCTAATTCTCTATGATGGGACAAACGCTTCAGCGCCTATTTTAGGAATACTATCAGGAAATAATAATCCTGGAATATTTCAGTCAAGCGGTGGTGCTTTATTTGTGCGTTTCGTAACCAACTCAATTGGTGTTGCAAACGGATGGAGGATTGTATACAATGCTAAACGCATTCCTTTTTGCAGGGGAATAACGACGCTTATAGCTCCCACAGGACTATTTAGCGATGGGAGTTTGCCATTTAGCAATTATATTGAAAATAGTAGTTGCGAATGGCTCATTCAACCTCCCGGAGCCGTATCTGTTAACTTACAGTTCAATTACTTTTCTACTGAGGCAAACTTTGATTTAATTACTGTTTATCAAGGGACAAATAATAATGGTCTTTTACTAGGTTCCTTTTCAGGAAATAGAATTCCTCCAATAGTAACTAGTACGACGGGTTCGATGTTTATTGAGTTTAACACAGATGGCTTAGTTAACTCTACCGGATGGGAAGGATCGTACACCTCGAGTAATAATTCAATAATAACTTCCACGGTGGATACTGTTTATTTAAATGCCGGAGCTGGAAGTAGAGCTTCTTTTCAATTAAACGCAAATGCTAATTGGACCGCAACTGATAACCAAAGCTGGCTCGTCTCGACTCCGGTAAATAGTACGGGAAACCAAATAATAAACTTGCTAGCTATTCAAGGAAACCTAGGTCCGGAACGAACTGCACAATTATATGTAAATGCATCTTCCGGTAATGGGGGAGATACAGTAATAGTAATCCAAAGGTCTTCTGGTAGATTTCTAGAAATTCTTACGGATACGCTTTCCTTTAGCGCTGCTAATGCAGTAAATCAGAGCTTCAATTTACTTGCTAATGTCTCCTGGACTTGCAGTGTTTCTGATCCTTGGATTTCTATAAATCCAATAAATGGAAGTAACAATTCAACCCCTCAAGTAAGTGTTTCAAATAATACAACAAAACAAATTAGAACCGGCTCTATTATCATTTTGGGAACCCAAAATGCAGGAAATGACACCATTTTTGTGCAACAGGACTCGTTACAGCAAAGCTTTATTGTAACTCCAAAAAATTTAACCTTAAACTCTGCTGCAGGAAGTAAGGATTCTGTTCAACTCAACAGCAACTCCAGTTGGACCGCAACAACAACTGCTAATTGGTTGAGTATTTCTCCCAACAGTGGAGGCAATTCTTCCACCTTAGTAATAACTGCAAATACAACCTCACCTACTACTCAAAATAGAAATGCGGTTGTAATCCTAAATAGCTCCAATGGACTTTTTACGGACTCAGTAAATGTAACTCAACTTGGAATTCCTCCTTCATTAACAACCAATCCGGATACTGTTTTCCTCCAAAGTGATACGGGCCTTTTTGGTACCATCAATATCGTTTCAAATGGCAGTTGGAATGCTCGTATTCTACAGCCATTATTTGAATTAAGTAGCAATTCCGGTACAGGTAACGTTAGTATTACTGTTAAAACCATATCCATCAACCAAAGTGGTGCAGACATTATGACCTCAGTCATATTTACTGACACGATAAATAACCTAAACAGCTCTGTAATTGTAGTTCAAAAAGCCTTAATAGGAACGTTAGCTATTAACCCTGATTCTTTGTTTTTTGCCCCTGCTTCTGGAGAAAGTTCAACAATTAGCATTAGTTCAAATACACTTTGGGCAGCTAACACCTCTGCAACTTGGTTGAATTTGAGCAAAAACAGTGGAAATGGAGATGATACGTTGACCGTTTCAACAACAGCTGAAAATAGAACAGGAAATATAAGAACTGCAACAGTTATCGTAAATATTCCCGGTGGGCGAATTATAGATACTGTGATCGTTTCTCAATTTGACGGTTCTTCAAACTTTGCGTTATTTTCTGTCGATACATTGCTTGTAGGAAATACTTCAGGGAGTGTTGCCAATTTTAGTGTCATTGCCAACGGTAATTGGTCCTTGGCAGAATCAACTGTTTGGTTAGCATTAAATAAAACAACTGGCAACAATACCGAAGTAGTAACTGCCCGAGCAGGCTCTGACAATTTATTTGGAGTTCCTCGTTTTGCAACAGTAACAGTGAGCTCTGTAGGAAACCCTAGCAAAAAATTAGTAGTTGGTCAACTTAGTGCTATGTTGAGTTTTAGTTATGCTCCAGACAGTCTGCTAATTGGCGCTGACTCTGCCTCTTCAGGAAAATTCAATATCACCTCCAACTTGCAAAATTGGAGTGCAAGCACAACAGATAGCTGGTTAGCAATAACTCCATCTAATGGAACACTAACAGCAGAAATTACGGTTACTGCAACAAATACTAATAATACAAGACTACCAAGATCTGGCACTGTTACCATTAGCTCTGCGCCTTTCGTTCCTTTAACTGCTGCGGTAGTGCAAGATACAGTTCGCTCCATAGGAATTAAAGAAAGAACACTAGATCAACAAGTATCTATTTACCCAAATCCGAATACTGGCGAATTAAACATACGATTTGACTCGGGATTAGATCTATCCACCGCTAGAGTTGAAATATTCGATATTATGGGAAAATCAGCAAACCATCAGTCAAATGCACTTTCTAAGGAACACCTACTATTCCATCTTTCTGAACTTGGCAAAGGATTCTACATTGTTAAAATAAGTGTTGGCCAAAAGAGTATTACTCAAAAAATTCTCCTACTAACACAGTAAAAACAAACACTTAAACACAAAAAAGGGGAATAAATTAAGTTTATTCCCCTTTTTTGTGTGCTAAAGAATAGTTTACACTTTCATAATATCTGCTTCTTTCAAAACTAAAATCTTATCCACTTTAGACGAAAATTCATTTGTTAGTTCCTGAATTGTATCTTCCACACCTTTAACTGCATCTTCAGACAGACCATCTTTCTCTAATTTTTTAATTTCATCATTCCCATCCTTACGAGCATTTCGAATCCCAACTTTTGCATGTTCAGCTTCGGCTCTTGCTTGCTTTGCTAAGTCTTTTCTTCGCTCCTCTGTTAACTGTGGAACATTGATTAGAATCATTTCACCATTGCTTTGAGGGTTTAAACCCAAATTGGAATTAATAATGGCTCTTTCAATAGGTTCTAATGAAGACTTTTCCCAGGGTTGGATGGTTAATGTTCTAGCGTCTATAGTCCCCACATTAGCAATCTGTGGTAATGAAGTCATTGAACCATAATAATCTACCATAACACCTCCTACCATACTAGGAGTAGCTTTCCCTGCTCTAATTTTTACGAGTTCCTTATCTAAGTGCTCCATCGATCTCTGCATTGACTCTCTCAAAGAATCCAGTATAAAGTCTATTTCCTCTTCCATTTGAATGATTTTATAAAATGAAATTACTGATTTGTCTTTTTAAAATTGTACAAGTGTTCCAACATTTTTCTCACCGGCTACTACCTTTTTCAAGTTCCCAGGAGAGTTCATGTCAAACACCACTATTGGGAGCTTATTCTCGTTACACAAGGTAAATGCAGTCATATCCATTACATTTAATCCTTTTTCATACACTTCTGTAAATGAAATGATGTCAAATTTGATAGCATTTTCATTTTTTTCAGGGTCTGAATCATAGATTCCATCTACTCTTGTACCTTTTAATATTACGTCAGCCTCAATTTCAATTGCCCTTAAACTTGCAGCAGTATCGGTAGTGAAATAAGGATTACCAGTTCCTGCACCAAAAATAACTACCCTACCTTTTTCTAAATGCCTAACAGCTCTTCTTCGAATATAAGGTTCTGCAATTTGTTCCATTTTAATGGCTGTTTGAAGACGAGTAAATACATCATACTTTTCCAATGCCGACTGAAGGGCCATGCCATTAATTACTGTGGCCAACATACCCATATAGTCACCTTGCGCTCTGTCGATGCCGCCATCAACAGCCTGTATACCTCTGAAGATATTTCCACCTCCAATTACAATTGCAACCTCAACACCTGCTCGAACTATTTCTCTTATTTCTTTGGCATACTGATCTAACCTGTTATGATCGATCCCGAATTGCTTCTCACCCATAAGGGCCTCTCCGCTTAATTTTAAGAGTATTCTCTTGTAAGCCATAAATTATTATTTTGATGCTAATTTAAAAATTACTTTGCCAATTATAAGTTTTAACTATTCAAGATTTCACAATTAGGCATAAAAAAAGCCCCGAAATAAATTTCAAGGCTTTCAACTTATTAAATTAAACTAATGAACTTCTCTTAAAATCTACTACTGTTAAGTCTTTGCTTACTGACTGTAAATAAGATTTTACACTCATTTTGTTGTCAACAAAATACTGCTGGTTTAACAAAGTATTCTCTTTGTAATATTTTTGAAGTTTTCCTTGAGCGATTTTATCTAGAATCGCTTCTGGTTTTCCTTCCTTCTGAGCTTGTTCTCTTCCGATTTCCAATTCCCTTGCTTTAACTTCATCACTTACATTTGATTCATCCAAAGCAATTGGATTCATTGCTGCTACCTGCATGGCAATATTTCTACCTGCAGCAGAAGCATCATCACTAGATTGATTAATTGCAACAACAGTAGCTGTTTTATTCCCCGGGTGGTTATATGCAATTGTTTTCTCAGAGGCAACAGTTACGTATTCTGACAATTCAATTTTCTCGCCGATTTTTCCAACTTCCTCTATTAATTTTTCAGAAACAGTCATTGAATCATCAAACTTAGCTGCTTTTAAATCTTCAACAGAACCAGGTTTTTCATCTAGTGCAATTTTCAATATACTTTTTGCTACTCCAACAAAGTCATCATTCTTTGCTACGAAATCAGTTTCGCAATTCAAAGTAATCATAGCAGCAAATGAAGCATCTTGGCTTGTTGCAGCAATTATAACTCCTTCGTTAGCGTCTCTATCGCTTCTTTTTTCAGCAACTTTCCGTCCTTTCTTTCTTAAAAGTTCAATTGCTTTATCGAAATCACCTTCAGCTTCTACTAAAGCTTTCTTGCAGTCCATCATTCCTGCACCGGTTTGCTTTCTTAATTTGTTTACTTCAGCAGCAGTTATATTAGCCATCTTAGTATGTATTTAATTTGTGTATCTAATTAAAATTATTTTGCTTTTTCGGTATTAGCTTCAGCTTTTGCTTCTACTTTTTCTTCAGCTTTTGGCTCTGCCTCTTTTACTGGACCAGCCTCTTTTTTATCTGCAGATTTTTTGTCTGCAGCAGCCTTATTCTTGTCCTTATCAGTTTGTCTTTCAGATAAACCTTCAGCAACAGCACCTGTCATAATCTCTAAAATCTTATCGATAGACTTAGCAGCATCGTCATTTCCTGGAATTGGAAAGTCAACTAAAGACGGATCTGAATTTGTATCAACAATAGCGAAAGTTGGGATGTTCAGTTTCTTTGCTTCAGCAACAGCGATATGTTCTTTCTTAATATCAACGATAAAAAGAGCTGAAGGCAATCTGTTCAAATCAGCAATAGACCCTAAATCTCTCTCCAATTTAGCTCTTTGACGCGTAATTTGAAGTCTTTCTCTTTTTGATAAAACTTTGAATGTACCATCTTTTAACATGTTGTCGATAGTTGACATTTTACGAACTGCTTTTCTAATAGTAGCAAAGTTGGTTAACATTCCACCAGGCCATCTTTCAGTAACGTAAGGCATATTGATTGCAGCTACTCTGTTTTCAATAGCATCTTTAGCTTGTTTTTTTGTGGCAACGAAAAGAATCTTTTTACCTGACTTTGCGATTTGCTTCATCGCTTCAGCAGCATCGTCAAGCTTTACAGCTGTTTTATGTAAATCTAAAATATGGATTCCGTTCTTTTCCATGAAAATGTACGGTCCCATTTTTGGGTGCCATTTTCTTTTTAAATGTCCAAAATGAACACCTGCTTGCAATAATTCTTTGTAATCTGTTTTTGACATTTTGTTTGTGTTTACTTTCGATTAAAAAACAATTGCAGAGTAGTGAAATGAATCAGTCTCTGCAATTTTGATACTAAACACACCTTTTGGCGATGCTTAAATTCTTGGATATTTTGATGAATTTCTTTACCCAACAAACGATATTAACGCTTACTGAATTGGAATTTCTTTCTTGCTTTCTTTTGACCTGGTTTTTTTCTTTCCACCATTCTTGGATCTCTCGTCATCAATCCTTCAGCTTTTAAAGCAGGCTTATTATCAGCATCTATTTGAACAAATGCTCTTGAAACAGCTAATCTTATCGCTTCAGCTTGCCCTGTAATTCCACCACCTGCAACGTTAACCTTCAAGTCATACTTATCGACATTATCTGTCAATGTAAAAGGCTGGTTAATTCTGTATTGAAGTGCAACAGTTGTAAAGTACTCTTTGTAATCTTTTCCGTTGATGGTATACTTTCCTTTACCTTTTGTTAAGTAAATTCTAGCAACCGACTTCTTTCTTCTTCCTAAAGTATTGATAACCTCCATAAACCTTATTTAATTGAATCTAATTTAATTTCTCTTGGCTTTTGAGCTCCAAATTTGTGCTCTGAACCTTCCACTGCGTGTAAGTTTTTGAATAAAGCTCTACCCAATCTGTTTTTTGGTAGCATACCTTTCACTGCTTTTTCTACCAAAGCAAGAGGTTTTTTAGCTAACAAATTTTCAGCTGTAATAAATTTTTGACCACCAGGATACTCACTGTAAGAAACGTATGTCTTTTCAGCCATCTTGTTTCCTGTCAACTTTATTTTTTCAGCATTAATAACAACTACATTATCTCCACAATCTACATGAGGAGTGTAATTAGGCTTGTGCTTTCCTCTAATCATTTTAGCAACTTTTGAAGCTAAACGTCCTAGTGTTTCGTTTTCAGCATCAACTAAAACCCACTGCTTATCTACAGTTGCTCTATTTGCTGAAATGGTTTTATAACTTAAGGTATCCACGATTTTCCTTTTTTTACTAATTGAATATACTGTTCATCCCCTAAAATGGGGATGCAAAGTTAGAATTAATTTTTATTTTAGACAACATCCTGTAACAGAAAAATATCATCTACTTTTTATATTGCATCAAAAAGGAAGAAAAGCGAGCCTTTCCTCCTTAAAAAGATCTTTATTTGGAACGTTATTAACAGTGCTCGTCGAAAGCCGCAGTCAAATTTTCCGCAATCATTTCTGCAGGTCGCCCTTCAATGTGGTGCCTTTCGATAAGATGAACCAGCTTCCCACCTTTGAATAGTGCTATTGATGGAGATGAAGGAGGGTAAGGCAACATATGCTTTCTAGCTTGCGCTACAGCATCCTGATCTACCCCCGCAAAGACAGTTGTTAATTTTGAAGGAACTTTGGAATGCTTTGAAGCCATCGTTACTGCTGGTCGAGCATTTGCTGCTGCACATCCACAAACTGAATTCACCATAACCAATACGGTTTCATCTGCATTTGAAAGAGCCGCATCAACATCTGCTGCATTTGTTAAATCTTGGAAACCCACTGAAGTCAATTCTTCTTTCATTGGGGCTACTAATTCTGCTGGATACATATTTATGTGTGTTTAATATTTTAGTATAAATTTTGAACTTCAAAGTTAACCAAACTTCGTTTGAATCTAGAACGTATCGATGCCTGTTTGGTTTACATTTTATGGATTATTATGAATTCAATAAAAAAATCAGATTTTGCTATCGTTATTTAAGTCGATTGAAAAGATACTTCACGCTTTACCTTTTAATTTTACGCAAATTCAACTATTCTTTCTCTCAGTCAAACAAAATAAACGGAGTAAGTTTCATTGGGCCGCCTCAAGAAATTGATAGCACGGAAATCAGTTTACCTAAACGAATTATCAATTCAAGTTACTTAAGCTTAATGCCCTATGGCTTTATACCTGAAAGCAGTACTGAGTTAAAATACAATTGTAAGTGGCAATGGTGGGGAGAAAAAACAAAAGGAGCTGCGACAATGATGCAGCTAGCTAAAAAACAAGGTTATGAAATCATGCTCAAACCCCATGTTAGGAAAAGGCACGGAGCCTTTACAGGCCATCACTCTTATTCCAGGGAAGGTGACTGGAAGGCATTCGAAATTTCTTATTCTAAATACATTTTTGAGTTTGCCGCTTTAGCTGAAAAGGAAGAAGTAGCACTTTTTTATATTTGGCCCGAATGGGAAGAGTTTGTAAAACAAAGACCAGATTATTGGAGTAATCTTATTAAAGAAATAAAAAAGGTCGATAAAAGAAAACTGACATATGCAGCCAATTGGGATGAATACAAAAGAGTTCCTTTTTGAAAGGTACTGGACTACATAGGTGTATACTCGCACTTTCCCTTAATAGAAGACCAAACAACAACTATTACTCAGGTTCAATACGCCTTACTAGAACCACTAAATGAACTTAGAATTATCAGCAATACTAACAACAGACCTATATTGTTCACCGAATTTGGGTACCAAAACGTTGAATTTACAGCAAAAAAACCATGAGAATCTAGCAGAGAAGGAGCAGTTAACTTGCAAGGTCAAAAAAATACTTGCGAAGCTTTTTTCAAAACGTTTTGGAAACAAGATTTTATTTCTGGTGACTTTATTTGGAAATGGTTCGCAGACCACAACAATGTTGGTGTAGAATCCAATAACGGATTTACTCCGTGAAACAAGCTCGCAGAGAAGGTGATTAGCAAATGGTTCGCTCTCTAGACCTTACTCGTTTGTTCGCTGAAGCTTTCTTTCAGAAGTAAAAAACGATTTCTTACTAATGGCTATTTCGTAAACAAAAAGTAAAATGATATAATACAAGACTAACTCTTCAAATTCTTGATGATTCCCTCTCAATGACTCATTTACGGGCATTCCGAATTTCGGCATCCACCGAGACAGTTGACCTATAAACAAGTATACTAGGAACGAATAAATAATTGATGAAGAAGCTGAAATGTGATGTATCACGCTGTTCTTTATTTTTCTTCGCAACAATGGCAGCAATACAAATACAAGAACCATCACTACATAAGATGATTGTCTCAAATAAAAATTATTATCTCCTTGGTTGTGAAAATTCCGGACGATACTTTTATCTTCTTCTACTCCCTTTATAAAATACTCATAGTAATGTATCCCATAATCTATCTCTTCTAAAAACAACACCAAAAAGAATAAACTTAGCACCGTGTAAGTCAGCTTTTCAAACCAAAAATCTTTTAAACGAATTGCCTTAATTATATAAACAAAAGTTGTAGCAATTAATAACAACTGCAGATTCTCCAGCAAACCAAACTCCCTATTAACATTTGGGGAGACTAACTCGGTGAATAATTGAATCCCGGAGTAATTCATAAGTACTAATAACACACTAACAATTAAAGGAAATTGCCAGTAGGTAAAATGAGAGGACTTATCTATTTTCATATAACCTTTTTTTAATCAATAATTTTCAGTCAATAACCATTAGAATCCGCAATCGCATCCTCCCGAAAACTGAACTTCAATATTAGGCAACCATCCTGCAACCATTTGCTTTACCTCTTCCGAAAAAAACATCCCCTGAAGATTAAGCTCTGTTAGTTGGTGCAATTTTGAGATATTATTATCAATGGTCTGTACATGGTTTAACCGCAAATCTAATTTTTTTAAGACCTCAAGTTCCCCAATTTCTTCCGGTATTTTTTTTATGTCATTTTTAGACAAGTCTAGAACAACTAAATTTTTCAACCTAGCAATTTGTGGAGGGATAATTACAATTTTATTCCCTGCTAAAACCAAGTGCTCTAAACTTGTTAATTCACCTACTCCAGATGGCAACATAGAAATTCTATTCTTAGACAAATCTAACGTCCTTAGATTCTCAAACCGTTCCAATTTTTTTGGGAAATTTTTTAGATTAGACTTTCTCAGATTTAAATGATACACTACTTTCGGCCTTTCATCAGCCTGTTGTAGTGAAGTGAAAACATAGTCTGCATCACCGGGCTGTTGAGCCAATAGTTGAGATGAAAGCACTAAAAAAAGTATTAAAATCCTCATCTTAATATGCGGTCCGCCCTTACTTTATCTTTCTCAATCTCAGTAATAAGGGCTTCTCTGTCTTCAAACCTCTTCTCACTTCTAATTCGTTTTATAAAAGAAACACTTAATTCCTCACCGTAAATATTTTTGTTAAAATCGAATAAATGAACTTCTACACTCACATTACCGACCCGCTCAACCGTTGGCCGTGTTCCAATATTCAACATTCCATTATACAGCTCTCCATCTAGCTTTACTTTTACGGCATAAATGCCATTTGCTGGTATTAACTTATAGGAGTTTTGAATTTCTAGGTTAGCAGTTGGGTATCCTAGCTCTCGACCAATTTTCTGACCATGAACCACAACTCCTTGTGTAAAAAAAGGATAACCAAGGTAACTTGCCGCTAAATCAACTTCTCCTTCCTCCAGTGCTTTTCTAACCTTTGTAGAACTTACATTCACATTATCGACATCTTGCACAGAAATCTCCTCCACTTCAAAGCCATAAATAGGCCCAAATTCCTTTAAGTGCTCAAATGAACCTTCTCTATTTCGCCCAAAATGATGATCGTAGCCAATAACTAATTTTGTTGTACCAATTTTATTTACCAATAAATCTCTAACAAATTCTAACGATGTGGTTCTTGAGAATTCTTTTGTAAATGGGTGAATAATTAAATGATCAATTCCAACTTGTCGCAACAACTCAATTTTTTCATCTATGGTGTTAATAAGTTTTATATCAGAATCTGGCTGAAGAACCATTCTAGGATGAGGGAAAAATGTCAGCAAAACACTTTCTCCCTTATTCTTCTTGGCCACCTCAATCAAACGATTTAATATTTTCCGGTGCCCTTGATGCACTCCATCGAAAATACCTGTAGTAACGATCGCGCTGCCTAACTTTTTAAACTCCTCTAACCCTTTATAAATCTGCACCTTATAAAAATATTTTCCAGTATTATTAACACGTGATATTGAATCTTTTAAGGCTTTAAAGTTAGTCAAATAAAAAGATTTAGAAATCTTTCGATACTATATGAAAAAGAATTAGTTTTGCGTTCAAGTTTAGCAGACAATTTTTTCAAAAAAATACATTCAAATATGTCAACTAATACAGGAAGAATTACCCAGATTATCGGACCTGTTGTCGATGTAAGTTTCGACAGTGAAAACGCAATTTTACCAGGAATTTTGGACGCCCTTGAGGTAACAAAGACTAATGGAGAAAAAGTTATATTAGAAACTCAAACTCACGTTGGAGAAAGTACCGTTAGGACCATCTCTATGGATTCTACGGAAGGCTTGCAAAGAGGAGCAGTTGTAACAGCTTCTGGAAGTCCTATTTTGATGCCAATTGGCGAGGAAATTAAAGGTCGCTTATTTAACGTAGTTGGAGATGCGATTGATGGAATTGGCAACTTACCGAAAACAGGTAAAGATGGCTCTTCTATTCACCGTGAGCCACCAAAGTTTGAAGATTTATCAACTGCAACTGAAATACTTTTTACAGGCATTAAGGTAATTGACTTAATTGAGCCTTATGCAAAAGGTGGTAAAATTGGTTTATTCGGTGGTGCCGGTGTTGGTAAAACTGTATTAATTCAAGAATTAATTAACAACATTGCAAAAGGTCACGGTGGCCTTTCTGTTTTTGCCGGTGTAGGTGAAAGAACGAGAGAAGGAAACGACTTAATGCGTGAAATGATTGAAGCAGGCATTGTAAAGTATGGTGAAAAATTCATCCACTCTATGGAAGAAGGTGGATGGGATTTAGCTTCAATTGATAAAGAAGAGCTAAAGCAATCGAAAGCGTCTTTCGTTTTTGGACAAATGAATGAGCCTCCGGGGGCAAGAGCAAGAGTTGCATTGTCAGGATTAACATTGGCTGAATACTTCCGTGACGGAGCTGAAGGCGAAGACAGTCAAGGAAAGGACATCCTTTTCTTTATTGACAATATTTTTAGATTTACACAAGCTGGTTCTGAGGTGTCTGCACTATTAGGTCGTATGCCTTCAGCAGTAGGTTACCAGCCAACATTGGCAACTGAAATGGGTGCCATGCAGGAAAGAATTACTTCTACTAAATCAGGGTCTATTACATCTGTGCAAGCGGTTTACGTTCCTGCAGATGATTTAACGGATCCTGCACCGGCAACAACATTTGCCCACTTAGATGCAACTACAGTACTTTCAAGAAAAATTGCTGAGCTAGGTATTTATCCAGCAGTTGATCCTTTGGATTCAACATCTAGAATTTTAACACCTGAGATTGTTGGAAACGAACATTATGATACTGCTCAGAAAGTTAAAGAGATGTTGCAACGGTACAAAGAATTGCAAGATATTATTGCGATTTTAGGTATGGATGAATTGTCTGAAGAAGATAAATTGGTTGTAAACAGAGCTCGTAGAGTTCAACGTTTCCTTTCTCAACCTTTCCACGTTGCTGAGCAATTTACAGGGTTAAAAGGTGTGCTAGTAGACATTCAAGACACTATTAAAGGCTTTAACATGATTATGGATGGTAAAGTTGACAAATATCCTGAAGCAGCGTTTAACTTAAAAGGAACAATAGAAGAAGCTATTGAGGCAGGCGAAAAAATGCTAGCTGAAAACAAGTAACAATACAACAGATTATGTTTTTAGAAATTGTAACACCTGATCAGAACATTTTTAAAGGAGACATTAACTCAGCAATATTCCCTGGGTTTGACGGTGAGTTTGGGGTTCAAGAAAACCACGCTCCAATTGTAGCTACCTTGAAAAATGGAATAATTAAAGTAGATGCAAACGGAACTGAGCACTTATTTGAAGTGACTGGAGGTGTTGTAGAAGTGAATCATAATAAAATTATTGTATTAGCCGATTAATTAATCGATATCCCATTTAACATAAAAAAGCCCTTTATCGAACTAAGTTCGGTAAAGGGCTTTTTTATGCGCTAATTTTAATTTATTTGCTTTCCAATTGCTTTCTTAAAAAGGTATCTTCCGAATGAAAGGGGGAACAGATAATCTACTGTTAGGTGCTTATAAAGCAGATTATTTAAATGCTAGAGCTATTCAAAAGCAAATGGCAACTCGCGCTATTCGATACATTGCTTTTTGTTGAAGGAGTTGGAAGCACCAGATAACTCATTCGAAATATCGAACTTAAGTTTTACTCCAAAAGATTTTGAAAACATCTATTATCTGATTAGTCTCATTCAAAAATAATAATGAAAAAACTTTGTATTAGATGACTGAGTAAAATCTGAACAATCAATACCAAAAGGAGTTTTCCCCCCCAACGGTTTTTCGCTTATGGCATGTATCCGATAGGATGAGAACTACTCCTTGTTGTGGTATCGTTTTATGTTTCCATTTTAGTTGTTTCTGTATTCTAAAAAACAGGTTTTCCTTTTAATGCTTGAACTAATGTTGTGGTAGCAAGAACTG
>TARA_B110000046_G_scaffold36706_1_pt1 | contig 16986 bp, 13 predicted proteins | sample TARA_B110000046 | Tara Oceans TARA_B110000046 (sample SAMEA4397157) | marine metagenome | biome: Polar Biome; feature: [DCM] deep chlorophyll maximum layer (ENVO:01000326); material: water (ENVO:00002006), including particulate matter (ENVO:01000060) such as... | depth 40 m
CCGTCAGAGCCGAAATCTGATATTCTATTCAGTTGAACTACGGGGCCGAAAACGTATGCAAATATAGTAGTATTTGCATACAATATTTTACGTCTATCTTTGTTTTCTTTCCGTTAACTATGAAAAAGAACCTACTCCTTATTCTTGTGTTTGCAATGACTTTTGTTGCACATGCACAACTTAAACCTATTGGAAGCTGGACAGACCATTTACCTCTTAACGGCGGTACCTCAATCACCTCCGACGGAAATCTGATATATGCAGGAACAGAAACCGGAATATTTACCTACAACACGAATGACAACTCTTTAGAAAAATACACCAAGGTAAACCTCCTGAACGACGTATCTGTTTCTAAGCTAGCATACTCCTCAGCATACAGGACTCTCGTTATAGTGTATGACAATGCAAATATTGATTTAATTAAAGGCGATGCAATTACTAACATACCATTTATCAAACTAAGTAATGAAGAAAAAGTAATTAACGAGATTAAGATAATTGACAACTTAGCTTATTTATGCATGGCATATGGCATCACGGTACTTGATCTAGAGCGCCAAGAAATTGTAGACACGTACAAATTTGGTCCTAACGGCACACCAATAAACATAAATTCCGTAGACCAGCTTAGTGGCAAACTATACGCAGCAACCAATAATGGAATCCTGTCCTCTAACCTCTCTAGCAATCTACTTGACTTTAACTCATGGACTAAACTTGAGGTAAAAAGCACCTCAACCGTGCACACAGTTTGGGAAAATAATGGCTCAGTTAATTTTGTTTTTAAAGACGGTTTTGCGAAAGACAGCCTACTCTCTTATGACGGAAACACATTTACAACTGACCAGAACACGGCGAACTTTGACTTTGTCAACCTATCCGAGACGGCATCTAACCAATTCGTCCTAACAACTGCAACCAACACCTTAATAATTGACAATCAAGCGAATATACAAAACGCTCTTGCTAGGAATGGCACAAACGCAAAAGGTTCGGCGATAGCTTCAAACCGCCTTTTTCAAATCAACAGTTTTACTCCCTTAGTTGAAGTGTCAATAACAGATGGTGCAACTATCCAAAGAATCAAACCGAACGGTCCGCTAACCGCAGAGATATTCGATATGGACGCTGAAGGTGGTAACTTGTGGATTACTAATGGTGCGATAAATGGTACATATAACAATAAATTTGATTTAGCCAAGGTCTCCCACTACGATGGCACAAGCTGGAAAGCATACCAACACGGGAGAAACGAGGGGCTTAATGGTATATTTGATATTGTATCAGTTACAATCAACCCAGAAAACACCAACCAGGTCTACTTTGGCTCTTGGGGAAGAGGCCTTGCCGAATTTAACACCTCAGCACCATTCAAGATATACCAAGATACAAACACCACTTACACTAACAATTTTGGACAAGTAACTTCAGCAATACAAAAAAGGGAAGCGTGGAAGCCGTCACTTTGGATTGGAACAGGAGAAAGTGTTTTTGATAAAGAAGGAAATATCTGGATTACAAACACCTACCAAAAGAATGGCCTTTTAGTTCGTTTAAAAGATAGAAGTTGGTTTAGCTACAACCTTGGCGCATTGTATTCTTCAGACGAAACAGCCATGTATGACATTGAAGTTGACGACAATGGTTACAAATGGATTGCCATGGCCAAAGACAACGACATAATAGTTTACGATGATCGAGGAACAATTAAGGATATTTCGGATGACAGGTATGTTAGACTAACTAGAACAGAGGGATTTGGAAGCATCCCGGGAGCGAGAGGCATTAAAATTGAAAAAGACAAAGATGGGTTAATTTGGATTGGAACCTCAGATGGAATAGCGGTGCACTTTAACCCGTCAGGAATATTTAACGGCGATTTTGATTTTGATCGTGTAATTTTCTTTGATGGCGAAAATAACGAAGTGGTTTTACAAAACTCAATTGTCACTGAAATAGCAATTGATGGTTTTAATAGAAAATGGATTGGCACGGAAAATTCTGGAGTGATTTTACTGTCTGAAGATGGTAAAGAAACCATCATGGAATTTAACATCAACAACAGTCCTTTGCTATCTAACTCTATTAGTGCTATCACTATAGATGATGAAACAGGGGAAGTATACATAGCTACGTCTAAGGGTCTGCTTTCTTACCGTGGCGAAGCGGTAAGTGGGGCAGAAAATCTGAATAATATAAGTATTTATCCAAACCCTGTTCGTCGTGATTACAACGGCCCGATTGCAATTAGTGGTCTTCTGGATAACGCTACAGTAAAAATTGCTGACATCAACGGCACATTGATTAATGAACTAAAATCACAAGGTGGGCAAGTTTTGTGGGACGGAAACAACTTCGGGGGGAGCAGAGCGTCAACAGGTGTATATTTGGTGTTTATGAGCGGGGAGAACGAAAATCAAAAACTGCAAACCGAAGTAGGTAAAATATTGTTTGTTAAGTAACATGTTGCTCACTAGTAAGGGAATCGTTCTACAATCATTTAAATACGGCGAAAACTCCCTTATTAGCAAAGTGCTTTCAGAACAAAAGGGTTTGATTTCCTTGCTCTCTAATAAAACAAAAAGTAAAAAAAATAAACAGGGTAATTACTTTCAACCATTATCAGCAATTCATTTTGTATATTACATCTCTTTAAAATCAAACATACATAGAGTAAAAGAACTCACATACAACAATTCTATTCCCCTGCCTTTTGACAACGTATCTGTTAACGCGATCCGCTTTTTCCTAGCAGAAGTTCTTTCGAAGGTCGTAAAAGAAGAGGAGCAAAATTTTGATTTGTATTCATATGTTGAAAAAAAACTAACTCTTTTAAACACAGAAAACTCGCCTTTCCCCACATTCCACATCACATTTTTAATGGAACTAATGGTTATACTAGGCATTCAGCCTTTTATTAAACAAGAACACACCTATTTTGATATGGAGCAAGGAGAAGGGTGTGCAACCAAGCCGAGCCACACCAATTTTTTTGCGCCAGAAGATGTGCAATTGTATAAAAGGTGCCAACACGCTCCCGAAGGGCTATTAAAGCATGAAAGAGGACGGTTGCTTAATGTGATTTTACAGTATTACAACATTCAGCTAGGGGGTCTTGCAAACTTAAAGTCTAAAGCTGTGTTAGAGGTTGTATTTGGGTAATTTCACCCCTTCACATTAACTTATGAGTAAAGAGAAAATTCTGCTGTTAACGCTTGCTGTTATTCAGTTCTCACACATTACAGATTTTATGATTTTAATGCCTTTGGGGCCTCAATTGATGGATTCTTTTAACATTCTCCCTAATCAATTCGCATTATTGGTATCCACATACACTTTTTCTGCAGGGGCTTCGGGCTTTGTTGGTGCTTTCTTTATTGACCGCTTTGACCGTAAAAAAGCTATTTTAACAATGGCAACAGGTTTTGCGATAAGTACGCTAGCCTGTGGTTTTGCACAAACCTACTGTTCCCTTTTATTTACGAGGTCCATAACCGGGTTGTTCGGTGGTGTAATGGGAGCTTTAGTTCTTTCTATTGTTGCAGACGCTATTCCAAATGAGCGAAGAGCAAGCGCGATGGGTATGGTAATGGCAGCGTTTTCAGTAGCGTCTGTAATTGGTGTACCGGCAGGTCTTTTTTTAGCTGACCTTTCAGATTGGCATACACCCTTCATAGCTTTGGGTGGGCTTGCTTTTTTAACGCTTATTCCTATGGCCATTTACATCCCTAGTATGGCCTCCCATGTTAGCTCAAAAGAAAAGAAACCTTCTCCAATGCAGATAATACGGAATGTTACAAGCAATAAAAATCAAATACTAGCTCTTATTTTTGGAAGTGTTATCATGTTTAGTCACTTCTCAATTGTTCCTTTTATTAGCCCTTACCTTACTACCAATGTCGGTTTTAGTGACTCTCAAATTAAATACATATACCTTTTTGGTGGAGCGCTAACGGTCTTCTCTTCTCCATTTATAGGTCGAATGGCAGACAAATATGGTCGATCAAACGTTTTTACATTTACTGTTCTTGCCGCATCTATTCCAATCTTTTTTCTTACCCAAATAGGAGAAACACCTATTGGCTTAGTGTTGGTTATTACAACCTTTTTCTTCGTCTTTGGTGCGGGTCGGATGGTTCCTTCAACAGCCATGGTAACCTCATCGGTAAAGCCTCAAAACAGGGGAAGCTTTATGGGTTTCAACGCCTCTTTTCGACAGTTAACTAACGGTGTTGCCGCTTTTTTTGCTGGATTAATTATTACGGTTGGAGAAGATGGACTATATCACAACTACGACCTTGTTGGGTACTTTGCTGTTGCAATGGGGGTTGTATCTATTTTTATTAGCAGAAAAATAACAGTAGCAGACGACTCTGGTTTTGCTAATTAACCTTTACTGTTTTAAGCACAGCCTCTAGCTCTCTCAAATATTCTCTTTTGTCAAACTTAGGGGCGAATACAAACGCGTCGAGCTCTACAACTCTGTTATTCTTTTCGTCTACCAAAGTATAATGAAGGAAAGGTCCTCCCATAAAATCTTTAACCATATTCCAAAGCCCTCTATGCTCTAAAGCATACACGCCGTTTAAGCTAACTTCTTTTATTGATGTCGGATATTTCTCATAAACCGCCATATAAGAACTGTCTCGTGTTCCTTGAATCATTTCTTTAGTAAATGCATTTCTGTTTAGAATCATGCTTCCTGCTGAAAATACCGAGTCAGAAATGTAGGGCCTTATGTAAACAAAAACCCCTTGCATTATTTGATGCTGCCCAATCGACTTCTCTTTCTTCAACCAAAACCCGTTCTTACTTTTCGCCATTTGAACAAATCCAGGAGGAATCACCATTTCAATTTGATGTCGCTTTGCCACTGTGTCCATAAGGTCTTTAGAAGGCTTACCTTTAAACTGTTTTTTTAGTCGTTCAAGCTCTTTCTCGTTGTAGTAGTCTCTAATTGTCTGAATGTTTTTTGATAATATTCTTGCTGCCTCTGTGTCGTTTGCTGCGGTTATTTGAATCATGAGTTGATCCTTTGCCCAAATGTCTTCTTCTATATTAATCGCTACTACTTTTCCTTTGCCTATGTTTAGTTTTAATATATTTCGGCTTCTTTTTAATATAGATTTAAATGCCTTTGTTGGCACGGTAGATGCCCTAAATTGCCCTTCGGCTTGTGGCATTCCAATTAGTGGCTCAGAAAATATATTATCTAAAACTACCCCTGTTTGTCGGTTTTCATAGAACGTGTCAACCACTATTAACACTTCTCCATACTTTCCAGAACTGCTTGGCAATGAAATTTTTTCATCACTTGGTCGAGAATTACCACAAGAAATTAAAACTGTAACCGTTATAAGGCCAAATGTTATCTTTGTTATTCTATCCAATGTTTTTTACTTTTACTTTCATACCAGGCTTTAGCTGTTTAAAGTTCAAGTTGCTGTTGAGTATTTTCAACTCATCCACAGTTGTTCCATCGTATTTTTTAGCGATGTCCCACAATGTGTCGCCTGACTTAACGATGTGCACTTGGTATTTGCCGCTTTTTACTGGAGCGGAAGAACTTTGAACTTGTGTTTTAGGGGGCGCAGGTTTTGCCTTCGAGTAAATTTTTAGCCGATCTCCGGGTTTTAATCTAGACGATCTCAAGTTGTTCCACGCCATTAACTGCCTAATAGTAACACTGTGTTTTTCAGCTATATACCCTAAAAACTCTCCGCTTCTAACCCTGTGCACGAACATCTCTGGTTCAGTAACGACTTTACTCTTCCTTCCTGCGATGCTGTCCGCTGTTTCTCTTCTTCTAATGTCGTCAAAAATTGTTTTTTCATTCGTTAAGTACAGTCCTATTTTATCTGTCGGTAAACAGAGGGTTTGCGTTTTATTCTTCGCTTTAGGAATATATTTTAACTTGTACATAGGATTGAAAAAAGCTATTTCTTCTTCAGAAATTTTCAGATAGCCTGCTAATTGTTTGAACGAAAACGCACTACTTATTTCTATAGTGTCAACTCCAACATCGTAAAGAAGCGTATTGCTTGCATAAAGGTTATGTTCTGCTCCATAACTCATCATGTAGTTCACTGCAATAAAAGCGGGGACGTATCCTCTGGTCTCGCGTGGTAAAAAAGGTCTAATCTTCCAGTAATCTTTCTGCCCTCCGGATCTGCGAATCGCTTTGTTTACATTTCCTGGTCCACTGTTGTACGCCGCTAAAACAAGGTTCCAGTCCCCGTACATTTTATAAAGATCCTTCATATACTTCGCCGCCGCAACCGTCGCTTTGTATGGGTTCATTCTGTCATCAGTATAAGAAGTTACATTCAAACCATACATTTTTCCCGTTGGGTACATGAATTGCCACAATCCTTGAGCGCCAACTCTTGATTTTGCCGATGGGCTTAAGGCAGACTCAACCACCGCAAGATATTTTAACTCCAACGGTATTCCATACTGATCAAAAACCTTTTCAATCATCGGAAAATATAGCGGAGCTAAACCTAGAACGGATCGACTCAAGCGCTTTCTTTTGTTAACATAAAGGTTAATAAACGCCTTCGTATATTGATTATAAGCTAAATCAAACGGCGTGGCTCCGTTAAGTTCGCTAAGTCGTTCTAGCAGTAAAAAGTCTGGTAGCTCTTGAATATCGTCTACCATGATTGTGTCTTTCGTGCCTTCACAATAACGGAAACAATTGTAAAATTTATCAAGCATTAAGCTGTCAATCATGGATAAAACAGCGTCGTCTGGCGCAATACGAAACTCAATGGTGTCTGTTTCTTTTACTTCAATAGCTGAAGTAAAACTGGAAAAGCAAAAAAATATGATGCTTAAAAGAAGTGTTTTGTTCATTTTTTTATTTCGTTGAAAACGCAAGACGCTCTCTTTTCTTGCACCTCAACGAAATTCTCCAATTCTACCGCACTTTTTTGGGGTTTTCTTAAGCTTTTATTAACGAAAACTTGTTAATGAGCTCTTGAGAGAATGCAAGTAATTTTTCTTCATTGAATGCGGCAGCCATTAACTGAATGCCAAAAGGCATTTTTTCTTCACTCTCACCCAAAGGCAACGAAATTGCCGGAATTCCTGCAAGATTCGCCTGGACAGTAAAAATATCCTCCAAATACATTTTTATTTGATCGTCTTTTTGTGCATTTATTTCAAATGCTGTGTGGGGGGAGGTTGGTGAAATAATGAAGTCATATTTCTCAAAAACTTCATTCGTGCATTCTCTTACCAAACGTCTTACTTTTTGTGCTTTAGTATAATAAGCGTCGTAATACCCCGCACTTAAAACATAAGTCCCAAGAATTATTCTTCTTTTAACTTCTCTTCCGAAACCCTCACTTCTAGACTTAATGTAAGTTGATTCCAAGTCTGTTGCGTTTGGGGTGCGATACCCAAAATGAATTCCATCATAACGGGCTAGGTTAGATGATGCTTCGGCAGTGGTTAACACATAATAGGTTGGCACAATTTGTTCTAAATAGTCAAACTTCACCTCATCTACTTCGTGACCGTCTGATCTTAGCTTTTTAATAACTTCTATTGTTCTTTTTTTAACCTCTGAGTCTATTCCTTCATGATTTACATAGCAGTCGAAATAGGCTATTTTTATTTTTTTCCCTTGCAAACTATCTAAAGAATCTGCGTAAGAGGGAACCGTTTTTTTGCTTACTGTGCTATCAAAATCGTCCTTTCCTGCTATTACTTCTGAAATTAATGCAGCATCTTCAACGTTTGTTGTAAATGTTCCTATTTGATCAAATGAAGAACCAAAAGCAATCAGTCCATTTCTAGAAACTCTTCCATAGGTCGGCTTAAACCCAACCGTACCTGTGAAAGAAGCCGGCTGACGTATCGAACCCCCAGTATCGGACCCAAGAGCCGCCATACATAATCCAGCAGCAACAGAAGCTGCCGCGCCACCACTAGAACCTCCAGCTACTTTATTTTGATCTAGCGGATTTTTTACCGGGCCAAAATAAGAGGTTTCGTTAGAGGATCCCATAGCAAACTCATCGCAATTTGTCCTGCCAATAATTATTGCATCCTCTAACAACAGCCTCTCCACTGCGGTTGCAGAATACAATGACTCAAATCCTTCTAACATTTTTGAAGACGCGGTAATTGCGTGCCCTTGGTAGCAAATGTTATCCTTTATTGAAATAATGAGTCCGGCTAACTTTCCCGGCTTTCCTTCTTTAATTTTCGCATCAACTCGCTCTGCTTGGGCTTTTGCAGAAATGTCAAACGTTTCTATAAAAGCATTTAAGTCCTTCTTGCTTTCAATCTCGTTTAAATAATAATCAACTAGCTCAACGCAAGTAGTTTTTGCGTGAGCTAACCCTTGCTGAACATTTTTCAGTGAAGTAAACCCTTTCAATGGATGCGAAGTTTTTGTTTATTTTGTAGGAGTGTTGTCTTTGTCTTCTTCGTTGGTGGCGTCTTTAAACTCCTTGATGCCCTTGCCCACCCCCTTCATTAATTCGGGAATTTTCTTTGCTCCAAACAACAAAATAACAGCAACAACAATAAGTACAATTTGTGTGGGGCCAAACATCCCTGCTTCAAATACGGTAGTTTCCATGCTTAAAATTTGATTCAAAGTTAATCAAATTAAAAGATCCTATTTCTTAGAGTTGCTTCTCATTTAAATACTTTTGACTTGTGAATAAAAAAGTAGATTACCTTATTGTTGGACAAGGTCTAGCGGGTACGTTTTTAGCCTTCCAATTAATTCAGAAGGGGAAGTCTGTAATAGTTATAGACAAAGGTTTAAAATATTCTTCTTCCAGAGTTGCTGCAGGAGTAATAAACCCTATCGTTCTTAGAAGGTTCACGGCAACTTGGAGAGCAAAGGAATTCTTAAACTATAACCCTTCATTCTATAAAAGCCTTGATAAATACCTTGGCAAACAATACCACTTCACCCTTCCTCTAAAAAAATTAATGTCTTCAAAAGAAGAAATAGCTTTTTGGGAGCATCGGTATCACAAAGATGATGTATGCGATTATCTCTATAAAAATTTAAAAGATGTAAACCAAGACCTTTTGCCTACTGAAAATTTTAAAGTAGGTCTAGTTAAGCATTCTTCTTGGCTAAATATAAGTGAGTTGCTTATGGATTTTAGAAAAAAACTGAAAGATCTAAATGCGCTGCAAGAAGGAGCGTTTGATTTTTCTGAACTTCGCCCACATCGGCACAAAAACATTGAGTTTGGTCGAATCGTATTCTGTGAAGGAGCCCGAGGTAAGCAAAATCCTTTATTTAACAATTTGCCTTTTAGCTTGAATAAGGGTCAACTCATTACTATACAAAACAGAGACCTCCCGTCCGATAGTTTATTAAAAAAGAAAGTTTTTATTCTCCCTACATCAAAAAATCATTTTAAAATTGGTGCAACCTATTCTTGGAAGTGGGACACTAGCTCAGAAGAGGCCGAGCACGAAATAGAAGAAGATAAAACACGACTATTAAAGGCTCACTTAGAGGAAATGACCGTGTCCAACTATAAAGTTATCGCTGTAGAAACAGGGATTCGCCCTTCTATTAAAGATAGACGCCCTTTAATTGGCGCGCACCCTGAAAAAAAGGGTGTTTATATGTTTAACGGCATGGGCACCCGGGGTTGTTTTATGGCTCCTCTGTTGGTTGAAGAGTTTATAAATCACTGCGAGAGAGGTTCTGAATTAAATAAAGAAGTAAACCTTAATCGTTTTATAACCTAAGGTAGGTTTAGGCGCTTAAATATTCGTTGTCTTACACAAGCGTTCACGAATTGAAGGCATAGCTGCAACTCTGTCTCTCCTTTTTTTTAGGACTTCTAATACTTCCTCATATATGTTTTTAGATTTTTCTTATATAATCCATTGCGCTTGTTAATACTTAAATAATCCTCAACTCTTTAAGGAGCTAAATGTGCCGCTAATTCATCATTTAATAAATCTTCTTCTCCGCGATTGTTTAATTCTTCCTGTGTTAAAGCAAACTTACTCTTCTAACAAGGTTTTTGTTTGTTCATACATATTTATAATTTTTTTTTAAATGTTCCCTACAAAATGCTTGAGCTATTTCTAAATTTCTATCATACATAAACTTTTTACAGTCTTTTTAGAAAACGATGAACAAAATGAAATAATTCCCATTATTTATAATAAAAAAATACCATATAATATTAAAAAAACAACCCTAATTAAACTTTCAATAAATAATAAAATTAAAAAAATAACTAATTAAAATTGGTTGATTGGAATGCTATAAAATATATAAATTACTTTCAACGCTTCTAATATCAAGTAAATGTGTTCCTACATTTACAAACAAAAAACTTATTTTTTTTCATATTTAATTCTTTTTCCATCAATTTTAATTTCTTTGTCATCTTTATAGGTAATAGTAGTAGTCTCATTACCAAAGGTATCATACCATCTCCACTTTCCATCTTTTTTCCCAAAACGATAATATTCTTCTTTTATCAAATAACCTTTATCACTGTAATATATATGTTTTCCTTGTGGTGCACCATCTATATAGCTTCCTTCAAAAGAAATTTTTCCGCCAGGAAATTTATGTTCCCAATATCCATTTCTTTCCCCGTACCTATATTTTCCTTTTTCTTGATGGTCGTTTAATTCATAAAACCATTCTCCTTCTTTTTCTCCATCAAAAAATTCTCCTTTTGTAATTAAAATTCCCTCTTTATTATATTCTGCTAATTCCCCATCTTCTACACCTCTTCTAAATTCTTCTTTTCGAAGTAAATTTCCATTTTCATAATACCAATTCCAATCTCCGCTAAATCTTCCATTTATATCATAAAATCCTTTTTGTTCAATTTTTCCAGTGGTAAAATAGTATTCCCACTTTCCATACTTTTTACCTTCTTTGTATAATCCTTTTGACTTTAATTTTCCATTCAAATAATACTCTTCACAATCGCCTTGATATAAACCGTTTGCATCAATAATACCTTTTTTAAGTAAATAACCTTTTTTATATATTTCCGTTGCAAATACACTCCCATCTTTATTATAAAATGTAGAAACTCCATCTCTTTCCCCTGCCTTATTATAAAAAGATGTAGATTTTGGTGTCCCTTCTGAATAGTAAATTGTATTTATATCAAAATCGACAATATTACTTTCGTCCCTTTGTTCTTTCCCATTCAGGTAAAGTGTCGCGCTTTCAAGTTTACCTTGCCGGTTATATTGTTTTACATAACCATTTAGTTGATCATTTTTATATCTCATTTCAGTTTGTAGACGCTGATTTGAAAAATAATCCTTCCAAACTCCTTGTTTTAATTCATTCTTATCCCGCTGATTTATCTGTTCATTACTAATAATAAAGTTTTTGCTATATTTTATGATTGCAGTTATACGCTGATCTCTCGAATACTCATAACCCACACCTTCCCGCCTTCCTTTTTTATAAGGAATATTTTTTTTTACCAACATATTACTACTATCCGGATAAAAAATTTTTGTCACTCCACTGGTTACATCGTCTTTAAAAAGCTCTTCTTTAATTAAAAAACAGTTTTCATCAAAACATTTATAAAATCCATTCTTTTTATTTTCTAAATAATTGATTTCATACTGTATAATTCCATTGTCTTTATAAAACTTCCAAGTGCTGTCTAATAAAAAGTTCTTTCTATTTCCTTCAGATTTTCGCAAACCATTTATATAATAAGTTATCCAATATCCATCTGGTTTTTCATTTCGAAGAGTTCCCTCACTAGAAATTTTTCCATCTTCGTAATAATAAACTTTGTAGTTTTCTGCAGTAGAATCTACAAATTGTGCCAACGCTAGGAACGGAATTACCAAAAGAATTAAAAAGAGACTTTTCAACATTATATAAAATAATAATAATTTTATTTAAAATTAAAAAAACAATTAACTACTACTACTAGGGCGTTAATATTGTTTAAACAAATTTTTTTATTTGGTTGCTTTATTGATTTATTAATAAAAAACAACACTTTATCAACAAAAATCTCCAACTTAAGATATTGATTAAATGAACAAATTAAAATATATTAACAATTATATAATAATGCTTATAAACATAAGTAAATTATAAAGGGACTAAATAAATAGTTAACAAAGTGTTCGTAAATAGCTTACAAACTTCTGGTAACTTTAAGCGCTTATTCAATTATATATGCAGTTATATTTTTTTATGAAATACGCAACAATAGATATGAAAAGTTGTGAGTTTTGTTGGAAAGTAATTAACAACAGAAAGGAACACTTTGCTAACAATGAATAAACTTGCAATGTAATTTAAAATTATAAAACAATGAAAATAGCAATTAGCAGCGATCACGCAGGGTTTGAATATAAACAAAGCATAAAATGTTACCTAGAAGAATTAGGACATGTTGTTGAGGATTTTGGACCATTTTCGGAAGATAGTTGTGATTACCCTGATTTTGCACACTCATTAGCAATGTCGTTGGAAAAAGGAAAAAACGAGTTAGGTATTGGTATTTGTGGAAGCGGGAACGGCATTAATATGACTCTAAATAAACACCAAGAAATACGCTCTGCTCTTTGTTGGGAAGTGGAATTAGCGCGCTTAGCAAGGCAGCATAACAATGCAAATGTTTTGGCATTACCATCTCGCTTTATTTCTTTGCAATTAGCAAAAAAATGTGCCGAGGCTTTTGTAAATGAAGAATTTGAAGGAGGAAGACACGAAAGAAGAGTGAATAAAATTAAGTTTAAGTAGTTTGGGAAAAACAATTCTAACGATTATTATAATAGCAATAAGTTTAGCGTGTGTTGCTCAAGAATACGACAATAAAGCAGATAAATATTCAAGAACAATTACCGCAGGGGAGTTAAAAGAGCACTTGTATATAATTGCATCTGATAAGTTCGAAGGAAGGGAGACGGGGAAAAAGGGTCAAAAAATGGCGATGGATTACCTTATTAAAAACTTTAAATCTTTTGGCATAAAACCACCCGAAAATCAAGAGTTTACTCAAACGTTTAACCTTGTAGAGCAAACCGCAAAAAATGTAAACCTTACAATAGGAGGTAAAGTGTTTGGCGTTCTTAGGGATTTTTCTATTTCGCCAAGTATTATTATGAAGCAAAACATGGAGAAAGAAATTGTTTTGGTTGGTTATGGAATAGACGAGGAGGGCTATACTAATTACGAAGGCTTAGACGTAAAAGGGAAGGCTGTTTTTATAATGGAAAGTAAACCTAAAAAGGATAAAATAGAAGGCAAATGGTCTATGAAGGAAAGAATTGAGTTAGCCAAGGAAAGGGGAGCAGCTCTAGTAATTTACCATAGCCCCAAATTAAAAGATAACCTAATAAAACATGAACACTATTACAACAAGCCAAAGCTATTATTAAAAGAAGATGTAGATACCACCGAGACAATTGTAATTGCTGCAACAACAGAGTTGACAAAAGAAATTGCCTTACAATCAGGAACCAAATGGAAAAAGGTTGTAAAGAAGGGCTTGATTCAAGATAAAGGGCAAGAGATAAAAGTTAAGTTGGAAATAGACAAACCTACCGAATACTTGACCAGTGAAAATGTTTTGGCTTTTATTCCTGGCACAGAAAAACCTGAAGAGGTTGTTGTTTTAACGGCACATTATGATCACATTGGAAAAAAAGGAGATGTGGTTTTTAATGGAGCAGATGATGACGGAACGGGAACGGTTGCTTTGTTAGAAATAGCCCAAGCATTTCAGCAAGCAGTGGTAGATAGCGCTGGCCCCAAGAGAAGCATTTTAATTATGCCTGTATCTGGAGAAGAAAAAGGCTTGTTGGGGTCTAAGTATTACAACAACCACCCAATATTCCCGTTAGAAAACACCGTTGCTAACTTGAACATAGACATGATAGGAAGGTATGACGAAAACCACTCTGAAGAGGAAAATTATATTTATTTAATAGGCTCAGACAAATTAAGCTCTGAGTTACACGATGTATGCGAAAAAGTAAACAACCTTTACACAAAAATTGATTTAGATTATACGTTTAACGACGAGAACGACCCAAATAGATTTTATTACAGGTCAGACCATTATAATTTTGCAAAAAACAATGTACCTGTGATTTTTTACTTTAGCGGAGTTCATGAAGATTACCACAAAGCAACAGATACAGCAGAAAAAATTGATTACGAGAAAACAGCTAGAGTAGCACGATTGGTTTTTTTAACCGCCTGGGAGTTAGCAAATCGAGAGGCTAGGATAATGTTGGATGAAAATTAGAAAAAGGGGTACAAATCCCCCTTTTATTGGTATAAGTCTGGAGTAATAGTTATGTCCAAAAGCGCATTTATATCTCAGTCATTGTAATAATAAACCAACGTTGTTTCTTTTTTTATAAAAAGCTATAAGCCAGGACTGGTTTTAAGGTCAGCTATAATTGAGGATTTAATATTTTCTTTCATCGTATATATACTGTCTGAAACGGCAGTTAAAGAAAAATTTACCAAGGTATAACCGTATTAAAAGTTCTTGTTTGGCGATGACACAACACTTTCTAGTTTTTTCCTTCATCTACCATTTTAGGGCAGGACTGATTGATCTCTGCTACTTTTTCAATTAATGCCTTGTCTTCTTCTGAGGAAGAAAGAAAATGCTGAGTTGCAAAAAAGGCAAGAGAAAAAGGCACGACGCCTAAAACAAGAGGAATTACATTTTTAAATTATAGGAGGTTTCCGTTTTGCTTAGGGGTTTAGGTTTGATAATTAAGCGGCGCAGGTTGAGCAGCGTTAAAGGGTTGTGATGGTTAAAAACGGGCTTGTTTGATGGTGTTTATTACTTGTTACGGCTCGAATAAAAACAATCTAGCCGTTCTTAACATATTATTTATTAAACAGCCCCCTTTCTTTTGTCGACAAAAGAGTCACTGATGCCCACAAATGCGGCAAAAAAGATAAAACGAAAAAAGAATTAAAAAAAACTAAACATCTCATCATCGAAGAATTGAAAAGCCGCCATATCGACGGCAAATAAAAAAACCGCTAATTACAACAAGATTAATATATTTCTTCATTGCTTTTTGTATTTTCATTTGGACCAACAAAACTCTAAACAGGCCACAGATAACAAAAAAAAGATAAAAAGAAATTGATACAGGTTAAAAGGTGCGTTGTCGTGAGAATCTCACACACCCATAAGGGCAGCGTAAATAAAGGCACCAATCAAGCTCTTTATAAGTAATATATTCTTATTGCTCATTCAACATTTTTTCAACTAAGACTTCTGTTTCTTTTACAAAATCATCATAAAACACACCCGTGCTTGGACCATAAAAGCCCGTATGAATTCTTCGAACTTCTTTATTTTTATCGATAAAGATTGCTGTTGGGTAGCTCATTATGTGATTTAGCATCGGAAGCTTTTCGGCGGCCTTATCTTCTCTTGTTGCTCCTCCAAGCAAAAAGGAGTATTTAGCACCAGTTCTCTCTTGTAAACGAGCTATATTTTCAAACGCCCTTTCCTTTGTTCTGGTGCGCTCAAACGCCAAAGCTATTACCTCTAAACCTTGTTTGTTGTATTTGCTGTATAACGACGAAAGGTAGTTTGTTTCATCTAAGCAATTCGGGCACCAAGACCCCATAATCTGAACAATAATAGCTTTGTTATTAAACGTTTCATCACCAAGCGAGACACTATCACCCGCGGTGTTTGGAAAGCTAAAAAATAAGCCGTCGTATCCTTCTTTTATAAAAGTAAGGTTGTTGGGGTTTCTAAGCTTAACTGAGTCGTTTTTATGTGCTATCCAGGGTTCTTTCCAATGTTTACCAGAATAAAAAGTACCCACTAGACCCGTATTAGTTTGTTTTGCTTCAAACAAAAAGGCGTGAGAGCCATCAAAAGTTGAAAGCAACATAACCGAGTCGGTAGCGTTCCCAGCTAAATGACGATAATCTCCAGTTTCTGTGGCAAAAGTGCCCGTTATCATGTTACCCTCTTGTTTAAAAAGACCGATTGCGTTAGTTGGAGCGTCACCCTCAGGGCTAAAAACAACTTCATATTTCCCGGCAAAATCTTTTGAAAACGTATTGCTCAGGTCAGAGAAACGCAATCCTTGGCTAACGTTGGCAACAACAGGAATGAAGTAGTTTTCACCTTGATAGTAATTAACCCATTGACCAGACAACGTTGAGTCGTTTATTATATTTAATTGAAAAATAGATTCAAAAATGGGCAATTGGATAAAAAGAGAGTCATGACGTTGCTCAATTTCATCTACCTCAATAATTTCGCCTGCATTAAATATCCGCATTTTTAAAACGTCATTGCTGTCTTGCAAATCAAACACAAAAGGAAGAAGTACGCCTTCAGCTAATTCCATTTGCATTTTCCACGCACCCAGTTTAACAGACGAAACGCTGTTTAATTCGTCTGAGGGCGTTGAATTTTGGCAAGCACCAAGAAGTAAGGCTATTATTATGCTACTTGTAAAGTTCCAATTCATCGTTTGCCTGTTTTACAACAAGGTTTTGTTATTTAAATTTTTTTACCAATTCGGCTAACCTTTTTTTGTTATCGTCGGCAAACTTGGTTTTTTCCTTGATTGTTGCTTCTGCTTCTTTTCTTGATTTTTTAGCATATTATATTGCTTCTTTGGCTTTTTCACTTTCTTTTTCGGCACCTTCTAGTTTTTTTTCTAATTTAACTAAGGGCTTATTTTTATGCTTGTAATGGTCAGCTGTAGCTTCACCAGGAAGGTCATTAACAAAACTTCTTGTAATGTTTTTTGCTGCAGAGAAAGCCATTAAGTCGGACCTTGACAAAAACTTACTCCATTTTTTATGTACAGCACTATAAACTTAAACTTTTGTTTTGTTGATTTTTTAACGAAGCCAATACCTCTATTGGATAAAAAGAAATTGATTCAATTTTTTCATTTGTCGCCTTAGCTTTAGACTTTTTTACATTAACTTCTCCATAAAAGGCTTTCATTTTTTTCAACCACACTTTT
>TARA_B110000046_G_scaffold94047_1_pt1 | contig 16892 bp, 10 predicted proteins | sample TARA_B110000046 | Tara Oceans TARA_B110000046 (sample SAMEA4397157) | marine metagenome | biome: Polar Biome; feature: [DCM] deep chlorophyll maximum layer (ENVO:01000326); material: water (ENVO:00002006), including particulate matter (ENVO:01000060) such as... | depth 40 m
ATACTGGCATAATTGCTCCGCCAGGATATCCATAAATTATTTTTACATCTTCTGCAATTAAGCACCTTACGATTGCCTCGCTACCAGAAATATTTTCTGTAACTTTTGTTGCTATTTCTTTGTTTTTTATGGTTTGCGTTTCCATATTGTTCTTATTATTATTTTTTATTTTAGATTCCTAACTTCGTAGAAATGACTCTCTTTTTTTATTATAAATCGGTAACACATCCTTTAGATGCTGATGCTACCGTTTTTGCGTATTTGTACAAAATTCCTTTTGTGTGCTTTAATGGAGGTGCAATCCATTTTGCTTTTCTTTCTGTAATTTCTTCCTCAGAAATTAAAACATTAATAGAATTATCTTCTGCACTAATTCTAATTTTATCTCCCGTTTTTAAAATTCCGATTGTACCTCCAGCTTGAGCTTCTGGTGTAATATGTCCGACCACAAAACCATGCGTGCCTCCAGAAAAACGACCATCTGTAATTAAAGCTACAGACTTTCCTAAACCTGCTCCCATAATTAATGAAGTTGGTTTTAACATTTCTGGCATTCCCGGTCCTCCTTTAGGTCCAACATATCGAATGACGACCACATCACCTCTTTCAACTTCTTTATTTGCAATTCCTGTATTTGCAGCTTGCTCACCATCATACACAACCGCTTTTCCTTCAAATAGCAAACCTTCATTTCCAGATATTTTTGCAACTGCGCCTTCACTAGCTAGATTACCATAGATTATCTGAATGTTCCCTGATGATTTTAATGCTTTATATTTTGGATAAATAACATCTTGCTCGTCAAATTCCATCGCTTCAACATCCATTAAATTCTCTGCCAATGTTTTACCTGTAACCGTTAAACAGTCACCATGCAAATAACCTTCTTGTAATAAATATTTCATGATTGCAGGGGTACCTCCAATGCTATGAACATCTTCCATTAAGTATTTTCCTGATGGTTTTAAATCTGCAATTAAGGGTGTTCTATCACTTACTGTTTGAAAATCCTCTAACGTAAACTCAATATCAGCAGCATGTGCAATTGCTAAAAAGTGTAAGACTGCATTTGTTGAACCTCCTAAAGCATTTACAATTGCAATGGCATTTTCTAAAGATTTTTTAGAAATAATATCTAAAGGTTTTAAATCTAATTCTAGTAAGTTTTTTATCGCCAAAGCGGTTCTTTCTGCTTCTGATAATTTATTAGGATTTTCAGCAGGAATTGATGAATTATAAGGCAATGCAAAACCCATACATTCTATTGCAGAAGCCATTGTATTTGCAGTGTACATTCCGCCACAAGCACCAGCTCCCGGGATGGCTCTTTTTATTATTTCTCTATATTCTTCTTCTTCAATTTCTCCTGCCATTTTTTGTCCTAAAGCTTCAAATGCAGAAACAATATTTAATTTTCTCCCTTTGTAGTTTCCTGATGCAATTGTGCCACCATACATCATAATAGACGGACGGTTTAACCGCAACATTGCAATAACAGCTCCAGGCATATTTTTATCACAACCAACCACAGAAATTAAGGCATCATAACTTTGTGCATTCATAACGGTTTCGATTGAATCTGCAATAATATCCCTTGAAGCTAATGAATAATTCATTCCAGAAGTTCCCATAGAAATTCCGTCTGAAACTCCAATCGTATTAAACCCCAAACCAACTAAACCTGCAATCTTTGATTCAACTTTGACCTCAGCTGCCAAATTGTTTAAATGCATATTACAAGGATTACCGTCATAACCAGTGCTCGCAATCCCTACTTGTGCTTTTTGCATGTCTTCATCCGTTAAACCAACAGCATACAACATTGCTTGTGATGCAGGCTGAGACTCATCTTGCGTTAATCTGCTACTGTGTTTGTTTAGTTTCATTTACTGTTCTCTTCAATTTGTTGACTAAATTACTATGTTTCTCTGTTTTTATTGAGTAAAACTCAATGCTAACCTTTAAATTCAGGTATCAAAAAAATAACATAAGTAATTGTTTATCAGTGTTTTATGTGTGTTTAATTATGATATTCAATACTTAAAATAAATTCATAAAAAAACCTTCCATTTTACAGGAAGGTGCTATTTAAGATTGTTTTATAAATATCACTTCCTGATCATGTCGTAATAATTACGATGACAATGATAATAGAAATAATATTCACAAGTTTTTTTTTCATATCGTACTTCAAATATCTGTTATTTTTTTGAATAATCGCACTCTTTATCAAAATTAGATAATTGTACTTTGTCCCATATGAATATTTTTAAAATTCATATTACTATCTTCTTGATTTGCGATATAATCAGCAATAAAATGCCCTACTTTTGATGTTGTTGCTGAATACTGATTTTTACCTTTTATATCTTCTGTGGTGATCCCTAGAGCTAAGGATTTTTCTACTGCTCTTTCTATAGAATCTGCTTCTTCATGCAAACCTAAATGCTCTAATAGCATTGCTGCTGACAAAATTGATGCTAAAGGGTTTGCGATGTCTTTTCCTTTTGCCTGCGGATAAGAACCATGAATTGGTTCAAATAATGCGTTTTTTTCTCCAATTGAAGAAGAAGCTAACAAACCTATTGAACCAGCAAGAACACTAGCTTCATCTGAAAGAATATCTCCAAATAAATTTTCTGTTAAAATTACATCAAATTGTTTAGGCTTCAATATTAACTGCATTGCAGCAGTATTTACAAGCATAAAGTCTAGTGCTACATTTTTATATTCCTTGGCAATTTCTGTCACTGTTTTTCTCCACAAACGAGAGGTCTCTAAAACACTGGCTTGGTCCACTAAGGTTACTTTCTTTCTTCTATCTTGTGCTGCTTTAAAAGCCAAGTGTGTGACTCTTGAAATTTCTTCAACAGTATAAGAGCAAACATCAAAAGCTGCTTGTTTATCTTTACTTAGTTTTTTGTCTCCGAAATAAATTCCTCCAGTTAATTCTCTAAAAATGGCAATATCTGTTCCTTGAACTATCTCTTTCTTTAACGGAGAATTTTTAATTAGTTTTTCGTACGCTTTTACAGGCCTAACATTACAATACAAACCCAGCTCCTGTCGCAATCGTAGTAAACCTTGTTCTGGTCTTATTTTCGCTGTTGGATCATTATCATATTTTGGATCTCCAATTGCACCAAATAAAATAGCATCTGCCTTTTTACAAATTTCTATAGTAGCATCTGGTAAAGGAGTCCCTGTAGCCTCAATAGCACAAGCTCCCATTTGAGCCTCTTTATATAAAAAAACATGATTATAAGTTTCTGCGACTGCTTCTAAAGCTTTCTTTGCTTGAGCAGTTACTTCCGGACCAATTCCATCCCCTGGAATTACAGCTATTGTTACTTTCATTTTACTTTTCTAATCTTTAAAAAATTCTCTATTATCAAAGGTAATTTAATCATTTATTTAGGCGATTGCAATTTTAGAAATTTTATCAACCACTTTCATAATTACATGTATGTCTTCGTCTTTTACTTCTTTTTGTCTATCCGCAGTTTCTAAGAAATATTTATAGGCTACATCTAGCTGAATTTTAGTTAATTCATACCCTAATTTCTTAGCTCTATAAGCTAAAGCCGCTCTACCGCTTCTTGCTGTTAAAATAATAGCACTTTCTGTAACACCAACATCTTCTGGGTTCATAATTTCATAAGTTTCCCTATTTTTTATAACGCCATCTTGATGAATTCCAGAACTATGAGCAAAAGCATTCGCACCAATAATTGCTTTGTTTGGCTGCACAGGCATTCCCATACTTTCACGAACTAAAATACTTGTATCATACAATAATCTTGTATTGATACTTGTTTCTAAATTTAAATAGGGGTGCTGCTTTAACACCATTACAACTTCTTCTAAAGCTGTATTTCCTGCACGTTCTCCAATTCCGTTTATAGTACATTCTATTTGACGCGCTCCATTAATAACTCCTGCAATAGAATTTGCAGTTGCCATCCCTAAATCATTATGACAATGACAAGAAAGAATTACGTTTTCAATTCCTTTTACATTTTCACGTAAATATTTCATTTTAGCACCATACTCTTCTGGCAAACAATACCCTGTCGTATCCGGAATATTTAATACAGTTGCACCTGCTTTAATAACTTCTTCACAAACTCTTGCTAAAAACTCATTATCTGTTCTTCCTGCATCTTCGGCATAAAATTCTACATCTTCTACAAAAGATTTTGAATATGAAACTGCCTTAATAGCTCTTTCAATTACTTTTTCTCTGGTTGAATTAAATTTGAATTTTATATGAGAATCACTGGTTCCAATACCTGTGTGTATTCTTGGGTGTTTTGCGAATTTTAATGCTTCTGCAGCAACTTTAATATCATTTTCAACAGCTCTTGTTAAACCACAAACTGTTGCGTTTTTTACTATTTTAGCAATTTCAAAAACAGAATTAAAATCTCCTGGACTTGAAACCGGAAAACCAGCCTCAATTACGTTTACGCCAAGTAAATCTAATCTTTCTGCTATTACCAATTTTTGCTGAGTATCTAACTTACAACCAGGAACTTGCTCTCCATCTCTTAATGTTGTGTCAAAAATTTGTACCTTATTATCTTGCATAATTTTGTAAAGATTATCTTTATATTTAATCAAATGTATATATTGCATTCTCAATAGATATTTCTACGGTCTAACCCACACGATTCCTAATGCATTTATTAAAAATATAACTATTTAATTAACAGTAACTTATGAGTAAAGTTGTTACATTAGCCAATCAACAAAATGATGCTCTTTTTGTTCTTATTAAGTCTTTAACCAAGTCCGAAAAGAGACAATTTAATTTATATGTTGGTCGATTAGATGGTAATGTAGATGCAAAGTTTTTCTCGCTTTTTAAATTTTTAGAAAAATTAAAAATATATGATGAAAAAGTTATTATTAGTAGTGGTATTGTTACCAAACAACAACTTTCTAATTTAAAGGCCCATTTATATAAACAGATATTAATTAGTCTCCGTTTAAATCCTGCTCATAAAAACATTAGAATTCAGATTAGAGAGCAATTAGATTTTGCAACCGTTTTATACCAAAAAGGGCTGTACAAGCAAAGTTTAAAATTGCTGGATAAGGCTAAAAATTTGGCCCTAGAAAATGAAGAAAAAAACATTGCTTACGAAATTGTAGAACTCGAAAAAGTAATTGAAACACAGTACATCACCCGAAGTTTAAGCAATAGAGCCGACCAGCTTTCAATACAGGCAAAAACGCTTAGTCAGCAAAATGTAATTGCAAGTAAATTATCAAATTTATCTTTACAACTATATAGTCATTTATTGCAAAATGGCTATGTGAAAAACAATGAAGAACTCGAGTTTATAAAAGACTATTTTTATAGTAAGCTTCCAAAATACGACTTTGACACCTTTGGTTTCAGAGAAAAATTATGGTTGTATAAATCTCATTTATGGTTTAGTTTTTTGTGTCAAGATTTTTTATATAGCTACAAATACGCCAGGAAATGGTTAGATTTATTTAAAGAGGACAAAAAGTATATTTCTTTACATCCAGTTTTTTACTTAAAAGGGAAAAACTATTTATTAGAAGCCTCCTTTTTTGTGCAAAAAAAAGCAACTTTTAAAAGAGAATTGGCTTATTTTGAAGAAGAAGTTGAGCAAAAGATTATTCCTTTAAATACAAACACCGAACTTTTAATTTTCGAATATTTATATGCCAATAAATTACACTTACACTTCTTAGAGGCAACTTTTTCTCAAGGTGAATATTTAGTTGAAATCATTAATCAAAAAATCGAAAATTACGGAAACAGATTAGACAATCATTACATCGTTTTACTCTATTATAAGATTGCTTGTTTGTATTTTGGAATGGGTAAAAATGAACTTTGCATAGAATATTTACAAAAGATTATAAAATCTAAAAATTTAAGTTCTGCAGGAGATTTACAATGCTTTGCAAGGGTTTTAAATTTAATTGCTCATTATGAATGTGGATTAGATTACGATTTAGAAAGACAATTTGTTGATACTTATAAGTTTTTACTGAAAATGGAAAACCTACAGGAAGTGCAAAAAGTCTTTTTAACTTCTATTAGAGATTTAAGTGATGTTTTTCCTCATGAAATAAAAAATGAATTTAAAAAAATTCATACTAAATTAAAAAAGTACGAAAATCATCCTTATGAAAAAAGAGCCTTCTTGTATTTAGATATTTTATCATGGTTAGAGAGTAAAATACAAAACAAATCTATTGCCGAAATAATTAAAGAAAAAATAAAAAATAAGAATAAAAAGTGATGATTTCTCCCCTTATCATTTATTTTTTTACGAAAACCGCATTAATCAAGCATAATTACAAATAAAACCCAACTAAAACCTATCAACATAAATAATACCTCTATTTTTGTCGTGTGATTTATTCAAAAGCAGATACAAATTCTTCTAAAACTACTTCTGTAGTTTGTATTTCTATGAACACAATTATTCGCACAACTACGACTACGATTACCCGTTAAGGGTTCTACTATACTCATACTGTCTAGGTTATCTATTATTTCGAAAAACGAAACAACAATCATAAAAAATAATTACACAATCTATTTATCAAAAAAAGATGAAAATATTAAAATTTGGAGGCTCCTCTGTAGCGAACTCAGAAAACATAAAAAAAGTTTTAGACATCGTTTTTAACACATCTAAAAATAGTAAAGTCGCAGTTGTAGTTTCTGCATTCGGGAAAACCACGGACAAACTATTAATTGGTGCAAATGAAGCTTTAGAGGATATTACCGCTGCTAAAGAGATTTTAGAAACGATTAAAGAATTACATTATCAAGTTATTGATGATTTAATTTCTACCAATAAAACAGAAGTTCATAAAGAAGTTACTTTTTTGTTTGATAGATTATTCTCTATTTATGAAGGTGTTTTTTTATTGCAAGAATTATCTGACAAAACCATCGCAAAAGTTTCTAGTTTTGGCGAAAGGCTTTCTTCCTTTATAATTGCAAATGCAGCAAAAGAGCTCTTTGATGCAGCTCATAAAGAAAGTCGCCATTTAGTAATTACGAATAATGAGTATTTAAATGCGCAAGTAAACTTTAAGCTCACCAATAAAAATATTACTTCATTTTTTAAAGAAAATAAACATCAAGTTACTGTTTTAGGAGGATTTATTTCTGCTAATATTGATCAAGAAACCACCACATTAGGTAGAGGTGGTTCTGATTTTTCTGCCTCCATTTATGCTGCTGCTTTAAATGCTAATGAATTACAAATATGGACAGACGTTAGCGGTATGTTTACAGCAAATCCTAGCGTTGTAAAACAAGCGTATCCAATCTCAGAGATCTCTTATGAAGAAGCCATGGAATTGTCTCATTTCGGCGCAAAAGTTTTGTACCCTCCAACCATTCAACCTGCTTTAAGAAAAGGAATCCCTATCAGAATTAAAAATACATTTGAGCCAGAGAGCGTTGAAACCTTAATTTGTAGCAATCCTAAAAATAGTGATGAAGTTAAAGGAATTTCGCATATAGAAAATATTAGCTTAATTACGCTAGAAGGCGGAGGAATGATTGGTATTCCAGGTTTCTCTAAACGTTTGTTTGAAACACTTTCGCAACAAAAAATTAATGTTGTTTTTATAACACAAGCTTCATCAGAACATTCAATTTGTGTAGGTGTTTATGAAAATGATGCTAAAAAAGCTAAAAGCCTTTTAGACGAAACTTTTAGCATAGAAATAGATAGAAAAAAAATAAAACCAATTCTTATAGAAAATGATTTGGCAATTATTGCTGTTGTAGGGGAAAGTATGAAAAACCATCAAGGTTTAAGCGGACAAATGTTTAGCGCCTTAGGAAGGAATAATGTAAATATTAGAGCAATTGCTCAAGGTTCATCAGAAAAAAACATCTCTGCTGTCATCAATAAACACAATGCAAAAAAAGCTTTAAACATTTTGCACGAGCAATTTTTTGAAGAAAGAACAAAACAGCTAAACTTATTTGTAACTGGTGTTGGAAATGTTGGTGAGCGATTTTTAGCACAGTTACATCAACAAAAGAAATTTTTAAAAGAGAACTTAAAATTAAACATTCGAGTTATCGGAATTGCTAATTCTAGAAAAATGTTTTTTGACAATAGTGGTATTGACCTAAAAACCTGGAAAGAAAAATTAGAAAATGGAGAACCAACAACTTTAGATAGCTTTCGTAAAAAAGTAAAAGAATCAAATCATAGAAACAGTGTTTTTATCGATAATACAGCAAATCAGGAGGTTTCTGAAGTGTATGAAAAATATCTACGTGAAAGTATTTCTGTCGTAACTTGTAACAAAATTGCGTGTGCTTCTAGCTTTGATAATTACAAAAATTTAAAAGAAATTTCAAGAAAATACAATGCTTCCTTTTTGTTTGAAACAAATGTTGGTGCAGGTTTACCAATTATAGACACACTTAAAAATTTAATAAATTCTGGAGATCGAGTTCATAAAATTCAGGCAGTTTTATCTGGAAGCTTAAACTTTGTTTTTAATAATTTTGATGAAAATTCAACTTTTCATGATGTGGTTGCTGCGGCTCAAAAAGAAGGGTACACAGAACCAGATCCAAAAATTGATTTAAGCGGAGTTGACGTTGCCAGAAAAATTTTAATTTTGGCGAGAGAAAGTGGTTATAAATTAGAATTAGAAGATATCGCTAACAATTCTTTTTTAACTGACGATAGTTTAAAAACTACAAATAATAATGATTTTTATGCTTCACTAACAAAAAATGAAGCTCATTTTCAAAACATATATAAAGAAGCAAATCTTAAAAATTGTCGTTTAAAATATGTCGCAGAGTTTATTGATGGTAAAGCGAATGTTGGTTTGCAACACATTGCTCCAGATCATCCTTTTTATAATTTAGAAGGAAGTGATAATATTGTGTTATTTTTCACGAATAGATATCCAGAAAATCCTTTAATCATAAAAGGTGCGGGTGCAGGTGCGGATGTAACTGCTTCTGGTATCTTTGCGGATGTAATTAGAATTGCTAATAAATAAAAAAGCATTCAGTTTATGATACTCAATTGGCAATTATTTGCAATCTGAATACTGTAAAATGATAACTGTAAACTAAAAAAAAATGGATTATTTAAAAATATTTGCTCCTGCAACTGTTGCGAATGTTTCTTGCGGATTTGATTCTCTTGGATTTGCTGTGGATGCTGTTGGCGACGAAATGACCTTTACAAAAACAGCTGAAAAAGGAGTTAAAATAACGAATATTACTGGCGCTGATTTAACTTATAATGTTGATGAGAATGCTGCAAGTGCAGTGGTTAAAAAAATGCTGAATGAGGTAAATGCTGATTTCGGAATTGAATTAACAATTCATAAAGGCTTCTCTCCAGGTAGTGGATTAGGAAGTTCTGCTGCAAGTGCTGCCGGAGCGGCTTTTGGTACTAACCAGTTTTTAGCAAGTCCTTTTTCTGAATTAGAATTAACAAAGTTTGCAATGTTTGGTGAAGAAGTTGCTTGCGGAACACCAATTGCAGACAATGTTGCAGCAGCAATTTATGGTGGTTTTATTTTAGTGAGAAGCTATAATCCGTTAGAAATCATAAAATTACCGGTTCCTAGTGAATTAAGAGTTGTTGCGATTCATCCACAAATAGAAATAAAAACAAAAGATGCTAGAGATGTTTTGCCTACAAAAATCGCATTAAAAGATGCCGTTACACAATGGGCAAATGTTGGTGGCTTAATTAGCGGTTTATATACAGATAATTATAACCTAATTAGTAATTCTTTAGTAGATATTATTGTAGAACCTGCGCGTAAAGGTTTAATCCCGTTTTTTGATGACGTAAAGAATAGCGCACTAAAAACAGGAGCATTAGGTGCTGGAATTAGTGGCTCTGGACCCACAATTTTTGCACTCTGTAAAGGGGATGAAATTGCTAAAAAGGTTTACAAAAGCATCGAAGAAAGTTATAAAAATAGAGGAATTAATTTTGAAATGTTTATTTCAAAAGTGAGCCCAAAAGGAATAAAAATATTAAAATAATCGTCATTACAAAGTAAGTATGACTGAAGTACTCTTTTTCTGAAAAACAGATTGCTTCGTTTCACTCACAGTAACTAATCGCTAAAACAATGAATTATTACAGTTTACATCATAAATCACCAAAAACAACTTTTAAAAACGCAGTTGTGCAAGGTCTTGCAAAAGATAGAGGAATCTATTTCCCAGATAATATTACAACTCTTTCAAAAGAATTTATTGCTAATATTTCTGAGTATACAAATCACGAAATTGCCTACGAAGTAATTAAACAGTTTGTAGGTGATGAAATTCCGACTAAAAAATTAAAAGAGATTATTGAAAAAACTGTTTCTTTTGATTTTCCTTTGGTAAAAATTGATGACAATATTGCTTCTTTAGAATTGTTTCACGGACCAACAATGGCTTTTAAAGATGTTGGCGCAAAATTCATGGCGCAATGTTTAGAGTATTTCAATCAAGGAAATACGGAAGAAATTACTGTTTTAGTTGCCACTTCTGGCGATACAGGAGGCGCAGTAGCAAATGGTTTTTTAGGTGCAAAAGGGGTAAATGTTGTTATTTTATATCCTTCAGGAAAAGTAAGTGATATTCAAGAAAAACAATTGACAACTTTAGGCCAAAATATTACCGCTTTAGAAGTAGATGGTGTTTTTGATGACTGCCAAGAAATGGTAAAAACTGCTTTTTTAGATGAAGAAATCACCAAAAAATTAACCTCAGCAAACTCAATAAATGTTGCTCGTTGGCTGCCACAAATGTTTTATTTTTTCTTTGCTTATAAAGAATTACACAAAAAACACAAAGACCTTGTTTTCTCTGTACCAAGTGGAAATTTTGGAAATATATGTGCAGGAATCATGGCGCAAAAATTAGGTTTACCAATCAAACATTTTGTTGCTTCTACAAATATAAATGATACGGTTCCAAATTACTTATTAAATGGCGTTTACATTCCTAAACCATCAAAAGCTACTATTTCTAATGCAATGGATGTAGGAAACCCTAGTAACTTTATCAGAATTCAAGAATTATTTAATAACGACTTAGAAGCTCTTAAAAACGCTTTTTCTTCTTACAGCTTTTCAGATGATGAAACGCGAGAAACAATGAAGGAAATCTACAGGAATTCTGGTTATGTTGCAGATCCTCATGGAGCTGTTGGGTATTTAGGCTTAAGAAAATACGGTTTACAAGAAAATGAGTTTGGTGTTTTTCTAGAAACTGCACATCCTGTAAAATTTTTAGATGTTGTTGAAAAAACATTACCTGTTAAAATTGAAATTCCGAAACAAATTCAGAAAATAATCAACAATAAAAAAGTTGCTATAAAAGCAGATAACTATGAAGATTTAAAGGCTTTCTTACTGAAATAATAAAAAAATAAACTTTTATAAAAGTAAAAAGTCCTAACAATTTAAATTGTTAGGACTTTTTTGTTGGCCTACAAGGACTCGAACCTTGAATGTCGGTACCAAAAACCGGTGTGTTACCAATTACACCATAGGCCAATGCTTTTATGCGGGTGCAAATTTAATCTAATCTTTTAATTTTACAAACATTTTTTCATAATTTTTCAATTTAACATATTTTTATGAGCTATTACGTGTTCAGAAAAGCTTAAAGAACCCTATTTTATTCATATTTATTAGTAAATTCGCCAGAGATTATTAAGTAACTTATGACATCAGAAAAATTTAAAAAATGGAATATCATCTTAGGATGGGTTGCATTTGCTATCGCATTAATTACATATACCCTAACTTTAGAGCCAACTGTTAGTGCTTGGGATTGTGGAGAATACATATCAACCTCTGTAAAATTAGAAGTTGGTCATCCTCCAGGAGCCCCTCTTTTTCAAATGTTAGGAGCCTTTTTTGCAATGTTTACTTCTGAGGTTACTGAGATTGCAAAAATGGTGAACTTTATGTCTGCTTTAGCAAGCGCATTTACCATTTTGTTTGTGTTTTGGACCATCTCCAATCTAGCAAAAAAAATGGCATTAAAAACTGGTGAAATTTCAGAAGGGAAATACATCGCTATTCTTGGAAGTAGTTTAATTGGTTCTTTAGCGTACACTTTTTCGGATAGTTTTTGGTTTAGTGCCGTAGAAGGCGAAGTATATGCAATGTCATCGTTTTTAATGGCTTTATTATTTTGGCTAGGCTTAAAATGGGAAAGTGAAATCCATCTACCTAGAGGAAATAAATGGTTAATTTTAATAAGCTTTGTCGTTGGCTTATCTTTTGGGGTTCACATACTTTCTTTATTAGTCATCCCTGCGATTGTAATGTTGTATTTCTTTAAAACCTATAAAAACATCAACCTAAAAACAACAGCGATAGCGACGATAACTTCTGTATTCGTTTTGATACTTGTCTTTAAATTTATATTCCCTTTTACTTTAAAATTCTTTAGTGCTTCAGAATTATTTTTTATCAATTCAATTGGTTTGCCTTATAATTCGGGGTCTATTATTGCTGCAATTATTTTGATTGCTTTGTTCTATTTTGGATTAAATTATACTAGAAAAAACAAAAAAATAACTGCAAACACATTAATACTTTCTTTACTGTTTATAATGGTTGGTTTTTCTTCTTGGATGATGTTACCAATAAGAGCAAATGCAAATACAACTATTAACGAAAACAATCCTTCAAGTGCCCGTGAATTGCTAGCGTATTATGAGCGGGAACAATATGGAGATGCTAATGTTTTTTATGACACGTATTACTCAAATACTCATAATAGAGAACAAGATGCTGAAAACCCGACAAAAGATGATAAGCCAAAGTATGAGAAAAAAAACGGAAAATATGTTATTGTAAACGTTTACAAAGACGTACTTCCTAATTGGTCTGATAAACACAAAGGTTTTATTCCAAGAATGGTAAACCCTTCATCAGAAAAAATGTACAAGGCGATTGCTGGTATTCCAAAAAACAGTAAGCGTAGGCCAACTTTTGCAGAGAACATTAAGTTCATGGTAAGCTTTCAGTTTGGTTATATGTATGGCCGTTATTTTATGTGGAATTTTGTTGGACGTCAAAATGATATTCAAGGAAATTTAGACATTCTTAATGGTAATTGGCTGAGTGGAATTGACTTTATTGATGAAGCTCGATTAGGCTCTCAAGACAAACTTCCTCCGCAGGTTTTAGAAAATAAAGGTAGAAATAAATACTACTTTTTACCGCTTATCTTAGGTATTATAGGTTTATTATATCAGATAAAATGGGATAAAGAAAACTTTTTTGTACTTTTCTTATTCTTTGTGTTTACTGGCTTTGCCATCATTTTTTACACAAACCCAAGACCTTTCGAGCCTAGAGAACGTGATTATGCAATTGTAGGGAGTTTCTACATTTTTGCCATCTGGATTGGTTTCGGAGTACTCGCTTTGTATGAATATTTAAAAAGTTTTGGCCCACAAAAATCAATAGCAATTGCCATTACTTTTATTTCTTTTTTAGCGGTTCCTTCTTTAATGGCTTTTGAAAACTGGGACGATCATGATCGTTCTAACAGATACACAACACACTTAAATGCACAAGCGTATTTAGAAAGCTGCGACCCCAATGCAATTCTGTTTACTATTGGCGATAATGATACTTTTCCGCTTTGGTATATGCAAGAAGTAGAAGGTATTAGAACGGATGTAAAATTGGTCAACACAAGCCTCTTTCAAACAGATTGGTACATCGATCAAATGAAACGCGCAACCTACGATGCGCCCCCTATTCCATCACAATTAACACATGATGAATACAAATATGGAACTTTAGATGTTGCGTATTATTTTCAAGAATTGTTCCCGAATTTAAAAGATTCTGTAATTGATTTAGACACTTATATGAAATGGATTAGAAGTGATAGTAAAAAAACTTTTTATGATTTAGATGAAGATGGCAATCCTGAAAAAATGCTACCTACTAATAAAATTAGAATTCCTGTTAACAAAGAAAATGTTTTAAAATACGGAATTGTAGCTCAAAAAGATGCAGATAAAATTCTGCCTTACATAGACATTACTGTTGGTAGAGCTTTAGCTAAAAACACCCTTTTAATGTTAGATATTCTAAATAATTTTAACTGGGAACGTCCTATTTATTTTACAGGTGGCTCTAATACCGATAGCGAATATATTTGGTTAAAAGATTATTTACAACTAGATGGTGTTGCTTTTAAGTTTGTACCTATAAAAACGCCTACCAAAATTTATAATCAAGAAGGAGAATTACAAAGAGAATTAAGCTTATTTGATATTGGTAGAATAGATACAGAAAAAATGTACAAAAATGTACAAAAATGGAATTGGAGAAATATTAATGATGGTAAAATTTATTTAGACGAGCAAACCAAAAGGAATGCCATTTCTTTAAGGAATAGTTTGATGCGTTTATCTGCTGCTTTTGCAAATGAAGGAGACACCTTAAAAGCTATTGAAGTTTTAGATTTATCAATTGAGAAATTACCAATTAAAGATTTTGATCACTATAGTTTATCGATGGAATATCCAGAAATGTATTACAAACTGGGTCAACAAGAAAAAGCGAGAGAAACGGCAAAAACGTTAATTACCCTATTTAAGGATCAATTAATTTGGTATAGTACTTTTCCTTCTGAAGATTTTGATATGGTTTTTGATGAATTTGATGTAACTTTTAGATACTTGTACAGAGGCATTATAGATCAAGTTGCTGAGTATGACACTGGTGAAGATTTTGTAAAAGAGCTACAAGAAGATTTTAACAAAACAATTAGCTTGTTTAGTCATATTATTCCAGAAGAAGAATAAAAATATAAAAAACCAATTACAAAGATATCGTCTTGACATCTTTGTAATTGGTTTTTATATTTCTTAGGTTTAGAAATTAAGTTCTAAAGGTATTGTTGCACTAAACCAATTAAGGTATTCGCATCCTGAAACCCTGTTTGGCGCCATTTCATTTCTCCATTTTTATAAATCATAAAAGTAGGATTTCCCTTCACCCTTAGAGCATCTGCTAACGTTTCATTTTTTTTAATATCAATCTTTATCACTTTTGCTCTATCTCCAAGAGCAGCAGCAACATCTCTTAAGGTATCAACACTATTTTCTAACTCATCCCAATCGGCATAAAAATCGATTAAAACAGGCTTATCAACACTAATTAATTCTCCGAATTTTGTCATAACACAACATTTATAATGAGTTTAAAACACATTACTATATAATAGCTTTGATACAAATATAATAAATCTAATTAAATAACCTGATTATCAGGCTTTTTTCAATTCTATAACAGTGATTTCAGGCCAAATACCAACTCTTCCTGGGAATGCATGATACCCAAAACCTCTGTTTACATTTATATATCTTCCAAATTCCTGATACAATCCTGCCCATTGTTTGTAAACATATTTAGATGGACTCCATTTAAACCAACCAGGAATTTCTATACCCATTTGTAAACCATGCGTATGCCCACTTAAAGTTAATTGATAATTAAAATCGTCTTGTTTTACTTTGTACTCCCAATGGCTAGGGTCATGGCTCATTAAAATCTTAAAATCTTCTTTTTTAATATTTGCTGATGCACGCTGTAAATCCCCAGCTTGGTTGAATCCTTTTCCCCAATTTTCTACGCCTAAAAGCGCTATTTTTTGTCCGTCTTTTTCTAAATAACGATGTTCATCTAGCAATAAATCAAAACCAATTTTTTTATGAACCTCTTTTACGTCTTGAAAATTTTTAACTTTATCTTCTGGGTTTTTCCAATCCATATAATCTCCATAATCATGATTTCCAAGAATAGAATATTTACCTTCTTTAGCTTCTAGTTGAGAAAAAACATCAATCCAATCATTCATCTCATCTGCTTTATTATTTACAATATCTCCTGTAAACAGCATTAAATCAGATTTTTGCTCGTTGATTAAATCAACTCCATATTGTATTTTTTCTTTATTGGTAAAACTTCCTGAATGAATATCAGAAATTTGTGTGATTGTATAGCCATCAAAAGCTTCAGGCAAATCATCAAAAATTAGCTGATGTTTGATCACTTTATAATTGTATTTCCCTTGAATAATTCCATAAATAAAAGCTGTAAAAGGGATTGCAGCCAAGCCTAAAGCTAATTGTGAAATAAATTTCCTTCTTCCTACTAAAGACTCAGTTTCTCCATTTGAAATGGCAGAAATAAGTTTTAAAATCCATCTATAAAAATCTTCCCCAAAAAGAAGGATAATAACCACTAACTTAGGAATAGAAATAGTTAGCAATAAGCCCATTGCCATTTGAAATTGAGGTGTTTGTCCATCACTTCTAGAATAGGTTAAAATTGTTATAAAAAAGTTGATATAAACCGCAACACTTAGTAGTAAAAAAGAATAACGTACAATTTTACTTTTTGAAACTGTTTTAAACGCTTGAAACGTATAAATTTCGACAAGAACAATAACAACAGTTAATATGATTAAAGGAAAAATCCAACGTGGCATAGATTTATAAAATAATAGTTCACACAAATATAATTGTAAATCAGATACAAGAACTCTAACTTAATGTTAAGATTTTCGTTTAATAGACAAAAAAGAACAAACCTTAACTTCTTAACAAAAGATAATTTTTACCTACAGATATATTTATACTTTGTAGCATGAGAAAATTACATCTAGTATTATTCGTTTTAACAAGTTATTTTGGACTTTCTCAAAATGCAAATGAAGCGTTAGTTGCTTTTCATAAAAATACTTTTCCTGAGGCAAAATTAACGGTCTTATCACCAAGAGTTACCGTTGCTTTTGCTTATAGTTACAAGACCGTTGCAAGGAAGTACCTAATAAAAAGCACAAAAACCAC
>TARA_B110000046_G_scaffold157892_1_pt1 | contig 16866 bp, 18 predicted proteins | sample TARA_B110000046 | Tara Oceans TARA_B110000046 (sample SAMEA4397157) | marine metagenome | biome: Polar Biome; feature: [DCM] deep chlorophyll maximum layer (ENVO:01000326); material: water (ENVO:00002006), including particulate matter (ENVO:01000060) such as... | depth 40 m
AGCAGGACCTGTAGCTCCAATACCTCCTGTTGGTCCAGCAGGACCTGGTGCTCCAATAGGGCCAATAGCTCCTGCAGCTCCAGTTGGTCCAGTAGGACCCGTAATTCCAATAGGGCCAGCTACTCCAATACCTCCTGTTGTTCCAATAGGGCCATTAGCTCCTGTAGCTCCGGTTGGTCCAGTAGGACCTGTAGCTCCTGTTGGTCCAGCAGGACCTGTTGCTCCAATAGGGCCAGCTATTCCTGCAGCTCCGGTTGGTCCAGTAGGACCTGTAACTCCAATAGGGCCAGCTACTCCAATACCTCCTGTTGGTCCAGTAGTGCCAATAGCTCCTGTGGCTCCGGTCGGTCCAATAGGACCTGTTGCTCCAGTTGCTCCATTAGGGCCAGCCACTCCGGCGGGGCCAGCCACTCCGGCGGGTCCTGCAGCTCCTGCAGGGCCTGCAGTACCCGCGGGTCCTGCAGCTCCTGAAACTCCTGCAGGTCCGGCAGTGCCAGTTATTCCTTGAATTCCTTGAATCCCTTGAATCCCTTGAATCCCTTGAATTCCGGTATCACCTTTTAGGCCAGGTATTCCTTGCATTCCTGGAGTGCCTTGTATACCAATAGGTCCCTGAAGACCTATCAATCCCGAATCTCCTTTTGGACCTCTCGGTCCTATTAAACCGCCAATAACGCTATCTGCGGTATTAGAATGCAAAGAAAAGGGCACACTCATCAATTGACTAGTTTCCGTTACTGTATAAAATGAGCCACCCGTAGGGTCTGCCTCTGTTTTTATGAAAAATGGACCATTACTCCAATCTATATTGTTAAATGCACCACGAATAACAGCTCCTGTACCAATCTCAAGACTCACCAAACCATTAATGTTCGTAGTTGGTGTATGTGTTTCAATATAAACAGAGTTACCAAAAACTGAACCTTGTAAAATACTTAACCGCATACTTATTTCTTGGTTAATTAATAAGGCATTGTCTGCATTTCTAACAACTCCTTGATAGCTCATCTTAAATGGAGCTTGTGCGAAGGAACTTAAAGTTATCAATACTGCGGCCATTATGGTACATAGTTTTCTCATGTGAGGAATCTTTTTAAAATTAAAATAATTTATTTGTTATTGCTTAATAAACCTAATGTATTGATTTTGGCCGTCTAATTCAAACGACACGAAGTATAATCCATTTGTTAAATCATCAAGGTTATAGATTTCGATTTTATTATTTTGAACAGCTAAACTTGAAGATCTCGTCAACTTTCCATCAATAGCATAAATTTGAATACTTATGGATTTTTGAGAAGTTGTATTCAACTGAATAGTAAGATTATCATTTACCGGATTGGGATACAGAAGTGAGCTTTTGGTTAAATTTTTTTTTCTAATACCAACGGGCGTTTCTTGATAAATTCGAATGTAATCAATATCCATGGAGCTCTGGGTAAAACTTGAAGCAATCGTTGGCTCAATTGCTATATTCAGCAAGAGGTATTGGTCTGCATTAAAAGGCCATGTGCTATTATTTCTAACTATAGGTTGATAGGTGAAATGCACAACGCTATCAACACTAAAAATCAATCTGTCAGGTCTCCACTCTAAGGTATAGATGTGAAAAGCAGTTGACACAGTTGGAATAGTTTGTCCACCGGTATTTACAGTATTTCCTGAACTTGAAGTGGTGTGTGTTGCGCTTGAAACATGATTCTGATTCTTCCCCCAATGTTCCATAATGTCTATTTCGCCGCAAGCAGGCCAGGGCGTAGTGCCAAAGTTTTGTGTGTACCAATAGGCACCTGGCTCGGTTATATTTTTACCCAACATCCAAATTGCCGGCCAAGTTCCTACTCCTGTAGGCATTTTAGCGCGTACTTCAACCTTGCCATAAGTAAAAGCAAATTTTGAATTTAGTCTAGCTGACGTAAATTGTTTAGTGTGACCTTGGTCGGTAAAGGATTCTCTTTTGGCAATTAAATTGAGCTCTCCATTATTAACAACAGAGTTTGCAGTCCGATTGGTGTAATGTTGAATTTCTCCGTTAAACCAACTGCCACCTTGAGGCAATTGTGTTTGATGAAACCATTTTGTTGGATCTACAGGACCGTTTGAACTAAACTCGTCTGACCAAACTAAACGGTTGTATACCGGTGGTGGTATTATACTATCGAAATAATAAAAATCATCGATATAAGCCAATACTTGATCGCTGTTGTTTTCGCCATTTAACTGGATGACAATTCTATTAAAATCAGATCGTTGAGTAGGAGGTAAAGATGTAGCATTAAAGTTTATATAGGGATCATTTGCAAAATCGAACGAAACGGTTTGCCATGTATTCAATTGAAGCGGTTTAATAATTTCTGATTGAGTAGACCAAGGTGCACCTAGATTACCATCCTGCAACTTCAATGAAATCTGATTGTTTTGGGTTCCTGTTATTCCTGAAGAGGGTAAGTAAATTTTCAATGTGAAAGTGTGGTAGTTGGATAAGTTTAAATTTCGCCCTGCATCAAATCGAACATTTGCGTATTGGCCTCCAACATCTTGATACCTCAATACCTTACTAGAAGAATTACTGGTTGTGGATTGTGGGTTGTTGAAGTTGGTATTCAGTGCACAATCGTCTCCAAACCAACTTGAAATAGTTCTGTTTCCTTCAAAATTATCTTGAATAGTTTGAGCCGAAAGGGGACTTAAACTAAACATTATGAATAGGATAGGGAAAGTAGTTTTTAGCATTTAGTAGCTTATTGTAGTTATACTTACAAAATTCAAATATATTAAAAGATCGTGGGTTAGACCTAAGCTATTTTCAAATCAGGTAAGAAACGTTGAATCTTCACGGAAGGGTTAGATTCTAAGAAAGAGTTTGCTGTTAAGCTTGCAATTAAATTTTCAATAAAGTTGCGAAATGACCTGTGTCTTGAGTGCTCTATGCAGCAAATATTTTTTAATACATCATTTATAGACTCTGATTACAGTTCTTTACGTTAAAATAACTCTATTCATAAACTCCATTTTTCTCATCTTCATATTTTTTCTCACCCTTTGTAACGAGGTGGGTTCCGTCAACAAAAAGCTTTTCAAACAAGTCTTTACCTATATATACTTTGTTTTCAAAAATTTTTCCAAAAATCTTTTCATGAAACGTTTTATCTTTTAATGGTTGCCTGTCATTTACATTTGCAGTAGTAATCAAAAAATGAACTATTTACTCTTTGTCATTTGTTACTAAATGCAGTTTTAAGCCATAAAACCAACTTGTTGTTCCGAATGATTTTTCAGCAATCCCTTTGAATTCTTTATGCTGCTTTTCTCTTTTGATGTGACTCACTTTTAACAGTGTAGAGTCGATAAAAGACATTCCTGTACGTTTCCCTAAACCTCCCATTTTGAGATAAACAGACTAAGGGTTAGACTACTCTTCGTTGAAGCTCAACAAATCTACTGTAAGAGACACAATCAGGAAAATAATCTTACATGTGTTTACAAATATGCGAAAGATAGAAATCCTTGAAGTTTCTATAGGATTGCAAGTGAAACAGAACTATAATGGTCATTATTTCACTGTCAGACATTGTAAATTTTCGTTTCCTTTATCTTGTTTGACCGGAAGAAATACCAGCCTGAGCTACAACTTGATCATACTTCTTGCATGAAATCATCTATTTTGTAGAACATTTAATAATTTTACAGTCGAAAATCACAAGAAAGGTATTAGTTAATTAAATGTTTATAAGAGTTTTAAATTACTAATTATCTCGTTTTTCCCAAATAGAAAACTACTTTCTTACATCGAACTCACGTTAAAAGAAAACTAAATTTCTTATTCTGGCGAACGTTAGCAGAGCACGATGAAATGTTTTATCGGTTTTTTAACATATCCGATTACTTGGCTTTCTTTACCATGGCCTCCAACTCAAACATTTCATCACGCAATTTAGCAGCCATAATAAAATCCATTTCTTTAGCAGCCTTTTCCATTTCTTTTCTGGTGCGTTTCAGTGATTTTTCTAAATCTGCTTTGCCAAGATATTTTGTTTCAGGATCTGCTGCAAGAGGTATACTTTCATCCATTTTATAATCTCGAGGAGCTTTGCTACCATCTGCAACTTCCGTTTGTCGCAATACATTTTCCTTACTCTTTGTTAATGCTTTTGGAACTAATCCATGTTTTGTATTGTAGGCAATCTGCTTTTCCCTTCGTCGGTCAGTTTCATCCATTGTGCGTTGCATGGAGCCGGTAATGTTATCGGCATAGAAGATGGCAATTCCATTTATATTTCTAGCTGCACGCCCTACAGTTTGTGTTAAAGAACGTCCTGATCGTAAAAAACCCTCTTTATCAGCATCCATTATCGCTACCAATGATACTTCCGGTAAATCCAAGCCTTCCCGTAACAGGTTAACACCCACCAGCACATCAAACACTCCGAATCGCAAGTCTCTTAAGATTTCAACTCGTTCTAGTGTATCAACATCAGAGTGAATGTAACGGGTTTTAATACCATTTTTAATGAAATACTTGGTCAACTCTTCGGCCATTCTTTTGGTCAATGTAGTCACTAGTGTTCTTTCGTCTTTCTCTACTCGAATGGCAACTTCTTCCATCAAATCGTCCACTTGGTTTTGCGTTGAACGAACTTCAATAATTGGATCTAATAAACCAGTTGGTCGAATGACTTGCTCTACAATTACGCCTTCAGATTCTCTTATTTCATAGTCCGCCGGTGTGGCACTCACATAAATCGCTTGGTTACGCAAGGCTTCCCATTCTTCAAATTTTAAGGGACGATTATCCATAGCAGCTGGCAATCGAAAGCCATACTCTACTAAGTTAATCTTGCGCGACCGATCTCCGCCATACATGGCATTTACTTGCGATACAGTAACGTGGCTCTCATCTACCACTAATAAATAATCATCCGGGAAATAATCAATTAGGCAGAATGGGCGAGTTCCAGGTTCTCGAGCGTCAAAATACCTGGAGTAATTCTCAATACCAGAGCAATAACCCAGCTCCTTCATCATTTCTAAATCATAGAGCGTTCGATCTTCCAGTCTTTTTGCCTCTAGCGGTTTACCAATTTCTTTAAAATACTCCACCTGTTTCACCATGTCTTGCTGAATTTGCCAAATGGAGTCATTCATTCGGTCTTTGGTAGTCACAAAAATGTTAGCAGGATAAATGTTTAGCTTTAGAAATTTTTCAATGGTGTTGCCATTGTTCGGGTCAAAAGACCGAATGTCTTCAATCTCATCGCCAAAGAAGCTAATTCGGTAGGCAATATCTGCATAAGCTGGGAACAAATCTACAGTGTCACCTTTAACTCGAAATTTTCCACGGGTAAAGTCTCCCGAACTCCTAGAATACAATGCACTAACAAATTGATGAAGCAATTTATTTCGGCTAATGAGTTGACCAACTTTAATGTGTGTAACATTCTGTTTAAAATCTGATGGATTGGAAATACCGTAAATGCACGAAACGGATGATACCACGATCACATCTCTTCGTCCAGAAAGTAAGGAAGAGGTAGCGCTTAATCGCAACTTCTCAATTTCATCGTTAATGGAAAGGTCTTTCTCTATGTAGGTGTCCGAACCCGGAATGTACGCTTCGGGCTGGTAGTAATCGTAATAGGAAACAAAATACTCCACGGCATTGTCAGGAAAAAACTGTTTAAATTCTCCATATAATTGGGCAGCCAATGTTTTGTTATGACTTAAAACTAACGTCGGTCTTCCTGTTTCTTGAATTACATTGGCAATGGTAAATGTTTTTCCTGAACCTGTTACTCCTAAAAGCGTTTGTGCATTCACTCCATCGTTCACGCCTTCAACCAATTGTCTGATGGCTTGTGGTTGATCTCCAGTGGGTTTGTAATCGGAAACTAGTTTGAATTCCATGGCTTAAAATTAACAATAGAATCTGTTTAGAGGAGCCTCAATATTTTACCAATGTTATTTTTTTCCCTACCAATATGTTTTGATCATCTCTAGATAAACTATCACTCCATCCTATCAAATATTTAGAAATATTGCCAATCTCTAATGTTTCGATTCTGCGATGTGTAATAGCCATTATTTCATCAGGAAACTTTTCCATCGCAGATGCCTTCTTTTTTTGCTGCTTCTTCTTAGTATTAAATGGGGCCATGTACAAATCCAATGCTCCAAAAAGATGCAAGTATTCGTTCACAATCACAGACGAGTTTTATAACTAACAACATTGTACTTAGCATAAAAGAGATCGAAAATACCTACAAAACAGTCTATGTCAAAATGGGTAGCAGGAACAAGCTGGTTGTCAATTCCGGTATAATTTTTAGAAAGGGCATTGAGCACAATCTCATCAGAAGTGTCAGCCGCAATTTCTACTATATAATTTACTATATTTCAATGTGATAAGCATAAATTATGAGGATGCAGACCATCGACAATGGTCACTTTTTGTTTTCCTATTTTATGAAATGGGACAAAGGTTTTCATACTTGATGAACTGGTTGCTTTTGCGTATTATTGAATAACTAAAGTTCATCAATGTTTAGCAATTCTCACATGGATTAAAGCAAATTTTTAGAAGTATTATTCGCTTTTATCCACGGCAATTTAAAAACTTAACTTTGGTTTGAAAAACATTAATAAATTACATAAAATAAAATAGTAAGCACAATAATATAGTATTAAAAATGAGAAAAATAGCAACCATACTACTAACCTTAGGTTTATCTATATCCACACTTTTTGCCAAAGAAGGAATGTGGCTGCCCATGTTATTGAAAAGCTTAAATGAAAGTGACATGCAAAGTATGGGATTGAAGCTTTCTGCTGAAGACATTTACAGTGTCAATCAATCGAGCTTGAAAGATGCTACCATTTCTTTTGGCGGATTTTGTACTGGTGAAATTATCTCAGATCAAGGGTTAATCTTAACTAACCACCACTGTGGTTATGGTCAAATTCAATTACACAGTTCAGTGGAGAACGATTACCTCACCAATGGATATTGGGCGATGAATCATTCACAAGAATTGACGAATCCGGGGCTAACTGTAACTTTCATAACACGAATGGAAGACGTTACGAGCTATATCTTAGATAGTATTCCTTTTGACTTATCAGAAAAGGACAGGCAAGTGGCAATTGCAAATAGAATTAAATCAAAGGTAGCAGCCACTACAAAAGACACACACTATGAAGCATACATTCGACCATTTTTTTATGGGAATGAGTATTATATGTTTGTAACAGAAACGTTTAAAGATATTAGGTTGGTAGGCGCACCTCCATCTGCAATTGGAAAGTTTGGTGGTGATACAGATAACTGGATGTGGCCAAGACACACAGGAGATTTTTCGCTGTTCAGAATTTATGCGAATGCAGAGAATATGCCTGCCGACTATTCTGAAGACAATGTACCCTTTAAGCCAAGATATTTTTTACCCATTTCAATGGATGGAGTTAAAAAAGGTGACTTTACCATGGTATACGGTTTTCCCGGAAGAACTCAGGAATATTTAACCTCTCACGCCATTAAGCAGATTAAAGAAGTAATTAATCCTGCTCAAATTGAATTGCGTGATCAAGCTCTGCAAATTATGAACAAGCATATGAAAGCAAGCGATAAGGTTCGAATACAATATGCTTCAAAATATGCCAGTATTGCCAACTATTGGAAAAAGTGGATAGGAGAAAATAGAGGATTGGAAAAAGCTAATGCTATTCAATTAAAGCAAGAAAGGGAAGCTGCTTTTACGAATGCTACTGCAGGAATAGAAGAGTATTCTTCTGTACTTTCTGAATTGGAGAAGAGATATGAATCAATTGAAGACTGCGCATTAGCGCGTAGTTTCTTTGTTGAAATTCCTTACCGAAAAATGGAAATGCTGCGATTGGCAAACCGTTTTTCGTCACTTGTAGGCAGAACTAATAAAGAGGAAGATGTTGATGAGAAAACAATTACTCAATTAAAAGAGCAAGTAAAGGCACACTTTAAAAACTTTGATTTATCAACAGAACTAGCCGTGTCACAAGCATTATTAAAAGAGTACAAGGCTAAATTAGATCCAAAATATGTTCCGGCAATAATGAAAGGAAGTAAATCTGATTTATTGCTTAAAGACTATAAAGGATATGTTAAAAAATCTACTTTCTTGGAGGAAGTGCAGGTCATGGATTTACTATCTGATTGGGATAAAAGCTCAGCGAAAAAAGTAGAAAAAGATCCAGTTTACAAATTAATGAATGAGTTCTGGGGTATTTACTTTAACCAAGTAAGGCCGAAATACAATACTTATTCAAACGAGATTGATTCATTGAGTAAAATATATGTCAAAGGGTTGAGAAATCACGTTCCTGGAACGTACTACCCTGATGCGAATTCTACCTTGAGATTAGCATACGGGCAAATAGATAACTACCAACCTAGAGATGGAGTAATTTACGACTTTTTTACAAGTGGAGAAGGAATCTTGGAAAAGTACGACCCAAATAATGTAGACTTTAACCTACCAGAAAGACTAGTCAAATTAATAGAAGATAAAGATTATGGACGATACGCTGACGAAGACGGGAGTTTACATGTTTGCTTTACAGCATCTAATCATACAACAGGAGGTAATTCAGGGAGCCCTGTGATTAATGGGAACGGAGAGTTGATTGGATTGAATTTCGACCGAAATTGGGAAGGTACTATGAGTGACATTAACTATGATATTGAACAATGTAGAAATATTTCTGTAGATATACGCTATGTGTTGTTTGTAGTTGACAAATTCGCAAACGCCGGACATTTAGTTCAGGAAATGAAATTAGTTTCAGTTAAAAAATAATTATTTGAAAAACAAGAAAGAGATAGTAGATAACTGGTTGCCAAGATATACCGGTGTTTCATTAGACACATTTGGAGAATATATTTTACTCACTAACTTTAGCGGCTACATTCAGATGTTCGCACAGGAGTTTAATGTAGAAATCAACGGGCAGGACAAACCCATGCAATCCGTAACAAGCAACGGGATTACCATTATAAATTTTGGAATGGGGAGTGCTATGGCCGCAACTGTAATGGATTTATTGTCTGCAGTAATGCCTAAGGCTGTGTTATTTTTGGGTAAGTGCGGAGGCTTAAAGAGAAAAACGGAATTAGGAGATTTAATTCTTCCTATAGCGGCAATTCGAGGAGAAGGGACCAGTAATGACTATATGCCACCCGAAGTGCCTGCTCTTCCAAGTTTTCGTCTGCAACGGGCAGTTTCTTCCATGATCAAAAAGCATCAACTAGACTACTGGACCGGCACAGTTTATACCACAAATAGAAGAGTGTGGGAACACGATGAAAAATTCAAAGAGTATTTACGTGAGATTAGGGCAATGGCGATTGATATGGAAACAGCAACTATTTTTTCGGTTGGGTTTGTAAACAGCATCCCACATGGCGCTCTATTACTAGTATCTGATAACCCAATGATACCTGAAGGAGTGAAGACAGCTGAAAGTGACAAGAAGGTAAGTTCTACCTTTGTAAACAAACATCTTAAAATTGGAATAGATTCTTTGCTGGAGTTAAAGGAATCCGGTGAATCGGTAAAGCACATGAGATTTGAGAGCCCATTGGATAACGAATAGAATACTAGAAAAATAGCATAAAAAAAAGGCTCGAAAATTACGAGCCTTTTTTTATGCATCGTGTAGTTATAGTATTGAGTTTTTATTCCTCTTCAATTTCAACCATTTTGAAAGGTATGTTTATAATAGCTTGGTAATCTTCACCAGCTTCTAACATATCTTCATCATCTTCCTCATAATGCCAGTTTATAGCAACACCGCCACCAGCTTCATTAATTTTTTCTAATTTCTTGAACACATCAAGAATACACTTGGAAGAACTTGTATTAAAATATTCTAAAACAATATCTACTCTTGTTGCAGGTTTCACATTTTCCGTATATTTTTCTAATATATCCACAAGTGGCTTGTAAAAATCTATTGAATTTTCCGGTATAGACCTTCCTTGAATCAATAATTTTCCTTCTTCGGGGTTGAACTTGATAGTTGGTGTCTTTGGACTGCCGTCTATAACTAAATTTTCCATCTTTATCTTGTATTAATTATTGAGGTATATTTATATTTAAGCTGTAAAACGAATATTCTTCATCTACTTTATGAAAATCAAAATCTAATTTCTTACCCGATTTTCGAGCAATATCGATCATTCCTAAACCTCCGCCGCCTTTGTCTGACATCATACCGTTATTAAGAACTTCTTTATAGTAAGCTTTTAATTCGTTTGTATCTAAAGAATTAATCTTTTCTAATCTTGTTTTCAGTTTTTCAGCGTTTTCGTTTGATATGTAATTTCCTGTATAAATAGTATAGTCTTCATCCCTTTTACCAATCATAAAAATGACTGTGTTATGTCCATGAGGGGCAGAGTCGGGTTGTTTGTCTAAATGATGGTATAAGTTTTGAAGTGCTTCAACAAGAATGTTATAAACCTTCTTCTTTATACGGTTTGGCTCATTAAGTTTCTCCATTTTTGACTCCATAATTTGGAGGACAGAGGTCAAAAGTTCAGATGTAACACTTCCTTTGAAAGATAACATGATGTTATCTTGCTCCATCTTATTGTAGAAATCGTGTATGTTAATGTCCATTCTAAACAGTTCCAACTATTATTTTCAGCAATGACTACAAAAAATTGGCTGGCTGAAAACTTTACTTTACGAAATAAATTAAAATTGTCATAGAAAGCAACTGTTTGCTCGAAATTATTTAACAATTGATAATATATTCCCTAAAAGTATCTTTTTTTAGATGAATACCTAACTTTGGCAATTCTTTAAATAAAATAAATGCAACAAAATTGGTTTAAAAGTTGGTTCGACTCTCCTTATTATCATCTTTTATATAATCACAGGAATTATGTTGAGGCAGAGCACTTTATAACTAATTTATTTAATCATTTAGAGATGCATAAACATAGTAAGGTATTGGATTTGGCTTGTGGTAAAGGTCGCCATGCGTTGCAAATTCACAATTTGGGCAACGACGTAGTAGGGGTTGACTTAAGTCTTCAGAGTGTTGAAGCTGCTAATCTAAAAGCAGAAGCAGGTCTAACTTTTCAAACAGGAGACATGAGAGATTTGCCCTTTGAATCTGAATTTGACCTAGTGGTGAACTTGTTTACGAGTTTCGGCTACTTTCAGCAAGAGGGAGATAATGCAAAAGTTATTGAGTCAATTTCAAGGGCATTAAAAAACAAAGGTGTTTTGATTCTTGATTACTTAAATGTAAAAAAGGTGATTAAAGACTTACCCGTGGCCAGTGTTATAAAACGAGAACATATTGATTTTAATGTGCACAAGGATGTTATTAATGGATTTATCGTTAAAATAATTCAATTTGAGGATGACGGCGACACATACGAGTTTAAAGAACATGTTAAATTGCTGACTTTGCAAGATTTTGAAGAAATATTTAAAAACTCAGGGCTGCGTATTCAATCTGTTTTTGGCGATTATGACCTCCATCCTTTCGATGAAAAAAAGTCGGATCGTTTAATCTTTAAATTACAAAAAGTAAGCTAATGATGTATTTAAGTCTGTTCTTGGTCAGTTTAGTAAGTGGATCATTAGTATTTGTAAAGCAATTGCAATTGAATGGTAAAATAGCTTTTCTATTGGCATTTAGTGGAGCATATCTTTTGGGGATTTGTTTGCTACACCTGATTCCAGAACTGTTTGAAACCAATGGAGAATCAGTTGGTTTGTACCTTTTAATTGGATTTTTTCTTCAGTTGGTATTGGATTATTTTTCCGGAGGTATTGAACATGGCCACACTCATGTTAATTCAAAAAAGATAGGTCGGTTTCCTTACTTGATTTTTATAAGTTTGGGATTGCATGCTTTTTTAGAATCCTTTCCATTAACGGAGTTAAATTATGAAACGGGAACAAGCTCTTATTTATTGGGGCTTTTACTGCACAAAGTTCCAATTGCTATTATTTTAGGAAGCTTATTGTTGGTGTATAAATTAAAGAGCACCCAAATTTTAGTTGCGATTATCTTATTTTCTTTAATGGCACCTTTAGGAGCGTTAATTGGTAGTAGCTTTTCTGCTGATACAACAATTTACAAACAATTTTTAGCCATTTCGATTGGAATTATTTTACACCTTTCCACTACTATTTTACTAGAAACCAACGAAGAACACAACATTAGTGTTAAAAAGCTTGTACCTATTTTATTGGGTGTTGCATTAGCATTGCTTACTTTAGTCAGTAATTAAAAACTCTTATTCAATGGCACTTACAAATAACGATATTATTAAGAAGTTAAGGGTTGCACTTAGCTTTAAAGACACCGATATCATTGAGATTTTGAAGTTAGTAGATTACGATATCTCTAAAACTGAATTGAGTGCTTTTTTCAGAGCAGAGGATCATGAAAAGTATGTGGAATTACAGGATCAAATTCTTAGAAATTTTTTAAATGGCTTGGTGATCTACAAGCGTGGAAAAATGGAGCGAAAGCCAAAGTCGGATGCAGACAAGAGAGCGCAAGAGAAAAACCTGCCACCAAAAGAGTTTAGAAAGCCTTTGGGAGTGAAGCCTAAAAAAACTGAGTTAAGTAAGTCTAAAAAACCAAATGTTACTCAAATTGGTGGAATTCGGTTTAAGGTGAAAGGGAAATAGTACTGCACGAATTTTTGCTATCAATAGTATGTAATTATCTGAATACACATTACTTCATCAAGGATACTCCCATGGATTATTTATCTAACTTCGCCGGCCCAAAAAAAATCAGAAGATGAAGCGAATTAATGAGTACAAAAAACTATTCTCTATAGAAGCAGATATAGATTTAAAAGACCTCAAGAAAACATATAGAAGTTTGGTTAAAGATTGGCATCCTGATAAATTTCAAGCAAACGATGAAAAATTTGCAGAAGCTGAGATTAAAAGTCAACAAATTATCGATGGCTATCACTTTATAATTAGTATAGCTCCTGAGACGAAAGAAACTAATCTCGAAGAGTATAAAGAAACCATTTCGACAAGCAAAATTTTAGATTTTGATTTGAAAGGTCAAGTGTTGAAAATCGATTTTTCTAACGGCGATAGCTACGAGTATTTTGGAGTAAGCAAAAAAGTATTCCAAAAGCTGATCAATTCTGATATTCAAGTGCGTTTTGCAAAAAGGAATATTTACGAATCCTTTTTGTACCGAAAAATGAAAAAGGCCGCTGTGACAGAATAATTAGACTACTAGGGTTACTGCTATAGTCTTAAACCATTTATCATTTTTTTCTTTTCATAACCTACCTGCATAGTTAATTTTAGGGTAAAAAGTTATGTCAAAAGGAGTGTATTATTTCATTATCGCATTAGGCTTATTGGGAGTTTTATCTGCTATGGTGCTTTTCTTCAACGAAGTCGAACACAATTGGGGAGCTTCTGCTTTGATGCTATTTAACGGAATAGCATTGGCCGGAGTGGGGTACATTAACCTCAAGAAGAAAGGGAGTTAACTATCGATTTTAAACTTATTTACTAGTTTAATGAACCCATCCCATTTCGTGGGTATATATATTCAAACACCAAATCCAATTAATTATGAAAAGTAAATTAATCATTGCGACCATATTTACGAGTACAATTTTATTCTTCTCTTTTAGAATAGATGAGAAGGTGAAAACTGGTTTCTTGCAGGGTCAAACCCTAGCGAATACGAAATAGGAGTAGAGCAAAATGCTGAAAGAAAATGGAAGGTTGCCTTTTTGAAGTCGAAAACGTCAAAGGTGAAAGACGGTTTTGGAATCATTATGCAGACGTTTGATGCGGATATGTATTTAGATAAAAAGGTAAAATTAACAGGTTATATAAAATCTAGTGAAGTGAATGGATGGGCAGGTATGTCGATGAGAGTTGATGATTCGAAAGGAATTGTGAGCTTTGATAACATGCAAGACAGATCAATTAAGGGCTCATCACCTTGGACAAAATATGAAATAGTACTCAGTGTCCCTAAGAAAAGTACCACCATTAATTATGGAGTGCTATTAAGTGGAGGAGGAGAAGTTTGGATGGACAACTTAAGTTTTGAAGTTGTTGGCGATGCAGAAGAAAAAATTGGAAAAACAAGGCTAAAAGCTCCTGCCAACGCAAATTTCGAAGATTAGTTTGAAAGAAGAGTTTGACAAACAAAAATTAGCTGATGAAAAGTTAGTAGTCCTTTTGAACGGAGGGGATGAGGAGGCTTTTGAAATACTTTACGACAGGTACGCAAAACCGCTATTAAACTTCTTTTTCATGAAATTGAAAAGCAAGGAAAAGGCTGAAAATTTTTTACAGAACCTCTTTGTCAATTTAATAGAAAAAGGGAGTCAATTTGACGAGCAAAAAGTATTTAGAATGTGGTTTTATACCTTGGCTCACAATCAATGTAAAAATGAATACCGTTCGCTAAGTAGGTCTAAAGCAGAATATAACAACATAGAAGATAATCGTTTAGTAAACAATTGGGAGAGCAGTTCAGAAAGAATTGATTTGTCGATTTTTTCTGAGCACTTGACTTTGGCATTGAACAAGCTGAATGACGATCAAAAAAGCTCTTTTTTACTTCGCTTTAAATACAATTTCAGCATGAAAGAGATTAGTGAGGTATTAGAATGTTCTGAAGGAACAACAAAATCTAGACTGTTTTATGCACTGAAACAGTTGGCAAAAGAATTTAACCCTTATTTGTATTCAAAATATTGACAATGAACTAAGTAAGTTATAAAAAGGAGAGATTGAATTATTAACTCCTGAGGAGAAAACGTTATTGATAGATAATTTGGAATCAGTAGAGTTAAATGATTTTAAAGAAGTTATTATTCAATTGACTCGAGCTGAAAATGATGTAGAACCTGATAGCCGATTAAAAACGGAACTACTTCAACAATTTAAAAAAACGAAACAAACGACACAAAACAAACCAGCAACAGAACAATCAGTTTCTTCGAAATCCTACTTTCTCAAAGTAGCGGCTGCAGTTTTGGTATTGTTTGGTTTAGGAGCAACGCTTTATTTTATAAATAGCAAGTCAACGGATGAAGCTGCTGTGCACATCGAAACAGATGAATTCAATCAGTTTACGCAAATAGATCAAGTTGTAAATGAAGAAGATACCATGGCGAGTGAAACTAAGTTTTTAATGAGCATGGATTTCTTTTCGAATTCAAGCGTTTCTCTTAACTATAAGTAGTTCGTATTAGCGCATTGTTTCTTATTGTTGACTTGACCATTGCTTTATAATGGTAACTTTGTGGTCCAATTTTTAGTGAACTTTTTTGTCAAAACTACCTCAAGCACATCAATTTTTAGATCTCTCAGATTACGGAAGGCCAATCGCTAGATTAATCGCTGGTTCATTGAAGAACACTTCCGTAACTCCAGTTCAAGTCACCATTTGGTTTGTTATTTCCGGGCTAATTTCTATTGCATTTATGGTGCAAGGATATTATTGGTTGGCAGGTTTTTTTCTCGTACTAAAATCAATATTAGATGCAGCAGATGGTGAATTGGCACGAATTAAAGAAACACCATCGTACACTGGGCGTTACTTAGATTCAGTTTCTGATATTATCTTAAACTTTATCATTTTCATGGTGATTTGGTACATTACCGAAATATCGATCTGGTGTGCATTTCTTGCTTTTTTCTGCTATCAGCTTCAAGGAACCTTGTACAATTATTATTATGTAATTCTAAGAAGTAAACTAAACGGCGATACCACAAGTAGAATAATTGAGGAAGGAACACCAACTGCATTAGGCGCTGAAAGCCAAAAAGCAGTGAACATCTTATTTACGCTGTACACCTTATGCTATTCGGTTTATGATAAGATTATCTACCAATTTGATAAAGATGCAGCAGAAGGAAAGATTATTCCGAATTGGCTGATGACCGCTGTTTCTACCTTTGGTTTAGGGTTTCAGCTGTTGCTCATCAGTGTCTTTTTGATTGTGGGGTGGAAAGCTTACGTCATTCCTTTTTTTATCGGTTATTCCATAATGATTTTCATCTTCATCGGACTTCGAAAGGCATTGTAGCTTAGATTAAATTTACTCTTATCTTTCTCTTTTTGAGATGAGTATTGTTTAGTTTCTGAATTAATGGAATTGCTTTTTTAGCTCGAACCGCAATGAATGCACAATCATCTTTTAACTCAATAATACCCAAATCGGTAGGTTTTAAATCACCTTTCTTAAAACAAATTCCGGCAATGTCACCTTTTGAGATCTTGTCTTTTCTACCTCCTGAAATAAATATTGTTTTCCAATCTGGGATAGAAGGCAAAGGGCGATCTGTCAAATCCTCTTCTTCAATTTCAGGAATAAAATCGGGTAGGGGTTCATTTTTCCAATGAATAATAAAGGCTGTCCCATTCGTATTCATTCTCGCTGTCCTCCCGTTACGGTGGGTAAACTCTTCTTTTCTATTAGGCAGTTGATAGTGAATAATAAAATTTAACTCAGGAACGTCAATTCCCCTAGCTGCCAAATCAGTAGCGATTATTAGTCGATGCGTTCCATTTCTAAACTTCATTAATGTTCTTTCTCTGTCAATCTGCTCCATTCCGCCATAGAAACAGCCGTGTGGAATATTTTTCTGCTCTAAAAAATCGCTTACTCTTTGAATGCTGTCTTTAAAATTGCAAAATACAATTCCAGATTTGTTTCCCAAGTGCGCTAATGTTGCTGCTAAGGTTTCTAATTTGTCTTTTTCAAGAGAAAGCACACTTTTTAATTGCAACTTAGTACTACCTTCCTTTAAAAAGTTAATTGTTTTTGGACTTTTAAGTCGAACAAAATGAGGTACCTCA
>TARA_B110000046_G_scaffold125554_1_pt1 | contig 16826 bp, 18 predicted proteins | sample TARA_B110000046 | Tara Oceans TARA_B110000046 (sample SAMEA4397157) | marine metagenome | biome: Polar Biome; feature: [DCM] deep chlorophyll maximum layer (ENVO:01000326); material: water (ENVO:00002006), including particulate matter (ENVO:01000060) such as... | depth 40 m
CTGCTGAGGTTTACCAAGCTGAACTGAATAAAGCACAAGAGGAGAACACAAATGACTAAGTTGGAAGAACTAAAGGCTGCTGCTTTTGCGGCTGCTGATGCTGCTTATGCTGCTGATGTTGCTTATGCTGATGCTTTTGCTGCTTATGCTGCTGAGGTTGCTGCTCGTAAGGCTGCTCGTAAGGCTGCTCATGCTGAACTGAATAAAGCGCAAGAGGAGAACGACAATGGCGACCACACCAGAAGCTAAAGTAAAGAAGGTAGTGACTAACTACCTAAAGAAGATGGGAGCGTACTACTTCTACCCTGTTACGGGTGGATTTGGGCGGAGCGGCGTGCCTGACATAGTCGCGTGCTACAAAGGACTATTCCTTGGTATCGAATGTAAAGCGGGGAAGGGGAAAACTACTGCACTGCAACAAAAGAACCTAGACGACATTGCAGTAGCAGGGGGTTTCGACTGGGTTGTAAACGAAACGAACATGCACGACACGGAAACACGGATCAAGAATTGGGCGTGCAAAGACGGACACACTAAATAGGTTAACAGCTAGACAAAAGGATTAAACGTTATGAACATCATCAATAGTATGGAAGCGCAGGAAGTTTTCATCACACATCAACTGCCTACAGGCACCGCCTTTGGGGTGCGGGTCGATAACGGCGAGGCGGTTTTTATTAACTCTAAACTAGCCAAGAAGCACGCTGTTGTTGAGGAACAAGTACTGACGCTTACGCTAATTCAAAACAATAAGGCTGACACACCTTGGCAAGCCATTGGTGGCCCTACGCCCGACCAAACCATCGCGCGACGTATGGTCGAATCGACTCCCCGTGTGGAGATAGCGGACTTGGAAGACTGCATCGAGCGGCACTTCAAAAGAACAGCTAACCAAGCTGCATCTACAGCGGCGGCACTCGCAGAAAAAATAGGTGTTGAAGTCACGCAGATGCAAACTGCACTCTCACGCATGCACAATGCAGGGCAAATGACTAAGGCGCAGGTACATTGCCGAGGGGGTCAAGATAAGGCTTCGTGGGTTCTATGGTCCCCCGACGCATCATGGTACGATATGAGTGTGGCTCTGGAGGAATACGATGAATAGAGGGGCTAATGTAAAAGAACAAACCAAAACAATTTGGAAGTTGAACCTGCAAGGTGAAAACTCAAGAGAAATAGCGAAGCGGTTGGGCCTAACGAAAACCCTAGTCGATAGCGCGATCAGCCGAGGAAAGGAATCTGGTGATATCCCAAAACCCAAAAGCAATCCGCTCCTCTACAACAACTCAAACTATATAAAGATGGGAAACATTGGATGGTTAATTAAACAACTGGATCGGGATCAATTAATTTGGCTCGCCGATGAGGCGCACGGAATTGGGTGCGAAACCATAGCAGAAATGATCTTGGAAATTGTTCGGGACGCCTACGAAGAAACTAGGGGGGGAATCTAATGACCCGAGAAAAACAAATACAACTCACTGCTTTGATGGTACGCGGCACGCAGTTCGCACCCTGCACTGTTCTGGTAGATGACACAACAAACATCCATGCCACCGTGTTGGCTGCGGTGCGAAAACAAAGTCCACACCTCGAAAGCTGGGCACTTCACTCCATTCGGTACAGCGTAAAAGATAACGTCAGAAATACCAAATAAACAGGGGGTACTATGGGTGATAATGATCTTAGTTTGTTTGCGTCTTCACAACTGAAATACTTACGGCAGCAGGTCGATAGACTTCAGGACGAGCAGTACCGACGTGACGCATTACCTAATACAAAGCGGGATTTGTTCGCCGCTAGAGAAGAACTGGACAATTTCGTAAAAGAACTGCGTAAAGCAGGGCATAAAATTTAAGGGTGACACATGACTAATAAACAAGAAAAAATATGGGCCTACAAGGTAGCGAACCCGCAAGCTACTGTATCGGAAACCGCCAAGGCCACTAAAACATCTTACGGCTACGTCTATAAGCTGATGCAGAAGATCAGCACGCCGCCCGAAGTGTTCGTAGCGGAAGCACGTAAGGTGACACGCGCTGACGTATTAGACACAGCTAAGGCGTACGTAACTAAGGATCGTGCGGCTGACCACGGTGACATGGAAGACAACTTCACCAAGATTGCGGAATACTGGTCACTGCATCTCGACACGCCAGTATACTCTGATGATGTTGCCGTGATGATGACTCTGTTGAAACTCGCACGGATCAAATCAAACAGGGAGCATTGCGATAACTGGGTTGACGGTGCGGGATACCTAGCTTGCGGTGCGGAACTCGTTGCCAAGAGACCGAAGTAATGGATGTGTATACGATTGACTTCGAGACCTACTACGATCAGGAATACTCGCTGTCAAAGATGACAACCGAAGCCTACGTCCGTGATCCTCGTTTTGAGGTGATCGGCGTTGCTATCAAGAAGAACGATAAAACTACTCAGTACTTTAACGACCCCCGGGTAATCGAACGTCTATTAACATACATAGACTTCTCTGACAGTGCTATCCTAGCACAGAACACCATGTTCGACGGGGCTATCCTGAGTTGGCACTACGGCGTAAAGCCGAAGGTGTGGTTCGACACTATGTGTATGGGTAGAGGTTTACACGGAGTGGAGGCAGGTGCATCGCTCAGAGCGTTGTCCGAACGATACGGTATCGGCGAGAAAGGGTTCGAGGTGCATAACGCCAAGGGCAAGCGGCGCGCCGATTTCACCGCCGAGGAAGCTAAGAAGTACGGTGCTTACTGCATACAAGATGTAGAGTTAACGTATAAACTGTTTAAGATCATGGGGGCTAACTTTCCCCGCACAGAACTCAAGCTGATCGACGTCACGTTGCGTATGTTCATCGACCCTATTCTTGATCTAGACCTTGGGTTGTTGGAGCAGCACTTAGAGGACACACGGGATCGTAAGGATAAACTACTGCGTGATGCAGGGGTGACAGATAAGAAAGACTTGATGTCAAACCTAAAGTTTGCTGGCATGCTACGTGATCTCAACGTCGAGCCACCTATGAAGATCAGCCTGACAACAGGCAAGGAGACGTACGCCTTCGCTAAGAGCGACGAGGACTTCAAGGTCTTACAGGAGCACGAAGACGACCGTGTACAATCGCTGGTAGCGGCGCGCCTTGGAAATAAATCTACCCTTGAGGAAACACGCACGCAGAGGTTTATAGGTATCTATAAACGTGGGCGTTTGCCGGTCCCGATTAGATATTACGCGGCACATACAGGTCGTTGGGGTGGAGCGGATAAGATTAACCTACAAAACCTGCCTAGCCGTGGGCCGAATGGTAAGAAGTTAAAGAGGGCGATCATCGCGCCAGAAGGACACACAGTTGTCGAAGCCGATTCCTCCCAAATCGAAGCACGGGTACTTGCGTGGTTTGCGGGGCAGAATGATCTGGTAGACCAGTTCTCCAAGGGTGAGGACGTGTATAAGTACATGGCGTCTAGCATCTACAATGTGGCTGTAGAGAATGTAACTAAAGATCAGCGGTTCGTTGGCAAGACTACTATTCTAGGTGCGGGCTACGGCATGGGAGCAGAGAAATTCCAAGCACAACTAAAACAATATGGGTTCGACATCGAGTTGGACGAGGCGCGGCGCGTTATCAATATTTACCGAGAGGCTAACTTTAAGATTAGTAAGGTGTGGAAAGACGCTAACTACATGGTCAAGCAGCTGGCAAACAACCGCGCTGTGCAGTTTGGCAAGAAGGGTATCATCGGGATAGACCCCGAGAACCAAGCCCTTATAATACCTAACGGACTAAAAATATTTTACCCTGAGTTACATGGGGAGCAATCCGAGAAGGGGTTCGAGTATACATACAAAATACGTCGAGGCCGAACACGGATATATGGTGGTAAGGTTATCGAGAACGTGTGTCAGGCTATAGCACGTTGCATAATAGGCGAGCAGATGCTACTAATTAATAAGAAATATAAGGTAGTACTTACTGTACACGATTCGATTGCATGTTGTGTACCTGACGAAGAAGTCGCTGAAGCACAAGCATATGTGGAGAGATGTATGAGATGGACACCAGACTGGGCCGAAGGCCTTCCTGTAGACTGCGAGAGCGGCACGGGCAAATCATATGGAGATTGTGAATAATGGATAAATATATCAACGCGTATGAAGCGAAGATGTTTGGGGCTAAAAATAATCCAACGCAGGGGCAAGAATTGGTTAAGCTAAGTGGCGGAGAGTTAATTTGTTGCCCGCTCTGTGACGGTGCCGAGCTAACAATGCAGACTTGGGAGTTACGGAACGGTCTTGTTATGGAGCATAGTGGTATGTTCGCGGATTATCACTGCCGAGACTGCGATAAGATAATGACGTTAGGCTTCTTCAACCAACCTCTAGGAGGGGATAGGATAGCCGCAAGAATAAACTGGATGGTAAAAGATGAGTAAAGCAGCGCCGTGGTCGTTCAGTCGGATCAAAGCATTTGAGCAATGCCCCAAACAGTTTTACCATGAGAAGGTACTCAAGCAGTATCCGTTCAGAGAAACCGAGGCTATGCGCTACGGTACTGAGTTTCACAAGGCGTGTGAGGATTACATCGGTGAAGGTACTCCTATCCCTGCCAAGTTCGGCTTCATCAAGCCGACACTGGATTCCCTGAACAGTAAGAAGGGTGAGAAGATCGTCGAGCAGAAGCTGGGTCTGACCGCTGATCTAGAACCCTGCAGTTTCTTCGCCGAGGACGTATGGTTTCGGGGTATCGTTGACCTTGCGATCATAGACAAAGAAACTGGGGTGGGTTGGATCATCGACTATAAGACAGGCAAGTCGGCTAAGTACGCTGACAAGGGCCAACTCGAGTTGATGGCATTGGCAATCTTTAAGCACTACCCCGAAGTCACCAAGCTACATGCAGGGCTGATGTTTGTGATCGCTAAGAGCCTTGTGAAGGCCGAGTATGAGTTTGACGCACAACAACTTCTCTGGAGCAAATGGTTGACTAACTATGCTAAGATGGAGAAAGCGTTCGAGGTGGATGTTTGGAATCCAAAGCCATCTGGTCTGTGTAAACGGCACTGTCAAGTAGTTGAGTGCCCCCATAATGGAGCAAACTAATGGTGGTTAATTGGGATCATTTCTATTTCTGCAATACTCCTGTAAACAAGTTGGCGGCTATTGTGGCAAACCAACGTAATTGCGGAGAGCAGGTTGCTTACGACCCTAGAATTCTGAAGTTAGTAGTGAAGTTGGTAGACGTTACAAACGCAATTAAAACAGCTACCCCTGCAGTTAAAAAAGCTATGCGGGATATACATATATCTAAAAAGTTTAAACGTACGCGGTTAGACGATTTAGCTAAGATACGAAAACGACTAGAGAAAAAAGATAGGTGTGAAGACGCTAACATAGTCCACCTCTATATGGGCCTAGTAAGGCAAGCGGGTCACACACACACAAAGATACGTGCAAAACAGAAGGAGCTAGGTATAATACACAAGATATCTAGCAGACAAACCGCCCGAGTAGCGCAAGGTAGAGCCGATGCCATATGTAAATAAACCCCGCCCGTATAAAAAAGAATACCAACAGCAGAAAGCAAGAGGAGAACATGAAGGTCGTATGGAACGGCAACGCGCCAGACGTGCGATGGATAAGTCTGGTAAAGACGCCAACAAAAATGGTGTGGCCGACAAACGTGAAGGTAAGGACATCGCCCACAAGAAGGCGGTGAGTAAGGGCGGCAAAAATAAGGACGGGGTAACTGTTCAGAGTCGTAAGAAGAACCGAGCAGCGGGTGGTGCTATGAGCAGCCCCAAGAAAAAAAGGTAGTGAGTCACTACTACGGAGAACAACATGAAAATTTTGCGGGATAAAGCGATAATGCTGCGGGTACGTAACCCAAAGCAAATAACAACAGCTATCCCTAACAGCAAGGAGCTACCTATGAATAAGGTCGTCGTAAAGTGGGGGTTGGACGAAGTTCTATCTCTACGTTCACTAAACATAAAAGCACCGTCACCGATTACAAAGCGGTACAGTTGGCCGGGCCAATACAAGCCCTTTGACCACCAGAAAGATACTGCGGCTTTTATGACGCTTAACAAGAAGTCCTTCTGCTTTAACGAGCAGGGTACAGGTAAAACTGCATCCGCTATATGGGCGGCAGACTACCTTATGACCCAAGGCAAGGTTAAGCGGGTACTGGTTGTGTGCCCCCTGTCGATCATGGACAGCGCGTGGCGTGCAGACTTGTTCTCTTTTGCTATGCACCGCACGGTAGATGTAGCGCACGGGAACAAAGAGAAGCGTAAGAAGATCATCAACGGTGGTGCCGAGTTTGTTATTATCAACTACGATGGCGTCGAGGTCGTAAAGGACGAGATTGCCGCAGGTGGATTTGACCTGTTTATTGTGGACGAGGCTACGCACTACAAGAACGCGCAGACAAAACGATGGAAAACCCTCAACAAACTAATCAAAGGAGATGATTGGTTATGGATGATGACGGGTACACCTGCCGCACAAAGCCCTGTCGATGCTTATGGCCTAGCCAAATTAGTAAACCCGTTAGCAGTGCCGAGGTTCTTTGGGGCGTGGCGAGATATGGTGATGTGGAAAGTTACGCAGTTCTCTTACAAACCAAAAGATACCGCTAAGGATACGGTGCACCACGTTTTGCAGCCTGCGATTAGGTTTACCAAAGACGAATGCCTAGACCTGCCGGACATGGTATACACCAAACGCTTCGTCGAAATGACCCCGCAACAGAAGAAGTATTACGAAACGCTGCGTAAACAAATGTTGATGCAGGTAGCTGGAGAATCTGTGACTTCGGCCAACGCCGCGATCAACATGAACAAGCTCCTACAGATCAGCGCGGGGGCAGTTTACACTGACGACGGGGACTCAATAGAGTTTGATATCAGGAGCCGCTATCAAGCGTTAAAGGAAGCAATAGACGAGAGTAGCAAGAAAGTAATCGTGTTTGTTCCGTTCCGACACACCATCGACATGTTAGTTCGGAAGCTACGAGGTGACGGCGTCACGTCTGAGGTGATACGCGGAGATGTTTCTGCACATAACCGCACGGATATATTTGATAGGTTTCAAACTGCATCTGATCCAAAGGTGTTAGTGGTTCAACCGCAGTCCGCCGCGCATGGTGTGACCTTGACCGCAGCGAACACAATCGTGTGGTGGGGGCCGACTTCTTCTCTGGAGACATACCTACAAGCTAACGCACGTATCCACCGCGCTGGACAGACGCAAAAGTGTACTGTAATTCAATTAGCTGGCTCTGCCGCAGAAAAACGTATTTACCGCATGCTGGATGAACGCATAAACGTACACACTGCCATGATAGATTTATACAAGGAAATACTTGACTAGCTACCATAAGGTAGTATACGACGGTAATACGAGTATAAAATGGAGAACAACATGGCTGTGTCAGTAGACAAGTTAGTTAATGCGTACGCTAAGATACGCGACAGACGTTCGGAGCTAACTTCCAAATATAAAGAGGAGGAGGGCGAACTCCGTGAACAACAGGACAAGGTAAAGTTAGCCTTGTTAAAGTACTGCAAGGAACACGAAGTCGATAGTGTGCGCACTGCTTCGGGCTTGTTCTACCGCACTGTAAAGCAACGCTATTGGACAAGCGATTGGGAATCCATGCACAAGTTTATCATGGAACACGGTCTCCCAGAGTTTTTCGAGAAGCGTTTAAATCAAACCCATGTACGTCAGTTCATTGAGGAAAACCCTGACCTAGTACCGGCGGGTCTCAATGTGGATTCTGAGTACGCAATCTCTGTGAGGAAAAAATGAGTGATATTGAATCGCCATATGTGAATATAAATACGGTAGTGGATTACTTCCAAGTGTCCCTATCTACAATTCGCAAGTGGGTGTACACAGGTCAAATCCCTGCGAGTAGTTACATAAAGGTAGGTGATATCTACCGGTTTCGGCTCGATGAAGTGGAAGCGGCATTAACTTCTAAAACCAGTAAGGCTCATAAAGAAGCCTTAAAAACAAAACCCGAAGGAGAATAACACATGTCAGAAGTATCATTGTTTGGGGAAGGTAACTCCCTAGTAAGTAGCGACTTGTTTAAACAGTTACAGGAAGCTGATGATAACCTAGCCGGTGGTGGCGGTGGTGGCGGTTCTAACCGTATCAGTTTACGCGGCGGGCGTTTCCGTCAAATGGTCAGCGGTGAGCAGGTCAACGTTAAAAGCGACGGCCTGTTAAACGTAGTCGTGATTAATGCGGCGAAGCTATCACGCACATACTACGCAGGTGCATACGATCCTGAGAACCCAACTCCCCCCGCTTGTTGGTCCCCTGATACACAAGCGCCTTCTGAAGACGTACCTGCGGATAGCCGGCAAGCGTCTCGTTGTATGGATTGCCCACAGAACATTAAGGGTTCTGGACAAGGCGAAAGCCGTGCATGTCGCTTCAACCAACGTGTCGCTGTGATGCTCGAAGGTGAGTTGGATACTGTCTACCAACTGCAGTTACCCGCTACGTCTATATTTGGCGAAGCTAAAGATGGTAAGATGGGTATGCAAGCATACGCTAAGTATCTTAAAGCTCACAAGACACCGTCTATCGCTGTGCTTACACAAGCGTATTTTGACGAAAACAGTGACACACCTAAACTGTTCTTCAAGCCAGTCCGTCCATTGACTGAGGAAGAACTAAATCAAGCTGTGTCTATGAAAGATAGCGATGACGCTATCAAAGCAATTACGTTGACCGTTTCCCAAACCGATAAGGTAGGTACACAACGTAATGGAGCAGTGGCAGAGCAAGAGACTACCCCCGAGGTTTCTCTTGCGGACGATGCCCCTGAGCCAAAGAAGGTCGCCAAGAAAAAAGAGGTGGTTGCTCCCTCTGCTGACGAAGTCGATCTTTCTTCTATCGTGGACAAATGGGACTGATCTACACCCATAGTTTAACGATAGGTAGTTGCGGCGGGTTTGTTATCCTTTCGAGAGCCCGCCGCAACATATTTTTGGAGCAACAGAAATGAACAACTTAGACTTTTTAAGAGGATTACTAAGCGACTCAGGACACTACTGTGTGTTCGCCGCTAAAGATGGTATCATCAGACAGAATTTTTACGATACTATTGAAGGCGCAGAGGCAGCTACACGTAAGTTTATCGCAGACGGGCTAAACACCTATTTTGCTTTGAGTACGTTTAAAGAACCAACCATTGATGCGGGTCGTAAAGGTGCGAACGCTCATGAGTTGAAGTCTTTCTTCCTCGACTTGGATTGTGGACCGACATACGAATACCCTACTAAAGAAGCCGCAGTGTCTGCGGTACGTGATTTCTGCAGGAAGCTGTCACTACCTAAACCCCTAATGGTTAATAGTGGGCGCGGCGTGCATGTGTATTGGCCCCTTACCGAAACTGTTTCGGCGGAGCAATGGGCTGTAGAAGCCGACAGACTAAAACGATGTTGTTCTGAGAACGGTTTGCTTGCTGACCCTGCGGTCACTGCTGACGTTGTACGTGTACTACGCATGCCGGGCTCAAAGAATTATAAAGAAGACCCACCCCTGCCAGTAGAGTTTCTAGGTGTATCTATGCCGGAGCCTGTTGCGCTGGAAGATTTCACATCTAAGCTAGGTGTATTAGCGAAGCCAGTTATCAAGATTGATTTGGGCACTGACGCTCTTTACGAAGCCTACGCTGAGAACACCGAGAATGTTTTCAAGACGATCATAAAGAAAACTGTACAGGGTCGAGGGTGCGAGCAGTTAAAGTATATTGCTACGAACCAAGCAGAGGTAAGCGAACCTTTGTGGAGGGCAGGGCTGTCTATTGCGAAGTTCTGTAGCGATGGAGCTATAGCCGCAGTAAAAATATCAGAGAAACACCCCGGATACAATGAAGCAGATATGCGCAAGAAGGTGGACGAGATCAAGGGTCCATACACCTGTGCACGTTTCGACGACCTTAACGAAGGCACCTGCCGTGACTGCCCACTGTGGGGAGAAATAAAATCGCCGATTGTACTGGGCAAACGCATTCGGGAATCCGAAGGCGAAGTGGTAGTGTCTGCGCCGATAATCAAGGCCGGTGTAAAGAAGTCCGAAGAGTTTGAGATACCAGAATACCCCAACCCATATTTCCGTGGGGCAGCAGGTGGCGTATTCTTACGCAGTAGTAACTCTGACGGGGACATAGAAGAAGAGGTTGTATACCACCACGACATCTACATTACTCGGCGTCTGCACGACATCGAACTAGGCGAGACAATGGTGTTCCGCTTACATTTACCAAAAGACGGCGTACGACAATTTAACGTGCCCCTTACGAGTATAACTTCACGCGAGGAGTTCCGTAAGTGCATGGCTAAAGAAGGCGTCACTTCATGGGGAAAGGCTATAGACAAACTAATGGCATACACAACGAAATGGATAGATGAACTACAACGAACGACCGTGGCTGATGAGGCCCACCGCCAATTCGGTTGGGTCGGCGACGATATGGAAGCCTTCGTATTAGGAGACAAGGTAGTCACTGCAACAGATGTTGACTTTAATCCGTCTTCCTCCAGTACAGCAGGGCTAATGGATTCATTTGAGGCTAAAGGCACCCGTGAAAAGAACCTTGAACTGTTAGAGTTCTACAACAAGCCGGGGTACGAGCTACACCAGTACGTTGTCGGCGTTGGTTTCGGCTCGCCCCTCATGGCCTTGACAGGTTTAAACAGTATGTCCATCCACCTATACGGCGGTTCGGGCGTAGGTAAAACTACTGCACAGATGGCGGCTATAGGTATATGGGGAAGCCCTGACGACCTGATGAACAAGCCAGAAGATACACATAACTCTCGTATGCTGCGTGGTGAGGTGATGCACAACATACCCCTAGTGTCGGACGAGATGACTAACGTGAACGGTGAACAGATGTCTGATTACGTTTATCAGGTGTCTGGTGGTCGGCAGAAAAACCGTATGTCTATGAATGGCAACACGGAACGGGCTCGGGGTAAACCTTGGCAACTGCTCGCGTTAAGTTCAGGCAACACAAGCGCATGGGAAGTACTGGGTCGCCACAAAGCATCGCCGAAAGCAGAGATGTATCGGATGTTTGAGATACGTGTTAAAAAGCTGGACTTCGTTAGAGGAGACAACACTGCCACAGCCTCCCTTATCGAAGACTTTAAGAGCAATTACGGGCATATAGGCATAGAGTATATCCAATGGGTTATAAACAACAAAGAAGAAGTGCGCCGTATTGTTGAGTCTGTACGTACACGTCTGGACAAAGCGGCTGGACTTAGCACGGAGCATAGATTCTGGTCTAACGGGAACGCGGTTATTATCGCGGGGCTTATCATAGCTAATAAGTTGGGTCTCGTTAATTACGATATCGGTGCTGTGTATAAGTGGGTTGTGGGCGAATTGCTTTCTCGTAACAGCTACGTAAGCGATACAGGTTCATCTGTTACCCAAACACTCAACAACTACTTGTCAGAAAACTTTAACAACCTGCTCAAGATCGAGAGCACCGAAGACCTTCGTGGCAAGAACGATAATGGTCTAGATCAACTTGTACCTATCGGGGCATCGCCTAAAGGTCATTTGGTTGCACGTTACGAGCCTGATACGAAGTTACTGTTCCTAAGATTGAAGCCGTTCCGAGAGTGGTGTGTGGACCAGCAGATAAACTACCAAGGCATTGTAGACGACTTAAAGAATAAGCTAGGCGCAAAGCGCATCAAAAAACGGCTTACTAAAGGTACTGACTTTAACCTACCACCGGATTGGGTGCTAGAGATGGAGTTCGCAGATATGGAGCAAGATAGCGATGGATCAGAAAGTACTGAAGATTGATGACCTAAACCCTGACGAGTTACGGGTCACTGTTAATTGGGAGGGCATGAGTGTGGGAGCGTCCATATTCGTGCCTTGTGTCAACACCGAGAAATGCAGGGAGCAGTTAAATAAACTCGCCAAACGCAAAGAATGGGTGTTCGACACGCAAACGTGTATAGAAAACGGTAAACTAGGTTTACGTACGTGGCGCACTGTGTAACAATACTGGTACGACGTTCGCCTGTGAATGTTGTTCTCAATCTACCACTTGCCCCCGCCTAGTGCGGGGGCTTTTTTAGTTAGAAGCCTCGGAACCCTTGATTATACTCGTCACGGATTTGCTTCATGGCTTCGGTGTGTATTACCCCGCCCCGTGCGTTGCCAGAATTTCTAGCAAAACTAGCGTATGATTTCTTACGTGTCTCTCTCGTGATTTCCCTGTCAGCGAAGGGTTCGGGTAGCCCACGGTTGAACTCTTCTTGCATAGCTATCAACTTGCGCATTTCGTCCACATCACCAGCCATCCTCGCCATATTATAACGCTTGTTGAGTTTGGCGCGGCGTTTACTAACCGTTTTCTTACGGCGCATGATGTTCCGGTTGTAGTCAAGCTCCCGCACATACTCCGCAGGGGCGAACCCAGCCCCCTGCATCAAGGCGTTGTATAGGCTAATGTCCTCGATTATAGCGTCGTTCCGGCGGGTAGTCGCACCATCGTACCCATACCGGAATGCTTTCATTACGTTACGCAAAGACGACGGCAGTATTGTCTCAGTGCCGCGATATAACGCTAGGTTGTCTTTTGATGTGAGACCTTCCCACATCTCAGTGCCGCCTCGGATAGTGTTGTTTGCTATACCCACTACAGGGCCACCCATCTGCTCTGCAAATGTCCATATCGGGCTCTGATCTTTTTCGATAAATGGAGGGCGATACAGCAAGCTGTTAAGAGATATACGGCTCGAAATTTCGGCGTCAAATATTAGGTTGGCTAACCCACCGTATATACCCTCGTCGGTAAATTTACGTACCTGCGACTCAAAATCGTCCTCATCATCATCTGTAAGCAAGTTAACAATGAAGCCGATTGAACCCATCATCGGCATGCCGCCAACACCGGCCATGATACCCGTGCTAACCATGAAGTTACGTAGACCAAGCCGCGCTATTTTGCGATCTTTGGCGATCTGCTGTGCTTCCGCTTCGGTAACGCCCTGCTCTTTCATGATGCGTTTGATGTTTGTCGTGCCGATAGAGTCGTGGCCCAACTTATACATCATGTAATATTTGGCGATGGCAAAGCGTTTGAACAAGAATATCACATTACCCGGACCACTTTGCGCCCAAATTGGACGACCCGCAGCGGAGGTTGAACCAAGAGTGAACTCGGTTGTCTCAATAGCTTTTTGTGCGGCGTCTTTGTAATCTTGATCTGTTAGCTGTTTACCTTCACCCTGCAGTTTCTGAACCTCTAGTGCGTACGATGCACGTAGAGTTGTTTCTCGGTTGACACGTTCCGAGTGGTGGAACATGGCACTGGTCCATTTGTTTACACCCTCTAACGGAGCATCGCGGCCAATCTCAAGGCTTTCCTGCGTCAAAGATTGGTTGGCTTGGCCTTGGTCACTTGCTGTCTCAAGCAGTACATCGAGTCGGATTGCCTGTTCCGATGCCGGTAGTTTGTCACGAGCCACACCCAAATAGTTGAACATCGACTTGCCAATAATACCCATTTTGACTTCTTGCTCTATAGGCTTACCGTCGGGGCTATTCGTATTACCAGTGACCATAATCCCGCGTGTCTTCGGAGCGTTCGTTATTAGGGTCATCGCTTCGCGGTATGCACGGCCCGTCTTAACTACCCCGTACTCTGCCGAAATGATTGGCATAGCACTCATGGCAACATCGAAGAACGTGATAGCTGCTGACGAGAAGTTGAGCCCCATCGTCATGTTAAAACCAATGGCGTTAAGCTGTTGTGACCAGCGAGGTACGTCTGGCTTCTGCGCGAACGCAGCCATCTGGTCGAGCTTTCGTGCAATATCTGCGGTCTCAGGGTTAGTGAGATAACCGCCGTCTCTGAGCTTATTGCGGAACTTCTCGATCTCCGCTGCCGATTGTATCTGCACGATCTGTCGGTTTAGGCCACGGCCCTTCTCCCGCATCATCGTCGCGGCGTCGAACTCAGCGCCACCTACCTTAGTAGGTGTCGTGTCACCGATGTAACCACGTACATCTTTACGTCTGCGGAACCCCTGCATAAACGAACGCTCAGGCATTGCGTCAAGCGCGAGGTCTACAACACTCTGGACCGCCGCTTCATACGCTTTGTTGTCGGGCTTACCATCTTTACCCCTAAAACTGCTTTTGGATAACTCCATATTCTTCAAGATATCGTACACAAACGACGAGCTAGGTACGGCGTTGAAGTTCATGGGCTGGTCAGCACGGGTGTATGCGGGCTTAGTACTCTTTTCGAGCCTACCTGCCTTAACATTTTTTGCGATGTCTTGCTCTGCGAGCTTGAAGGCACGATCTAGTTCACGGCGGTTCTGGAAGTACTCTACCGAGTGATCACGCTGTCCGTTTTCATCAATGAAGTCATACTGCAGACGGTGCTTACCCTTACGCATCAGCGGGAAGTAGGGCCGGATAAGGCCGCTTTGTTTCATAAGAATATCTGACAACTTCTCGAAAGCCGAGGCACGGGCATCGGGGTCTTGTATCGTAGCCTCTAAACGCGCGCGTAGGGCGGGGACAATTTCATCGTACGTGTCTTGGAAGAAGTTACGCATCTGGCGGTAGAACGCCTGCCCCTCTTTACCCATAGCGTTGTACTGCTTACGCAACGCATCGTATGCTACCAAGTCCTGTGGATCAGGGTCTTTCATGTTCTTCGCTTTAGTGGTCTTTTTGTCATCCACATTAGCGTTGAAGTTCTGCACCCAAGCAGTGCGGGCCTTCTCAGACTTGAACTGTTTCACCACAGCTTTTTTAGTGGTGAGATCGTGGTATGTCGTTTTGTAGCTGCTGTAGAATTTACGCGGCATCGACGGGTCAACACGCAGTTGGGTAGATTTCGGGATAATATTATTCATCACCTTGGCCGCAGCTTTGTTTTTACGTGCCCACGCTGCGTAGTTGTTAGTGATAGCGTCCAGCTTGTCGGAACGGTCGCGCATTGCACCGCTCATCTTACGGATCAGCACGTTCAACTCAGGCGCAAACGGAATCTTTTTCTTGGCGACGTCGGCAAGAATGCGAGAATCAAGGGAGTTGAGCACCACATTTTTTACCATGCCTCCCCCTGTTTCCGCGACGTTGTAGGCTACATCGCTTGCCATCTCGACGTACTCAGCACGGTTGCTCGAAGGTACAGCCGCCACTGCGCTCTTAGCAAGATCAATGCTACCTTTGGGTGTAGTTGCTGCGAGCATCAGCGAAGGCGCTCCCCGTGTATCTGGGGACGGTGTAAGCATACCGTTAATAATACGATCTACTTCATCCAATGCGGACTCTGGGCTTTTTGGCTTCAGACCGATAACCTTACGCACTATACGTCGTACTGCACCTGTAAACTTCTCCCAACCTGATATCTTACCACCGTCTACCCGGATAAGAGCTAGGGCGCTCTGGAACTCGGGGTTACTGAAGGCTTCGGCAACGAACTCATCAAGACTGCGAGTGCCGTATACGTCACCAAGCTCTTTACGTACGAGGTTGAACAGGTTGGTTATCTGCTGGGTTTCAGGCAGGGCGGGGTTTGCCAAGCGTGCCGAGGTAGCTGCGTGGGTCATCTCGTGCAGAACAGTGTGCACGTTCATGCCTTTATTGGCGTCGATGGAAATCGTATTTGTTTCGGGCTCAAACAAACCAGCAGCTGTGCGCCCCGTCACTTGAGATAGATCGTCAACTACCTGCACTTTAGTGGTGCCAACAACTTCGGCGAGCTTGGCTGCGATCTTGCGGATGCGTGGTACAGGGTTCGTACCAGCGATAGAAAGCAGGGATGCTCTCAGGTCACCATTCCGCAAACCGTTCTGCGTAGTGGGCATCAGTTGATTGTTCAAGCCCTGAGTTGGGTTCAGCAACATCATCTCAGCGTCGATGTCTATGCCCTCGATGGATGAATCGTAGAAGCCCGTATCGTTGTCGAAGAGAAACGCATCGTCCGACATAGCAGCTCTATCCAAAGCGACTTTTTTGTCACGAAGTTTAGCGAGTTTCTTTCCATCTGCAGATTCAGGGTCCGTGTTAATATCGGCATCCACATCTGGCGCTTTAGCCGACCCTTGCAATGCCATCTGAGCATTGGCCGTCACGAGGCTATTCGCCTCTGGAGACAGGTTAGCCTCTATCCACTGCCGAGCGGCAATCGCGTTCGGTTTGGTTTGCCCGTAGTAAAAAGCCTCCTCGTCAGTCGAAATGGTCTTTAAGCTAGTAGGACTCTTCCCCTCTCCAACTCGACTGGCAGCGCCGATTTCTTCTAGCGCAACGGCGGGGGAGCGATACTTTCCAAAGAACGCAATGGCTCCTTTTAGGGATTTCCGTCTTTGTTCTTCTGCCTCAGGAAGATTTTGTTTGTTTATCTTCAGGTCCGCAGGGGGAGTGTTTAGCAACGCCGAGATAGCCTGCTTATCCCCAGTAGTCGTGAGGTCCACGTCGTTCGTCGTGACCAAAGCCGGGTTATCCTCGTGGAACTTCACTGCTTTTACAGCCAGCTTATCTTTCTGCCCGTAAAACCGTGCGTCAAGCTCCCGCTGCGCTACTTCGTTGGACACGTCTGGGATGTCCGCTAGAGCCGCGTAGAGGTCAGGTTCTACCCGCGCAGGGGCGAAACGCGGTGCGGGTGGTACAGCAGGGGGGATAATTTGTTGAGCTGCGCCGGTTACTTGGCCGGGTATAGCGTTTCGCTCCGTAGCGGATGTACCCTGTGGAGCAGCTTGTGGAGCAGCTTGTGGAGCAGCTTGTGGAGCAGCTTGTGGGGCAGCTTGTGG
>TARA_B110000046_G_scaffold90717_1_pt1 | contig 16758 bp, 27 predicted proteins | sample TARA_B110000046 | Tara Oceans TARA_B110000046 (sample SAMEA4397157) | marine metagenome | biome: Polar Biome; feature: [DCM] deep chlorophyll maximum layer (ENVO:01000326); material: water (ENVO:00002006), including particulate matter (ENVO:01000060) such as... | depth 40 m
CCTCTAGTTCTCCAAGTACCAGGACAATCACAATGATATTTGCCTGAATCTGGGTAATATTTCGTAGTATACTCAGCATCACTACTACTACTTTTATTGATTTTAATTACAGTTTTAGATTTAGAAACTTTTACTTTAGGTTTGATGTGTATTACATCGTTTAATGTTGTACCTTTAATAACTTCTTTCCAGCCCGGTACAATATATGTCTTATCATTTATGTTTACTATACCAGGTGGTATACGGTCTGTATGCTTATATTTAAATAGTTTAACATTAACAAAGGGTCCTAAACCCTTAGGATTAAAACCATAATTACTAGTAGGATGATAAAATCTTCTAGTGCGGATATTACCGTATTTATTTAAATTTGAAAATTCTATTATTGGCATAACCTTTATTTTTATTGGGCTCGCACCCCATTTACCCCGTAAATATACGAACAATACTTCAGGTATCCAAATCTTTTCTGTAGTTTTTTGGATCAAAATATTCATGATATATATCCGGGTATTGTTTATCATATAAATTAACCCAATTATGCTCAATACACCCTATCCATAACTCACACCCCATTCTATTATCACGTTCTTTCATATCTGGTAAGTTGTTTAAATATGATGTTTTACCCCACCAAAAATTTCCGGGGTAGTAAAAATTATAAAATTGTCCAGATTTTCCACAATATAGAACACCGCATATATCATTCTTGGGTATTTGGAGTTTTTGGATACATTCTTCCCATAACTCAATATTAAAATATTCTAAAATGTGTCTCCATGATTCAATATTTTTATATTTTACTCCCCCATTATGATTTTGGAGTGAAGTAATACCCTTAGTATGATAATATAAAGTGTAGGCATCCGGGTAATTTTTACATACCTCTTGTAGAAGAATCATTGTTTGACGTTCACCATCATTTTTAGGGTGGATTACAATTTTTATTTTTGATTCGGAATCAAAAGATTTTACTAAATCAATAAATTTGTATAGTTGAAATTGGTGAGGAGCATAAGCCCCATAATAAATTTCAGTAGCACTTTCATACAAACCACTATTTACTAATTTATGTAATTGTTCTTCTATAATTTCATACCAATTATGGTGAACATAATTATGGCAAAATACTAATATAGGTTTCATATTGGAGTTACTACACCACGTTTACTTACTACTTTGGATGCTATTTTGTTAGCATAATTAATAGCATTTGGGACTGATGGAGCTGTTGCATATGATAAAGCAAAGGCAGCTGTGAATGTATCTCCAGCTCCGCTTACATCAATTGTTTCTTGAGGATTGTTAGATGGAAATATTTTACCCATATACATTGAACCCTTAGCACCTAAAGTTACAATAATATTTTTATCATCTAACCCATAATTGTTTTCCCATTCTTCTTCATTTAATTTAACAAAATTAAAAGAATTTATAACTTTATCTGTAAGTTTACGTTTACTATCTAAGATAGATAATTTTGAATGTGTAGTAATTTTTATTAAATCTATATCTGTTAAATATCCCTTATCATAATCACTTACAATAACAACATCAGCTTCTTCTAGGAACTGTTTATAGTCATCACTCCATTTAAAAGGTTCAATACTATTATCACCTTCATCAACCCTTAAAAACATATGGTTTGTTTTATCTTCAACATACCTAGTTTTAGTTATTTGTTTTAAGTTTGAGAAATGGATGACTTGTGATTCTGGTGCTAATGCTTTTATATTAGCTACCGTATTTCCTGACATACCAGCGTTATTTTCCGTAGTTAACGGTTGTAAAACTGGTACTGGCGCCTCTGGTGATAATCTATCTATTTTGCAGTAAATAAATTTATCAACACACGTTTCCCCTATTACTACTATTTTCAATTTTTTCATAACTTTCCTTTTCTAACTGTTGGTCTAAACTAATCAATACACACATTTTTCTTAGCTGTGTTGGGTAAAACACTGCCATTTCTAGTAATATTTCATCATCAAAGTGTTCGAAATGGTTTGTTGGTTTTTTTGACATTTATCTGTTTACAGTATATAGTGGTTTTGATTTTTTTACAATTTTTAAACTTCCTTTCTTAATCATCCAGTTTCTCCACAACATACTCTGATCTACTGTTTGTTTCATTGAATTCTTTGACATAATCTTACTTCATTTATAAATTTAACTTATTCGAATTTTTCCCTTAAATTATTAACTAATACTATTTCTTGTAACATTGATACATAAGCTGGTGCTTCAGCGTATTGTTTATCTAATAATTTATATAGTTGTTTTTCTGTTTTACATTTATAAGCATATGTTGAATACCATAAAGCATAATCTGTAAGTGACTCTTCCCAATTTTTATAATAAGCATGGCCAAATTGAGTGCCTTTAGCTAAATTAAGCCTAACACGCGCTTCTTTCATACCAAATAAATTATGATTCTCTTTAAATATTTTTGAACCATAATGCCCTGTTTCTAGAATTGACTGAGCTAATACAATATGTGGGTGTTTAAAGTTTAGTTTATTAATATTTTCAATTAATTTGTCTTCACTAAATTCATTTGCTGTTTCTACTAAAAGTATATCTTCAGTATTAACTACATATTCTACTATAGGGGCGTTGGCTAACCCTAAAAATAGGAATGTACCAAAAAATAATATTGCGAATTTTAAAAATATTGATGTTGAACTAAAAGGTTCATACTTCAATTGGCTTTCATTGTATTTAAATAGTTTCATAACTTAAAATTTGTTTAAAAAATCTCCTTTAATTGTTTTACTTCTTAATCTATCCTTTTTATCTTCATCTTTTAACATTTTATTTGCTAAACGTTCTAGATGCTTTTCTTTTTGCTTATCATAGTCATTAACAAGTTTATCATGTTTTGACCTTTTAATATTTCTTGTTTTTTTAGCCATTATATTCTTGAAATTATATCATATTCATCTTCATCATTTGGGTCTAATCCTAATTCTTTTAAACGTTGGAGATGATAATCATCAACTTCCCATTCTACCTTTCCTTGGTTTACTGGTTTGTGGTCTTCAATACCTTCGACTTGTTTATCACTAAAAATATCACCCACTGTTAAAAAATAATGGTTGTAACATAACAATTCTACATTATCTAATTTATAATTTTTTTTATTATTATCTTTAAAATGTAATAATAGAGGCATTTTGTAATCTAATACCCTACGTTCTTCAAAACCACAATTAGCACATTTTTCTTCTAAATAACCTTCAGTAATAAGTCTATATTTGATCTTAGCTGGGGTGAATGAAGATGCATTTGCTCTACCTTCAATAATATCTAACAATGCAGGCTCTTTTCCCCCAATTTTTAAAAATTTAGGGATTCCTTTACCTGATTGGTTTTTATGTTGTTCAAATAAACTATCATGAGTTTCACTTCCATAAAACTTAGCCCATTTTTTATAATGTTGGTAAGAGCAATTCAAATATCTAGCAGCTGCCATATTTGATTTTGTCTTTGCCATTGCAGCTAGAATAAGTTCTTTAGTAAGTGGTCTTGCTTTAGGCATCTAAATTATTATATGAGTCTAATTTCGCTTTTTGATTTTCAACTTTACTATATCTTTCCATTTGTTCAGGTGTCATAATTTGAATGTCATTCCATGTGTGGTCACCTTTACCGTGTTGCATGCTTACTGCCTTATATGCGCCTACAGTTGAGCATTCTACGCATGATTTATACCCATATTTAGTTAACCTTAATTCAGGCATAGGTTCTTTACATGCGATGCATGATATCATTTTTAATTTCATTAAAGTTATATTTAATTTACACTTACACTATAATTATAAACTATTTACGTGTAAATATACGAAAAGGATGTTAGATATCCAAATTATTTTATGGATTTGTATTTTATGTAAGACCATAAATCTTTTGGATCCTTAAGTATAAATAGCTTTTCATGGGGGCCTTCTAAAGGTACTATACTACCATCAGGGTTAAATCTATCATATATATACCATTGGATTAATTCTGATGCTTCAGGACCATATAACATCCTCATTTGGTTTTCTATAACAAACCATAACCCATCTGTTACTCTACTTAAATCTATACCACTAGTTTGAAACACTGTATGTTCCATCTTTTCAGATTCTTCTAGTCTTTTAATTAATCCTATAAATATTAATTCTTCATTTACATCAATATTATCTTTAATATTAACTTCTGTCCCAAGAACCATTTTAAATAGTTTTTTTAACCCTTCATTTCCTGCGTTCATAGTTGTTCTATTCCAAATAATTTTTTAAATTGAGATAATTTTAATTGCTTTACTTTAGCTGCTATTTCATAAGCTTCATCTAATGATTCAGCTTTGACAATTCCAATGGATTCTTTAGTTTTACTTTTTAGACCATAATATTTGTATCTCATATCTTGTGGGTTTTTAGGAGTTTTTTTAATTCATTACATCTTTCATATTCTTCATTTCTAATAAGCATATGGTTGATTTTTTTTAAAACTGTTTTAAATTGGGATTTTTTTAATTCTATAATAACAGACATATTAAATACATTAAATAATTCTGCTTTATCTTTATTATTTTTTAAAGCATCAACTATTGCCTTTAAACTTTCTTCTAGTATAAAATCAACAAATATTTCGTTATCCCCCAATTCAATTAAATCTGATTCACTGTCCCAATCTATTTCTATATTTACAACCTCTCTTTTATCTACTTTATCCATTTTATCTTTTTCTTTCATCTTTAGCATGGTTTTATGGGTTCGATTATAAATATTTAAAAAATAATTCCTTTAATGCGAACACCTTTAGGACGGTGAGAATTGTTTTCATATAGGTTAGGAATCATTCCCCACTTATATTTAAACATTTCAGCAGCTGGGCCTTCGGTTGCTTTAAATTTATCTCCCTCACTGCCATTTTTAGTTGCTGTACTGCCAAAGTGATATAAATGAGAATTGTGAGTTCTGACAAATCCTAATCCTATCAAATCTAATTTTAAAAAGAAATCCCAATCACATATAAATGGGGATTGGTACATTGTATCAAATCCTCCAGCTGCCATATAATATTTTTTATGCATGGCAAATGGAAAAATACCCCCATCAACAGTTAATTCGTCTTTACTAATTGATTGTTCATATTTAATAAATTCCTCATATTTAAATTCTTTTGGGTTACGTCCTAAATTATTAACTGGGAAGTTAAATATACCTGGACCTGTTGGTTCTATTTGATTTAAAGTTAGTACTGTTTTTGAATTTTTTAATGACTTCTCTATAGTTAAATCATAATTTTTACAAAACACATTATCATCGTTTACTATAAAGATAATTTCATTTGTAGCATTCATTACCCCTAAATTAAGGGCTGTTTGCATTCCTTGATTTTCACCCAAATCCAATATTTTAATATTATCTTTGTATTTGTCTAGTACTTCTTGACTTTCTTCAATAAAGCCATCTACAACAACAATTATTTCATTTTTATGAGTTTGTTGATCAATTGCTGAAAATAGGCATATATCTAAATAAGCTGGGTTTCTGTAAGTTGGTATTATTATACTGATCATATTTTATTCCAAATTGATGTTTTTTTCCAATCATTTAATGGTGATAACCACTGTGTTTCGCCATGAGTTGAATAACCAGGGATTGAAGTTATTAATAGTTGATTTTTTTCTCTTAATTCCAAAAACATACCAAAGTCATTAGGGTGAGCAGTATTAGTATGTTTGCGTATAATATCTTCATTAGCCCTTAAAGTAGATACTTTAGCAGCAAATGTCATTGTTGTACTATTTGTAATTTTCCAATGACAACTATCAGTTAAATATACTCTTGTATCTTCAGCTCCACCTTCGCAATAAGGGTTTCCTCCTTTATTAGGTGGTAAGTATTTATCTGGGTGGTCATATAGTGATACAAATGATGCTCCTAACTTAAACCCTTCTTCTAATATTTTTTGTGAATCTGGTTTATGTAAATAATCATTCTCTAAAAAATAAATAATTTCATCATCATCATCACCCATTATAGCTTCATCTAAAGCTATATTGAATGTACGTGCACCATTACCTTCATTAACATAGTAAATATAACTGCGTGGTATATATTGTTGAATCATACTATTAGTCTCTTCTGATATGTTGTCTGCAATCACAGACCATTCAACATCTTTGAACACTTTTATAGCATTTGCCAAACATTTTTCATTACTGATATAGTCTGGTTTTACTTTATTATAACCTACATCTGATATTCTATATATTATCTTCATTAATATTTACTTGCTATGTAACTAAAATTATCATATTTGTTAATATTATATCCTATTCTTTGTAAATATAAAATTATTTCTTTTAAATTATCTCCATGTTGGAAGGGTCCATCAGAATGAACAGCTTCAAATACAATATTATCAATATCACAAACCTCAAAGTTAATACTTCCAATTATATGAACATCTAAACCCTCGGCATCTATAAATAAATAATCTAACTTTTTAATATTATATTGATTTATTATTGAGTTTATATTACGACATGGAACTAGTATCTCACGAAGTGGAAACTTTTCTAAATCCGGTGAGTGGGTTTCTGTGTGGTTTGGATTAAATGAACTAACTTCATAGTTTGAATTTTCTAAATAATATAAAGTCATGAATTCTTTTTCATCTAAAGATATAGCTATATTTTCAATAACAGCATTATTAATTTCTTTATATTGAGCTTTAAGAGAATCTTGAATTGTTGAAAATGGAATTGGTTCAATTATTAAAGCTAATTCAATCTGATTGTTATTCTTTTTAATAAAATTAAATGTTTCATCCTTACCATTATTGGCACCTATTTGTATTATTTTCATATAATTAAAACATTTTCATTTGGGTGTTGGAAATGGCATATTCCTTCTATCATGATATTTTTATGACTACAATCGTGTATTTGTTGATTCTTTACTGTTTCCAATAATATACGATATTTTTCATTAGAAACCAAATGATATTTTAAGAGATTATTTCTAACTACACATTTTTTTAAAAAATCTTCGCAAGTCCACCCCTCAATATGTTCCCAAATCCGACCACTATAATTTTCTAGATTTTGGACAAAATTATAAGTGTCATCAACATATTCTTTATTATAAAGATAATCTATTTTAGTTGTATCTATAAAATAAAAATTAGTTTGGGGGTAAAAGTCTTCTTTAGCTATTTTATCTAGATCAAAGTTATACTTTTCCATCCCACCAAAACCAATACCATTCATATAATAGAAGTCACTATCATCAATTTCAATATCTAAAATTGTAGGTTGGAATACCACATCATAAGAAGATTTACATATCCATTTTATGTCTTTAGCTTTACAGTAATCAACTATAGCATTTTCTTGATCAGCAATCCCAAATGAATGGCCTCTATTTATTGCTAAATCTAAAATTATACAGTTTGGGAAGTATTTTTTCCATAGAGCATTATTTTGTAATTTAAAATCCCCAGAATAGTTAGTTACTATTATATGACCTTTATACTCTTTTAGTACTGGTAGATTATATAGTATGTATCTTTCATGTAATTCTAGATCGCTTTCATTGCCTATATGACCTATAGTACAATAATAGCTTTTATTTATTAGATTCTTTAGATTCATTTTTCCAAAAACTATATATTCCTTTATCTAACTCATAATTAGGCCATACAAATCTATCTCTCATAGGTTGTTTTTGAGCCCATTCCCACATTTGGGTTAAACCATCAACCATTGAGGTTTTATATTTAAATCCTAATATATCTACTGATTTTTGGTAGGTTGGAATTGAGTGTTTTACTTCATGTCTACCCTCTAAATGTTGAACTTCAGCATCTTCACCTATTACTTTACATAAAAGCTTATTAGCATCATTTATTGAAATTTCTTCAATACCCCCTAAATTAATAATTTCATTACTAGCTTCGGGTCTAACAGCAGCATTAAATAAAGGTTCAAGAGAATCGTCTATAAAACTAAAGGCTCGTGTTTGTTTACCATCACCGAATATGGTCATAGGCATACCATTTAAATGTTGATACATCCAAATACCTAATACATTTCTATACTTATCCCAAATATTTTGTTTAATACCATATACATTGTGGGGTCTAACAATACACCAATCTAAACCATGCTGTTCTCCAGCAATTTGAATATCCATTTCACAAGCATATTTAGCTACACCATAAGGATCAATTGGAGATTGTCTTTGGGATTCATCAAATATTCCTCCATCACCATGACCATATACTGCGAGAGTTGACGTGAATACCAGTCTTTTAACATCATGCTTTATGCACTCATTAACTATGCGGGCTGTGGATTTTAAATTATTATCATAGTTATAACAACGAATAAATGGAGATAAACCTTCAGCAGCGTATGCAGCAAAATGAAAAACATAGTCAGGTTTATGTACTTTAAAACAGTGTTCAATGTCTGTATTGTCAGTTAAATCTATATGCCAAAATTTTACTTTACTGTTGATATTTTGTGCAAATCCACCACTTAAATCATCAACCCCAACAACCTCATACTCAGGTTTATTTTCAATAATCCAATCTGCTAATCTACTTCCTAATAAACCTGCTACTCCTGTTATTAATACTGTTTTTTTCATTTTATTAAATTTATATAATTGCTCTTCCTTTCATATTTTCCCAATCTCTATTTTTTCTAACATCATCATTTTTACCATCAACTGAATTTAGTATTCGTGGTTGTATATTCAAATCATGAGCTAATGATATTAAAGCCTTTATGTCTTTTGGAAAACAATGACCACCATACCCAAAATCACCATCAGGACCTGGTACGTTCCAATGTGATTTTCCTAACCTTTTATCATATGTAGCATATTCTACTACTTTATCATAATCAATATTTAATCCTTTACATATTTGATACATTTCATTTGCAAATGATACTTTGGTTGCTAAAAAACTATTAGTAACATATTTAACCATTTCAGCATATGTTGAATCTGTTTTAACAACAGTTGCATTAGGGAATACTTTTGAATATACTGTTTTTAATTTAGTAGTTGATGTTCTAGGACCACCTAAAATAATTCTCGTTTGATTTTCAAAATCCGACACTGCATTTGCTTCGGTTAAAAATTCTGGGTTGAAGATAACATCAAGTGATTTAAATTGTTTATTCCATCTTGTACACGTGCCTGGAGGTACAGTTGATTTAATAACTACTGTTTTAGCAACTCCAAATTCAAATACACGTTTAATAGCTGCTTCAACGATATCTGTATGGCAATTACCTTCTGCACTCATTGGTGTTGGTAAACATATAAATACTATTTCGTTATCTAATGTTTCTTGTTCACTACTATTACAATGAATCATACCTTTAATATCATATGTTTTAACATCATAATATTTACTAAACTTTTGATAAATTGCATTACCAACAAAACCTTGTCCTATTATTCCTATTTTCATATTAGAGGGTATTATAATAATTATTTTGTTTTACTTGTCTTTCTATATCTTTTGGGTGGTATAAAGCAAATTCTTCAACTTCATTTAGGTTAGACCATGTATCATAACCTTCTAATACTTCATGTACTTTATTAACCCATTTAATTTTAGGGTGATTTTTATAAATTCTCCATTGAAAATCAGGCCAATTAACCCAACCTAAAGCATTTACTCTCCAACCCCACTGTCTTTCATATTCTTCAGTTAAACCATGTACTGTATTTACCCTTGGTACTCTGATTACTTCATTTTTAGGATTACTATCAATAATTTCTGGGAGGTATTCAATTAAAGTTTGATGTGGCATCTCATCAGCATCAATTTGAAATATAAAATCTCCATCACATAAAGAAGTTAAATAATTTTTCCAATCAGCAAAATGTCCTTCAAATTCTTTTTTATGCCAAATAAATTCACCATTAATAGAATGAGATCGTAAATATTCTTCAACAGTATTAGTTCCGTTTTTAGAATCAAATAGTACTACTACTTCATCTTCACTTCTTTTATTTTCTAGGAGAAATGATATTAATCTTTGTATTTCTACAGCTTCATTACAAACTGTTATAGCGTAGCTTATTTTCATTTAGAATTTTAAATTATTAATATAATATAATAATTGGTCTTTAGGTTTCCAACCTAAAATATCCTGTGCTGTAGTATCAGTACATAAAGTTTTTCTATAATTACCTGGTTGGTCTGTAATAAATTTAATAGCGCAGCCTGTTTTATTTTGGAAAGTTTCTGCTAATTCTTTAATAGAATAATTAACTCCAGTCCCTAATTCCCAAGCTTTAATTGATGATGGCCTTTGAAAATCAGCTTCACCTGTATAAAAATTAGATAAACCAATTCTATATAATCCATCTACAATATCATCCACATGAGTAAAATCTCTTTTTTGTTCTCCATCCCCAACAATCTCAATATGAGATTCCCTTGCTATCCTAGATCTCCAAATACCAATTACATTGCCATTTTTTTCATCTAATGCTTCACCAGGACCATATACATTGTAAAATCTACAAACCTCAATATTTACCCCAAATGATTCTTTATATAAATTACATACTCCCTCACCTAAGTATTTGTACATAGCATAAGGTGAAGTTGCTGGGTTATGATGTTTTGAAGATGAACCAGCATATACTACTTTTGCTCCTATATCAAGAGCAAATTTACATACAGTTTCAGTTCCTTCTACATTTACCTTAAACGTTTTAGTTGGATTATCAAATGAAGGTTGTACTCTAGATTGAGCAGCTAAGTGGAATATTAAATCAAAATCTTTATTAAGATTAGTTATTGTTGAAATGTCACCATGCCAATATTTGCAACCATCAACTTCATTTTTAACTGTACCTGTAGAATAATTATCTAATGATTGAACTTCATGCCCTTCATCTAAAAGTCTCCATACTAAATTGTGGCCAATAAAACCTGCGCCACCTGTTACTAATACTTTCATTAATTCTCAGGGTTAAAAATTCCAATGTAATCTAAAGCTTCTATATAATCTGTTTCTGGGAATTCCTTTACATTATCCATATCCATTCTCCACTCATAAAATTCCCCTTCCTTATTTGGTATTGGATATTTTTCTTTTTCTTCGTCCTTTACGGGTATAGCTAATACAGCAGCCCACTTCCAATTTTCAATACTTTTACCATTAGCAAATATCATTCCCTTTGTAGGCATATTAACTGTTGAAGGCATCCAAATTTTTCCATGTTCATCCTCACCCATTAATTCTTTATAAAGATTTGGGAGTAATTCCATTTGTTCTTCAAAAAAATCAGTATCTTTTACTAGTAAACTATTAGTAATAAAACCACAACCATAACATTGGTAATTTTTAATTTTTTCATTTACTTCTTGTACATAGCAGGCATCTGAGCCACATCTATCACACGTTTTTAAATCGTCCATTTTATTTTAGTGTTGGTAGTTCTAATTTAGGTAATCCAGTTTCTTTAATTTCTGGGAGTTTTAATTCCATTTGTGTTGGGACACTAACATTATCATCTAAAATCTCAATTAACAAAGATTTCATAGCTTCATAACTAAAGTTTTTCTTTAATCTACTAGCTAATGTTTTTGATTTTTGATTCCAAGTTTTATAGTTTTTCTTAACATCTGTTAAGAAGTGACCCAAATGTTGATGGTCTACATCAAACCATTGTGAACCTTCAATAAGTACATCTTTCTGTATTGATGATTGATCTAAGTTATTTAATTTACCCCCCATTAAAGGTGCTAATTTAGGATTTAAAAAATCAATATGACCTGACCAAGCTGTTGATATTGTAGGTTTACCTGTTAAAGCAAACTCTAATAATGGTCTTCCAAATCCCTCACCTTTAGTAGCACTAACCATAGCTTTTACTTTTGGGTTGTGATATAATTCATTAATTTCAGCATCTGATAGATCTCCATGAATTAAATAAATTGAAGGTAATCTGTCTGTTTTTGGGAGAGTATCTCTAATACTTTTCATTCTTTTAAGTATTTCTCTCCTATCCATGTGTGATCCCTTCCCTATTGAGGTTTTTAAAATTAATGCTGGTGAATTTGATTTATTTTTGTATACTTCATAAAAAGCTTTAATTAATAAACCTACATTCTTTCTATCATGCCCCAAATTTCCTTGTAACCAATGACCAACAAATAAATAAGCAAATTTCTCAGGAATATCCTTAATATGATTATATAACTTTTTATTTGTGAATTCTTTAACAGGTTTGTAAATTTCTAAATTAGCTCCCTCAAACAATACTTTTACTGGAGTAGTACATTTTAATGTGCCCTTTTTACCTGTATTTTTGTCTTGTATCTCATATGAAGTATTTTCGAATACTTGTTTAGAATGGTTTGATGATGTAAGTATCATATCCATTTTATTACACCCTTCAATCCATTGAGGGGCACATGCTGTAGTTTCGATACCTGCCGTTAGACCAATGTTATATGTGCCTACAGCTTGGAATTCATTGGGTACTGTTACTTGACACCAAATATCGGGTTTTGACGTTAATTGAGGGGTAAGATATTCTCTCATAAAGTTCCACTCTGGGAAATCATCTAAGAATCCTTTTCTAGTATCTCCCCATCTTTGAGGGATAATTTTTATATCATATTTATCTGACTCAATTAATGCCTTCACAAAATCTCTACTTCGGGCTCCGTAACCTGAGTAAGTATCAACTGGAGCGCTTATAACAAATGTATTCTTCATTTAATATTCTAATTTATGATTAAGTTTTCTTGATTTGTAATCTGTATCTTTCCAAAATGTGAAATTTTCTCTAGGCATCCAAGTTGAAAATAATTTTTCCATTCCACCAATAAATCTATTACCCATATGTTTAGCTGTAAATCCAGCTTCATCACTTAAAGCCCATTCTCTACCAGCATTACCTTTTCTTTGTCTTTCTGAGGGTGTCATTGCATGTAGTTGGCAAATTCTATCTTTTGCTTCTCTAAAGTCACATCTACTATCCCAAATATAAGGTGTTTGTGGTGATCCTACCATACCTATTGCTTTTGGAAAAACGGGTAGTGCCCATATTCCATGCTCTTTATATGTACCAAATTGATTTGATGGTATTTCTTTTGAATTAGTATACCAATTTCCATTTTCATCAACAAATCTCATTTGGTCTTGCATACCCCCAGTTACATTAGCAATAATAGGTGTTCCTGTAAGTAAAGATTCAGTTAATGCTAACCCCCAACCTTCAGCTGAAGATAATAATATAACCCCATCAGCCATATTATAAAGATAATTCATATGAGTATGGGGGAGTTTTTGATTTGAAATTACTACAGTTTCATCATCTTCACCCATTATATAATCTATTACTGCTGGTAGGTCTGTTCCAGCATCACTTACAGGGTCTGTATGTAAAATAAATTGTACTTTTTCTTTTTCTTCTTTAGTTAATGTATCTACAAATAATTTCCAAGCTGCAATAGCGTCTGGTATAGATTTTCTTCTAATGTTTCTTGAATTAAAAAGTAAAATAAAGTCTTTTTCTACACCCTTAGTTAGTAGATTTTTAAACTTTATAAACTCCTCATCTTTTTCTACCATTGGGAAGAATTTTTTATTATCTAAACCATGAGGGATGTATTCAATAATTTTATCTTTAGCTTTATCTCCTAAAACAATTTTATTAATTGCTGTGGTTTGTTTTGAAATACCAAATAAAGCATCACAAGATTCATAAAATTCTTCATTATATTGGGGAGCAGGCATATCATCCCAAATGTTAAGATAAGCAATTGGAATTTTAGTTCTAATTTCATCTTCCATTTGAAAAACCCATTGAAAGTATCTTGGATCTGTAATTAAAAGAATTGCATCTGGTTTTTCTATTTTAATAACTTCCCTTAAAATATCACTGGTTCCATAACCATCTACAGGATATAATTTACAATAGGTATCTTCAATTCCTTCTTGTTTATTAATATCTGCTGATATATCTTGAACTTTTCCCTTTTCAGGATGTTTAACTGATCCTGCTAGTTGGCACCAGTTATAACGATGAGAAGTTTTTGAAATAATTTCTCTACCAATCTGCGCAACACCTGAATGTACTCTAATATCATCAGTTAACAATAGAATTTTCTTTCTATCATCTTGTTTAATATAACCTTCTTTCATTTTTCTTTTAGTCTTTAATTTCTAAGTTAGTTTGATTATTAATTTTTTTCCTAAAATCTTCATCTGTAAGATATAAAAATATAGCTCGATCAGCAAGTTTTTGAAAACTAAATTTTCGTTTTACACATTCTATTTTAAAATTTTCAAATAAATTGCTTTTTACTTTTACACTCGTAAGTGTCATTTCTTTTGTTTGTGACATAATTATTATTTTTTAATATATTTGTCTATACATATATGCGGATTATAAAGATTTACCAACTGCACTACATAGTTCTTTATTTTCTTTATAAGGACAAAATGTACAATTCCATTTGCTTGGTTTTGCCATAAATGTAGTATCTTTATATGAGCCATCCAAATTAAATGCTCTATTTATAAAATCATCTAGATTTTTGGTAGCTTTGTTTACTTTATTTCTACCAGAAGCAGGAACAAATGTTTGTATACGTTTTTGAGGATATTCACCATCTAAATAGACTTTTCTTCTAACAATAAAAAACTCAATTTCTATGTTTTCAATTGGAATGTTATACTGTTTACTAAAAAAGTACTTATAAAGTATTAATTGGAACTGTTTGGATTCATCCTTTTTAGTGTACTTATTCCAACCTTTTGTACTCGTTTTTATGTCGATTATTTTAAATGTATTCGTTGGTTCATGGTACATTACGATATCCAAATAACCCATGTATTTAACGCGGTTAAGACGCAAATTAGGCGCTATAACTATGGGTATTTCACAACCTACTAAATACCATCCTTTTTTAGAAAAATAACCACCTTTTTTCTTTTTAAAGTTATCTAATATAGCTTTTCCATCTTCATAGAATTCTCTTAACTCCTCGGGTGTGCTAAAATGTTGGTTTTTGTTTCTTTTGTAGTCTTTAGCATAACATTCTCTTAAAGTGTCTTCAAATAATTCATTAATGTCAATTCTATCTGCTTCTGCACCACTTTTAGCATACATTACATCTAAATAATGTTGTAATACCTCATGTAGAGCTGTACCAAAAGTCATATGAATACTTTGTTCACTTATTTTATGACCATCTCTATATTGTAGAGACCACTTTTTAGGACATTGAGTAAACATTGATAATTGAGAATATGAGATATTTTTCTCAACACCAAAATTAACAGGTGTTGGGGGATTTTCTCTTATATCTCTAACTATTATAGGTAATTTTTTTTTAGCCAAAACTATGTATTTTATTGACGTAAATATACGAAAGTATTAATGAGTATCCTAATTATTGATACCAACTCATTTTACTTTTTCCATTTATTGCGTCCTACTAATAATCCAATTATTCCATAGTTTGCAATATCAATAAATGTATCTTCCATTCCTTCACCTTTAACAAAACTTCTCCCATTAACTAAAAGATTTTTTAAACGTGATATTTTATCTGTAAGTCTAATAGCTAAACCTGTTAATGAGAATTTTTTATCATCTTTATTATTTAATATGTCACCACCTAGGGCAATATTATTTAAACCATAATCCATATGTTTACGAGCAAACAATTCATACATTTCTGCTTGAATTCTAATAAACTCATCAGATAGTTCAGGATACTCACTTTCAAATATTTCTAAAGTATTTGTTGTTTCGGTTGTGTGTGTAACATGACCACCAACCGTAGATTTTTCTGCAGACTTCTGGTCATAATATTTTTCTATTGTGCTTCCCATTATATTACTGTTTTATTGTTAAAATAGATTTTTAAAGTATTAAGTCGATCATCAGCATCTACTAATTTTATAAGTGCTTCTTCAGCATTTTTATAAAAATCATCTGTTGAATGGTCTCCAATACCTGTTGCTTTGTTTCCTAATAAGTCTAATGATAATAATGCTTTAGCTCTGTCAGCTTCAGCTGATGTTTTAAGCATATTAAATAGTTCTGTTGTCATGTTTTAAATAATTTAGTTATTTCCTTTTTTTCTATTCCTATAGATTTAAGGATATTTTTAACTTCATCCTTACCTATAACATCAATATAATCATCTGCTTCGTGAGATCCACATTCAAAGTAATTAGCTACTATTTCTACTAATTCTTTATTTTTTCCTTTAATGCTAGGTTTAATATATTTATTCCATACTTTTTTTCTAGGAATCATATTACAATAAAAATTATAAATTCCTATTTTATCAGTTGGTAAAAATCTTTGGGCCATATTAGATATTTCTATATTACCCTTCCCCATAGACATAAATCTGTGTACCATGTAAGAATTCCAGCTATCCCAATCCTCAGATGAGAATTGAGATGCTGGAGTTTTCTTAACGGTTATTTCATCTAACCAATCCCAAAGTTTCATTAGGCAAGTGTATAATCTTTATACTCTTCTCTAAGTTCAGCAGGCACCGTTGATTCAAGTATTTTACCTGTTGAAGGATCAAAAAATACTGGAATAGGCATTAATGCATCTTCATCAGCACCTACTACAAATTTAGATACTTTACGAAGTAATACTCCCTGTTGAAAAACTACTCCACCTTCTGGAGTTTTGATAATTGTAGTGTTTTTAACGTCTACATTCATTTGTTGTTGTT
>TARA_B110000046_G_scaffold72635_1_pt1 | contig 16624 bp, 8 predicted proteins | sample TARA_B110000046 | Tara Oceans TARA_B110000046 (sample SAMEA4397157) | marine metagenome | biome: Polar Biome; feature: [DCM] deep chlorophyll maximum layer (ENVO:01000326); material: water (ENVO:00002006), including particulate matter (ENVO:01000060) such as... | depth 40 m
GGGTGGGGTTTGGGTGGCGGTGTGGGTGGGCGTGGGTTGCGTGGTCTGCGTCAAAAAAAATGTGAGCACGCAGCGCGTGAGCATGGAGCGTCGCGAGTGCACGTGCACATCGCCTGTCGTCAAGGTCGCGAAAAGTGGAGCGTCGCGAACGTGAAGACAGGCGCCTCTAACAGCCGAGAGGCCTTAGGGTATGAAACCCAAGGGTGAAAGATACCAACATTTCGTACCATACAGGGTCAGTCCTCGCAGTTTTGAAAGTGAATCTGACTGTTGTGCGCCCACGCTGCACCACACGCCCTCGATCATCGCAAATCAAGTCCTCCGTCGTCAGGCAACACGAGCGTCGCGTTTGCGATCGAGTCGCTTCGCGCCGGGCGGTTCGTCACGCGCGCGCTTATCGGTCGTCGTCGCGCGTTCCGCGTGTTCGATGAGGGATCGGAATTGCGGAAACTCCTCGTTGTACAGCCTTCCGCGCTTCAGTTGCGACGCGGCGTCGATGCTTATGGACGAGTAGTGCACGCTCTCCCCCATGTCGTCATGTCCCAGCGTGATCTGACACAAAAGCGGCATGGCCAGGGTGTGGTCAAACATGGCGTCCACGAAGTGCACGTACAGCGATCGCAACTCGTGCGTCTTCCTCAGAAACGGCAAATGCTTCTTCTGGGCGTAGTGGAGCTGGCTCGTGTACACCTTGGCGACCTGCTTGTTCGTGTATTCCGCCTCCCCCTTCTCAGACCGCGACTGAGCGATGTCTCGCTGCCGCTTTGTCGCGCGCAGTGTTTCGAGGCCAGCGACGAACTCATCGTACTTGCAAAGGAGAGGTATGACGTACACACGCCCCGACGCCTGCTCGTCCCGCTTTTTGAGTTGACCACGGAAGGCCGTTAGGTAGGGCCGGTTGGGCACGGGGGCGAACGCGCTCCTCAGATTCAGAATCTCCGTCGAACGCCGACCGGACACGAACAACAGGCCGAGAGCGATCTTGGCTGCACTCGTCGACGTCTTCATCATGTCGATCATCGTTTTGTGCAACGCGACCGCGTCGGGGATGTTCACGACGTTCGCACTCTTCAGCACGAGCGCCATCTTCTGCTGCTCGCGACACTCCACTCCCTCGTCGGTGGTAAGGCGCAGGGACGCGGCGTTGTCCGGCAAGACCTGCACGTCCGCAACCGCTGCGTTCACTGCCTGATCGTCGCAGAACGGGCGACGACCCCTGTGGAAGCGCACCGCGTCGTACTGCTCTTTGGGCGTCATCTGAACAAACTGGCGCGCGCGCTCCGCGCACGCCGCGCTGCCCGAGTTCTCGGCCTCTCTGGTGACGCGCCTGAGCGCGTCCGTCAACGCCGGCCGGCGCGGCCGCCGTCGAAGTATCTCCAAAAGTTCGGTGCGCACGTTCGACACCATCTTGTCCACAGTGCACTGCGTCCCGTAGTGGTCGCGCAGCTTCTCGACGACGCCCGACCCCGTCGCCCCGTTCGCGAGCTCCTGCGCACGGTCGACAACGTACATCGACCCGTGCGTCGACGGAGCAGCAACGCTTTCTTCGGCAGGGCGTTCAATCTTGCGCATCAGGACAAGGACGGACCGGACACCCCCTCAGAAGGATAGGATGCCCACCTTCGCTGTTACAGAATGTGGACGAGATTATTTTCCTGGGGGTGCACGGGTGTGCGGGACCGCGCGCAGGTGAAAACAATGAAGGCTGAAGGGCCCGCGAGTGGAACTCGCATGCATGTCACTTCCCGCACCACGGTGTCCTCGGGCGCGCTTTACGGTTTACACGATGTTGACCTCGGCACTGTACTCGGCCGCAATGTAACCAAGTCTGCCCGCGATCGGTCCGGGCGGCGCCTGCAACACGTCCAAAACCTTTTCGACGCTTGCGTCATCGATTGTTTGCGTCATCGACGTCTCGGGTGGATCGTCGATGATGAACTTTTCGAGACACGCCGTCTTCACGTATCCGCTGACGCAGTCCCCGCCGGCGGCGATGAAGGAGGCGATCGTCTCCTCCACCACAGCGCTCGCGATAACCCCATCGTGCTCGAGCAGTGATATCCGCCGCCGCGTGCGAAGCAACGACGAGATGTGCGCACGCGTTCTCTTGCTGAGCCAGTCCCGCATGTACGCCTTGTGCCGACACCACAGACCCCCATGCGAAATGCCGCGCACCTTGTCAAGACGCTCCAGAGTTGGGACGGCACCCAACATGAACGCGACCCACCCCTTCTGCCTCACCGTCACGATACGCATCACTTTCGTTGCGCGGGCACGGGACAAGCCCCGATCCACACACATGTCAACAAACTGGCCCTGCGACACCGGGTACGGTGTGTCGTTGAATACCATTCGCATGAACGGGCAGATTATGGACGGGCACTCGGTGAGCGCGTTCGCCGCTTTCGAACAAGGCTGATCCATGGTCGTCTCCTGTTCGCAACGATTTTTTACTTTTTACTCCCCTCCGCCTGGCGACGTGAGAGCACGGCGGTAATCGCATTTCTCGTTTTCAGCCACACACGATCCTGTACCGCCACGCGCCAACACCCACAGGAGCTTGCTTCGGTTCGGCGCGCGATGGCTCCTCATGCTCTTCGACGTGCAGATGAATGAGAAGGTCTGACGCGTGCGGTAAGAAGGAGGAGTTGAGCCCCAGCAGAGCGAACCACGAGAAGTCGAAGAAGGCCGTCAGGCCTGGCGGCACCGTGTTCTTCGGGCCGACGACGTTCGGATCAAAGTTCGCTACGTTGATCGCGAGGCAGGCGACGAAGCCGATGGAGGCCGCGATAAAATAGGCGAGGAACACACGCTGCCATCGCGACAAATGGTTCGTCGCGTAGTACAGGACGTTCACCGGCAGGAACATTGAAGGGACGCCGATAAAGAACAACGTGTGGGGTCGGACACAGGTCGCGCAGTCTGCGGGTCGCACGACGAAGATGTTGCTGCTGACCGCGAGGGCCGCGACGTAGCAAATGTTGAAGAGTTGCGCAGCGGCGACGGAAAGCGGTCGTGTCTTGAACCGTCGAGCGTAAAAGATCGCTATCGTGGCAGTGAAGCGACACTGGAAGAAGATGACAAAAGGATACAGGCTCGCCGCGATGTGGCGAGCGGGCGGGTTGTCCCATCCCACGCAGACGTTGTTGTACCCGTTCATGGAGAGGATGGAATTGTTTCTTATGTAATCCCACTGATATCCAAGCGAGATCAGCCAGCTGATCGCGAGCGTGAGGAACATGCTCTCTGCCGCCGCGCCGAGGTAGAGGTGCGGTTCGACCTGAACGACTGCATCTGGGACAGTCAACGCTGTGAGTAAGTTGCGAGCGTGGCGGTACAGGTGGCGCATGGTAACCGACGACGGATTGCCGCGATGATCCACCCAAGAGGCCGCAGAGACGGCTCGTCCTCGTTGTTTCTTTCTAAGGCCAAACTTTTTTTTTGGGATATCTTCCCATACTTCCTTGGGCGCTCACCGCGCTCACCGCGCCTACTGTACAGTTTCCGGAGCGACGATGGACTAGGTGGACGAGGTGGACGGTGGACGACTGCAGTGGCAGATACCTTCTCGTGCCTCACCTCCTTCGCGATACGGTATCGTTCGACGACTGGTGCAACGGATCACCGATCACCGACGCGTGTTGAGGGCGCTTCCCAAACGCTCGCCAGCCAACGCGTGCGCAGTTTACGTTTCACTCCGATCGACACGTTGCCCACGCCGTGTGAAGAAGAGCGCAGAAGGTACGCGTCGAAGGGTTCGACGAGCAGGGGGCAAGCCTCTTCCGACCCACGAACGGTGCGCGGCGCGACCACAATCGTTCCGCTCGTCGGCAAATCGCTAAAGAGCGGTGTTCGCTGGGCATGGATCACGATTCGGCTGTGGTCGTGGAGGGGCACCTGCCCCCCTTCCTGGTGGCTTGTCGTGAGCATGGCGACTCCCAGACCCAGAATGCGTGTCAGCGTCTCCAATTCGGCACAGGCGGATCCAGCGCGCGTGTCCGCGGCGAGCGCGCGACCGGGGGCGTTAACCGCGTGCGCGTGAACGTGACTCGTGTCGGACACCCGACGCGCGATTGGACACGCTCCCGTGTCGATGTCGGAGGACGGCATTCGGACGAGGACGGAGAGGCTCCTCCACCCGTTGGCCGTTTCATAGAAGAGGCCGACGCGCGCTGGATCCGATAGCAAGAAGGTCGCGTGCGACAGCTCCTCGTACCCGACGTACTGTCGGCGATTACAAACGAACGTCACGCGCGGGGGTTCCTGCGGGTGCAGCATCTCGACCTTCACAATGTAGATGTCGAGATGCAGCGCGTCGCGGCCCTGCACGCGACATCTCACCTTGCAAGGGAGGCCGGTGTTGACGCGGTCCGCCATACGAAGACAGCCGTCGCGGCCGTCGCGGCCGTCGCGCGGTCTGGCGCATGCCATGCCCGGGCCGTCGTCGGCCGTCGCGTGTGCGTCGTGCCTGTGAAAGTTGCACAGCGGCGCGTGTGAAAGATAGATACGCACGCCAGGGCCTCGCCATGGAACGTGCAGCGGAATCTGAGGAACAGGGCGGCCGGGCAGAGCGCGCGCCCGGGCGTGCCACGATCGGATCGGAGGACAAGCTGGCGCGCGAGAACCCCTTCGCGCACGACCAAGACATCTACCTGGACGAGGAGCACCACGTGTACTACGTCGACGGCGCGACCGGCTACGTGTCCGTCTCCGCGGTGATTCACGACTTCTTCGAGCAGTTCGACCCGGTCAAGACGGTCGACACATACTTCTCCGGCTGGGTGGCGAACCCTGAGTCGAAGTACCACGCTCTCATCAACTACGTTCGCCTCGTGCAGGGCAAAGAGAACGAGGACGACCAAAAGCAGGCCATACGCGCGTACTGGAGCCAGAAGGGCAACGAAGCGTCCGCGAAGGGGACATACTTCCACAAGCAGGCGGAGAACTACATGAACAGCCTCCCCATGGACGAGACGCTGAAAGAGACAGAGATGTTCCGGGCGTGGCGGCGCAGCTTCTTCCCCGACGAGGCGCTGTCTCCTTTTCGTGCGGAGATATCCGTCATGCAGCGGCGCGCGCGCGTGGCCGGTCAGATAGACAGCCTGTGGAAGGATAAGGAAGGGAGGCTGTGGATGGTGGACTGGAAGCGTTGCGACCCGACCGATGGAAAACGCAAGCGCTTGGATCTACTTGGCCCGAACATGAACAGATTCAGGAGCGACGACTACGGCCTGTACCCGTTTGAACGCGTTCCGAACACAAAGTACGGGCATTACTGTGTGCAGCAGAACTGCTACAAGCACATGTTCGAAGCCCTGACGGGGCTGGCGATCTACAGGATGTTCCTCGTTCAGATGCACCCGTGCATGGAAGAAGCCCACTCGGTGGAAGTAGTCGACCTCAGCACCGAGGTCGCACTTGTTTTCGACACGCTCGAAGCGGCCGCGAACAACGCCGAGGTAGTCCTCCCATAATAGCATGCACCGGCGAGGGGTGCGCCACTTTTGGCGTCGCTTCACGTCTGCGGCTGCGCAGACAGCCAATGTCAGGTGGGAGGGGTACGGAGTGGTATCCGCCGCCCTAGGGCTCGTGTAGGCTCCACGCGAGCGAGCGTGAAGCGGCCACCTGCATTGAATGCGCATGGTCAAAAAAAAGGAGAAAAGGCAACACAAAGTGCCTGCTGCACGCTCGCGACGCTTCGCGTTCGAAAAACCATGCAGACAGTGCACGTGCACGGGACAGTTTCATGACGCGTAGAAATGGTAGCGAGAAATGTCAAGTGTCGTGCCGTTGTGCTGCATGCTGTACTTATTCCCCAATGCTGTGCTCGGACCGTACATGGGCATGGTGTTGAACTCCTTCACTTGCTGCACGCATTTATCTCTCATTGACGCGCAGATGTTCGGTTGACTGGACATCTGTGCAAGTGGCACGTTGTGCCACTGATTCAGGGCAGAAGTTACTGTTTTTGTGCGATCATCTCGCTCACGTGGGTCAAAACGTCTCGTACCGAACCCGTCAGATGGACTGTCGCAATCATAGGTATCGATCGTAAGCACCAGAACGCCGATGGTACATCGTGTCACTTCTGCACCACCGAAGACGGATCTTGATGCCGCAGCAGTTTGCCCTCCTTGGATCGGACCCGGTCCGACGATCAGATTCCACGCGATTTCGTCGGTGGCGTCATCTGTTTGGGATATGGACACCGCATGAAGCGTACTATGTGCAGTATCAGCATTCATTAACATTATGACGTTTCAGCGCCCCCGTACGTACTCACGTACAATCCCGTACTCTGGACCCGTTCTCTCCCGTTCTCTCCCGTTCTCTCCCGTGCGTCCGTTCTCCCGTGCGTCCGTGCGTCCGCGCGTGGCCACGCCCGCGCTTTCGTTTCCTTGACCAAAACCCACCTTTTTTTTTCTGCGCGCTCGTCTTTCACCTGGACCGACCGCAGGCACGAGTGGCTCCAAAGGGTGCAAAAGTCAGAACAGAGGCGCGTGCTCTTGCAATGCGCTGACGATCTGCTGTTTGACAAGGACCTGATCCAGGACGATCGTCTCTCGCTTCATCTGTAGCAGAGGGAAGTTTAGGACGCGAAGAGTGGGAACAGAACCGTTCCCGGAGGGCGTGCCGAGTGGTGCCAGGCCGATGACGGGCACCGCGTCGACGAGCTCCGGAACCTTCAGTACGTGCGCTCCGCCGCCCGTCGCCTGAGCAATGCTGAACCAGCCGTTGATGCGTATGTCGTTCACGTCGGTCGGAGCACCGATCGTGCGCACGACCGGCATGCCCTGATTCCAGATGCGGTACACGGGGAAGCCGTCGAAGACGTCGTCGCCGCTCCATTCCGACTGGACGTGCACGGCGGCTGGTCTCTCCGAGGCGACGTCGCTCTCCGGGAAGAGCCGAAGCCCCTTGAGGTGGGCGAGGAGCGCCTTGGATAGCTGGGCGTCCGAGAGAGAGCGCGCGAAGAGCGCGTCGATGGGAGCGAAGAGTTTGGCATGGCTTCGCGTCGTGCAACCGTCCTTCGTCACGTCGCCGGCCCTGCCGCATTGGTTTGCTCCTGGCACGCGCCATGCCGGGTGGCAGTGGTAGAGACCGCACAGTGCGCACGCCTGGATCGCGTCCACCTGCGCGTGGCGTGCCTGGTCAGAGTTGGGAACGGTCTTCACGTTGAACGCGACGTGCGAGCCTCCCCGCGAGCACGGCACGCAGAAGGCCGTCCTCGCGTCGAAGGTCCGCGTGGCATCGCCCTCGCACCCCGTTGCGGTGAGGCGTATCGCCCGCCTCACAACATCCGGCGCCTCGACGGTCAGCGAGCACGGCAGCTTGTTCCTGGGGTTCATGAGCGTGTAGAGGTCGTCTGGGATCGAGGCCGCGTTGGCCGCGGCAACGGGCGGTGCGGTGCCGCAGATTTCGCACGCGGCGCAGGGCAGCACCTTGTTTGGGAGACGATACGCTTGCTCATCCATGTCGATCCGCACTGCCATCTTGTTCCAGATGGTGGGCGGGGAAGGGACCGAGAACGGGTCGCCCTCTCGACACTGGCCGGGCGGTTTGACGCTGCCGAAGAGGCGTTCGACGGCGAGCGACGTGGGGCGCGAGACCGTGCCCGTGACGAGCCCGTCGATGCGATTCGGGTCGCTGTCGTCGGTGAGCGTGTAGGGGTGTGTCGGGCTGGACTGCGTGATGGCGACGGGGGGCAGGTCCGGTCCGCGAACGTCGTTCAGGCGCGCCACAACCTCCCGGATGAAGCACCCGTAGTGGCGGACGAGGCAACCCGCCTCGTCGACAACGGTGGGTGACGCGAGGGACGACGCGCGGATCCGTATCGCGCGTGGGACGGGCAGGGCGTGGAAGGTCGCGGATGCCCCCCCACCGCCCGACAAGCGCTCAAAATCCTCGCCCGCGTTGACGGCCAGGAGGAGTTGGTGCTGCATGAGGTCGGCGGTGAAGGACCACCGATCGCCACCGTCCGAAGACCGCCGCCCCTGCAGCGTGAGGGCGGCCCTCAGGCGGGCGTTCAGATAGGACGACTGGCTGCCGCTGTTCGAAAAGGTGGCCAGCGGCTTCCTCTCGTTGACCCCATCCGACACGAGCACAACAGCGGTTCGCGTCAGGACGGCGTCACCGGTCACCCGCGTCACGCGGCCGCCATCGTGCGCGAAGACGGTCAGGCTGACACCCATGCCAGAGCGCGTGGCTCCGGAAGCGGTGGTGGTGCCGTCCGCGCGCCGCCGCGCAGGCCCGTCAGGCTCAGGCTCCGCCGGATGCAGGACGACTTCGATCGTGGGCTGCAACTGCACCGCGCCCAACGCGCCTCGCTCGCGCGACGCGGTGTCGTCGAGCAATTCGCGCACCGCGGTGACAAACGGCTGCCACCCCCCCTCCGCGTCAGCGGTCGGAATGAGCTGCGCTTCCACGTCCGCCCAGACCTGGTCGATGCAGTTGCGAAGGTGCGACACGCTGGCCACCACGTCGTGCGCGCCGAGGTACAGCGACGTGAGGCAGCCGATGTCGAACGCGCGCACCGACGACGCGGCTAGCTCCGCGGGCTCCTCCTTCTCTTGCGGTCGCTGCAGCTTGCGGGCAAGGGTGTCGGTCGGAGCGATGACCGTCGAGAGGGGGCCGGGCGGCTGGGCCTTCAGCCCCCTGGAGAAGAGAAACGTCGGAAGGTCCTCGGACGGCACGCCGAGCAGGTCAAGGAGCCGCACCTCGTGCCCGCGCGCCCCCGCGGGTGTCAGGATGGCACTGAGCACGCGCAGCGACTCGCCGACAAATGACGCGTTCGCACCCTCGCAGAGCTGGTCGACCGGGCGGTACTTGACGGACCCCGCGATCTGGAGCACCACCCCCCCCGTGCGCGGCATGAGCGGCGCCATCTTGTCGACGACCGCGTCGTCGTTGACGCGCACGGACAAGCAGGCCGCGGACCCGGCCTCTGCCGCCGTCACATGGTGGCTTGCGACCATCTCGAGGGGGTAGAGCAGGTGCGTCGTGTGGAACGCCCCGTCCTGCTCCGCGTCGCGTCTCCACACGGGCGCGATGCCAAAGCGGGGAAGGGACCGCATCCGGACGTGCTCGAAACCCCAGTCGTCAACCGTCGGCAGATACTGGTGCGGGGCGCGCTCGTCCTTGAGGACGGTGAAGGTGGACGCGCCGACGTGGTGGGTCGCATTGAAGGCCGCGTTGAGGGTCAGGAGCCTCTCGAAGTCTGCCCGGTCTTCCTCTTCGATCACGCAGCAGAACTCGCCGCCCGCCCCCCTGACAAATATGTCGACGTGCGTCACGTCAACGCTAGGATGGTCGTTGACAAACTTCAAGAGCTGCAGCTGCAGGGTGGCCGCGACGTTGCAACAGTACGGGCCACTCAGGAGCACCGTGGAGGACGCGCGGGGGCCGTCTTCGGAGGGGAGCCTGTTCGCGGCGTCGCGGAGCATTTTGAGGAGGTCGATGCTGGTATCGATCTTGAGTTCTGCCCGCAAACGGGGCGCACCCGAAGGGGTGGACGAGGCTGATGCGCCCGCACGTGCGCATCTCCTCCACCGCCTCCCGATGGCGCACAGCATCCTGTCCATGTCTGTCCGGAAATGCAGGCATTTGAGGCAGAATTCCACGTCGTCGACGACACAGAACGTCCACTCCGTTCTCCCGCGCGCGTCGGCTGCGTGTGCGTCAAGAAACCCATGCCACGGAGAGGACGCCGCCATGGCTCGGTCCTCGAGGTCGACCACGACGTCACCTCCCATCTCCTGGCACAGTACCCAGAGGCGCGCCAGATGACGCGGCGAAGCGAAGCTGACGCGGGACACCATCGTCGCGTAAACGTCGGATGATGGGTCGGAGACCAAGTGCGACTCCGAGTCGGACTCCGCCGTTGGGGGCACGTTGGCCCACGCGCCGCTCTCCTCCTCGGCGCTCGACACGACGGCGAGCTTCTGTAGGCGCAAGCGCTGCGCCGGGGTGTCACCGCCGGCAGGCGCGCCGATTGGGCACTCCTTCAGGATGACCGGGAACGTCTGCCGAGCCCCGCACGCGTACGCGTCGGATAGGTTGATCTGGAACAGTTCCGAGGTTGCACCCGCGCTGAAGCGGCGCGGTCCGCTGCGACGGTACGATGGGTCCTTTTTGACGAACGGCACGTATGTGATCGGATCCCTCTTGACCCGCGACGGGAAGCAACGCACCACGCTGACGGGGGACAGCGTCGAGAGCAAGTCTTTTGCAGCACCGGCGATTGTGAGGTTCGGTTTGATCGATATGATGTCTGATTTGGCCGCGGTCGACTTTCGGCACGCCAGTCGCACCGCTTTGGCGACGACGTCGGGGACGTTGACAGTCTTGTCGTCGCGAATTTTTGGAACGATCCCGGCGGTGATCTCGGCGTTCTGTCGAGCGGTTACCCTACGCCACGCGGTACCGAGGGACCATCGTCGGTCTCTCATCAGGTACTGCAACGGCCACGACTCGGGTTCGTCGTCGTAAAACTCGACGTCTGACAACCAGCCTGCAAGTCGCGACAGAGGAACAGCCCCGTCCGACAGCGGGATGAATGCACGCGTCGCGCGTTGACCCAACGCCGAATCACGCCAGTGCTTGACGAGGCGCACTGAAGGCGCGACCTTGGACGCGCTGACGCGCTGGAGCATCTCCGGGATCGCCTCTATAAAACCCCGCCCGCTGGTCATCTCCAGAAGCTGGTCGCCACTGTGCCACAACTGCGCGGGCGAATGTGGGTTAGGGCACGGCGATGCGCGCGAAATGTCCATGCAGCGTTCGGCATCCCGAGGTGCAAATGCATCGTCTTCTACGTCCGCTTCAGCGGCTTCGTCTTCGTCCTCGTTTGAGTCCTCTTCGTCCTCGTTTGAGTCCTCTTCGTCTTCGTTTGAGTCCTCTTCGTCCTCTTCGTCTTCGTTTGAGTCCTCTTCGTCCTCTTCGTCCTCTTCGTCCTCTTCGCCCTCTTCGCCCTCTTCGTCCTCTTCGCCCTCTTCGCCCTCTTCGTCCTCTTCGTCCTCTTCGTCCTCCTCGCCTCTCCCATCCTCCTCGTCTGCGTCCTCGTTCGAGTCCACTTCACTGCTCGCCGCACTAGTAGCTGCATCGTTGGGAACCAGATCCCCGTCGCTCTCATCGGTCTCGCTCTCTGATGTTGCACTGTTCTCCACGGCGTCGGCGCCGTGACCCTCTGCAACTTCTTCTACGTGTTCAACGCCCCCCGCGACGTCCGCATCAGATGGTGTGTCCTCGACGCCCCCGTCGGATACTGCCTCCTCGACGTCCGTGTCGGATGCTGATGCTGCGGCCTCGACGTCCACGTCGGACGCCTCGTCGGCATCGCTGCCTAGAAGATTCGCAAGCACCTCATCGACAGCGATGTCGTTGCAATAAAGCACTTGCAGGGGGCGCACCTTGTTGGACTCCGCATCTCGAAGTTGTTCGATCTGTGACACAGTCGCGATGCCAGGGTTCCTGAACGACTCCACCGTTAGGACGAGCATGCGCGGGAACAGCACGGACTCTCGCGGGAGGGCATCGGGCACTGCCGCCTGAGCCGTCATCTGCGCCGTCGCGGTCGGGGCAAAAAAACCGTTTCCGACAATCGTCCCAGGCGGCGACGATAGAGCGTCGACGAACGGAACTTTGACAGCGCACGACAGACAGCCATGCAATGCAGCGCGCGTTGTGCTAAAGTCGACGCCACGCGCCCCACGGTCTCGCTCCTCGTCTTCCTGCGCGTCCACCGTTTGCTCGTTCGAAGAGAACGGCCTGTCCCATCTCATAATGAACGACGTGAAGACGGGGCGCGTCGGTCCGTCGACCCTTCCATGTTTCCTCACCAGCATGTGGCAGGCGTCTCCTGGCATGTCACAGAGCATATGGCCCAGAGCGTCGCTCACGTCGTCCAAATGTATCGTGTCGTTGACGCGCGCGCACAGCGACGATCCCCCCCTGTCGTTAGCGAAAACGAACGCGTGCCCCATAAAAACATCTGCGTTGTTGTACGAGCTCGGAAGCACCTCCCACCCCTTCTCGGCTTCCTGTTTGGTTTTGCTGGGCCCGAAGTTTCTGAAGCTATACGTGGGTGTCGTGGAGGATTCTCGACGGAACGCCGCTGGCACGGAAACAAAACGCCGGAGGCGGCTGGCATTTGTCAGCCAACTGAGCGCGCGGAAAAAATCGTCCTTCCGCAAGACGCTGGGCGTGGATACATACTCCGTGAGCACCGGAGCGTACTGCTGGCGGCCCCGATCGTATGTGTGCGACGTGAACGGGCCGACGATGCACTGGAGAACTTGCACGGTCGAGAAGGGAAGCCGGTACGACGCGCGACCTGTCGCGTCGACGCCCACGCTGAGGGATGCGTCCTCGTCCGCGTGCATTCCGTCGTCCAAGAGCTCTTTCGCCTTGGATAAGGCGACGCGCACGTGATTCTTGACGTCCGCGGAGAAGGATGCGAAATCTTCCAGACTTTCCAACATTGATTCGTCCGTGCTGAAGCCTCGTTGCAGGAAGCGACAAGCTGTAACGGAAGGGTTCTCGTTGGCGTCGTTGGGATTCTTCTTGACGCTCGTGTGCCGCTGCGCCAGATCCGCCCGTCGCTGGGGGTGGTCATCCCCAGTGGCACCCCCCGCTTCCTTGACCCACTCCACCCCCCACTCGTACTTGAAGAGCGGATGTGCTGCCGCTGACGCCGATGCAACGGCACCGTCGTGCACTTGGACGCCTGACAACACGCTGTCGTGAGCATCGTCGCGCTCGAGAAGCGTGTTGTCTTCGAGGCGGACAATGCAGTGCGGGACCGCCTTCCTCAGAAGCTTAGGCCGCACCAACACCCTCGCGTCCTGCAGCGCACATTTTCCGTACACGCGCATCGTCGCTCGAATGTGCCCCGATCCCAACCTTGCGACCTGCAAGGCGCTTTTGACGGCCTCGATTTGCTGCTTGGTGAACTCGCACATCGCGAGCAGCTTCGCCTCGCCAAACGGGTCCATCGCACGGATATAGTGGCTGACAGCGTTCGGGTCCGTCAAGAGGTAGCACAGCGGGTACACGATCATCGGCTCGAGCGATCGCACCGCGCGCATGTTGCGGGGCAGCGTTCCGCTTCGGATCTCTTGTTCTCTATACTCTCGCAGCCACGCTGCATGCTCGAGATCGCTCGTCGCCCGCGCGATGTACTCGTCCTTCTGTTTCGCCATCACGGATTTGGGTTCTGCAAGCTCTTGGTGCTTCCGCATGAAGTCTGCCATCTCGAGGAGCGTTTCGCGCGCCGTTTCGTCGCTGGGGGCGACCGGCTTCCACCACTGGAGGGGGTGATCTCTCAGGCCCGTGTTGCAGATGTACTGAAATGCCTTGTGGCTATCTTGACTGGCGACCAGCTTTGGTATCGGAAGCAGATCGGGCACGTCAAAGCGCTGCCACGTTCGCCCTTTGAATTGTGCCACTGGCATCTCGAAGCGATTGCGCAGCGCTGTCACGGGCTTCGGTGTCGCGTAGTAGATGGCACGACCCTTGATCGGTCTGAGTGGGACTTGCTTCTCGACGTTGATCCGCGGAATCAGGAAGTGGAGCTCCACCCCCCCGTACATCCAGCTGTACTCGCTGGCTGTGCAGAACTCGTCCGGCACGCTCGGGAGGTACGTGTGGACAGCAGCCCCAATCACTCGACCGTCGACGTGCCTGCGCGGCGTGGAGACCGCAAACGCCGTGTCCCTGCGCACCAGACGCGGCACCCGCGCCTCTTCAACGCCAGAGTACCCGATGCCCCCCGCCTCCGCGAAGCGTTCCAGTGGCAGGCGCAGCATGTTTGGAGCCTCCACGTCCGCGTTGGAAATTGCTGCGCCGTTGCTGCTCTCGGCAAGCACCTGTCGATGGAACTGCTCGGAGAGCGCACCGTGCAGTCGTGAGTGAACATGCTTGAACGCTGACCCCACGGTGATGTTTGTGCCGTATCTTCGCCACACGGTCCCGAACGGGACACAGGCCGTCACCGTGCAAAACTTCGGTCCGTGAGACGCCTTGTGCCACGTGAACTCAACCACGGCGCCCTCGGTCGCCTCCCATTCGCCCCCCGTTTGGTTACACTTTCGTCGGAGACCGCCCCTCGCAGGGTCCGGTTCCGCAAACGTGAACATGCGCAAGCATGTCACGTAGTCCACGAGAGCATCCTCGTCGCTGTTTCCCCGGCTCAAGCTCGCGACCGATAGCTCCGACATCGTGGGACGCGGCTGCCTTACTGTCGGGCGACGAAAAAAAAAGGAGTCTGCGTGGTCTCGTCGAACGTCGCGGCAGCGGTACGAAGCACGGAAGCGCGAGGGCGTCGCAGGGCTGAGGCGATGGGCGGAGGGTGACGCGGTGCGTCGTGGACGCGACGTTCCAGCGTCGCCACCGCACGCGTCGCGGGGTGTTGCGAATCTCTGTGAAAATCTTTGGCTTTACTAGGATGCCCCGTCTGGGACGCGCGACGCAGCGGAGATGGCCCAGGTGAGAATCGCCGACACGCCGAGCAAGCACGTCATACCCGGCGGCCAACGCACGTGGGAGGAGCACATACGTTCGGGCGACGGCATTGACCGCACGGGGCACCGCGGCAGCGTGGATCGCGTGTTCATCCACTCGAACGCGCGACGCGCGCCACCCATCAAGCAGGTGCCGTTCGTCGACTGGTTTGAGATGTACGCAAAATCCGTCCTCTCGGCCTTTATCGATCGGAACGCCGATGTCGCTGCCGACCACGGCCAGCACCGAGCGGCGCGGAGCGAGCACGGTCGGGGCATCGACGACGGCCAACCAGCCGACGAATTTGCGACGCAGCGCGGTCAGCAACTCCCCGCCGCGCTCCGAGACGCGTGGCACGCGTTCGTCATCGGCGTTCGCGAATCGCACCTTTCGCTGCAACGCGGCAGCGATGCAGACCGCAGCCATCTCCGCCATCTCCAAGACAAGACGACGCTGATCTGCCGGAGCGTGGCGAGCGCGACGCGGAGGCAGGCGTGCGATCGCATGCGCGCGTCCGTGGTGGGCGAAGCACACAGCGCGACCGAGCGTCGCAAAATCATCGCCTCCATATGGAAGACGGCGTTGCGCACCCTCTGCGACGAGATAGACGCGTTCATGGTCGTCTCAGACGCGGATGCGCGCTGCATGAACGACAGCCGCGACCGGCTCACGAACATGGTGAACGCGTCGCGCATCTCCTCGGACCTCAGCACGCACGCGGTCGCCGAAGGCTTGCGCGACATCATCGCCGAAGAGTATGACACCCACTGCTCGTACACCGGCGTCCTCGCGCGATCGGCCGTGTCGCAGCTGGCGTCCGACGTGCGATCGGCAGCGCTCCGGGAAGTTGCGGCGTGCGCGGCGCGCGGTGCAGAGGAGGAGGCGACTGCCGCTACGGAGCTCCTGCGCCTCGCGCGCGACGCGACGTTCGACGCACCGGGCGACAGCGTACTCATGTACGACCTCCACGCCGCGCTCGAGCAATGGAAGGCGTTGACTCGACGCCTCGTCGACTGCGAGATCGCGGCGCAGCTCGACGAGCTTTCTGGGTCGCTCGAGGCTCTTTTGTGCCCGGCGTCGGAAACGCCGCATCGTAGGCCCGTTGGCGCTGCTCGCACGTCATCTCCCCCCCCACCAACATTCGATGGGCCTTGAACACCGCATCTTGCACGTGCTCACCGCGTGTCGCCATGTCCACTTCGCACCACGCGAGGTGACCGCGCTGTTGGAAGAAGCCGGTCAGCGAGTCGAAGAGGGTTCGCAGGTGAGGCGCCGCGATCGTCTTGTCCGCGCCACCCATGCGCTCGATGTTGCGACTGATGTAGCACAGGGTATGCACGGAGTTCACGGCTCCGGCGAAGTCTCCGGTCTGGAGACGGGCCTGGAAGATGTCGTAGGGGATGCAGTGCCTGCGGAGCTTTTGGTTGACGCTGTCCTTCAACGTCCACACGTACAACAGCGGATCGGTGACGCAAATCGACGGGGGGTTCTTGCGACAGTAGAGCTGCAACGACGCGCGGCAGTGGGAACAGGGGAGGAGGTGTTGCAGGGCGCTTATGACGTCGCGCAGACACAGCCCGTCACCGGCCTGCGCCACATGAAACAGGGTGTTCCACATCGGAGGACCCCAGACCAGCGGGTCCATCGTTGAATGCCCGCGTGCGAAGCAGGCGACGAAATGCAGAGCGCGTCCCCGCTCTCTATTTACAGTAGATCCAGTAAATTTTCGCACTCGCGTACGTGAGCCGAATGGGCGGCAGCTTCAGGCTCCGCTGTACCGCCCGGGCCACCCCCACGGCTCCTAAACCTACCCCCCTTGGTTTTTTCTTTGCCTCGTACGCGAGCACACTGATGGCGTGACGTCCAGTCCGGTCGCACTCTGCCTCATCGTTTGCCCCCCTCTCGTGGCAGCGCCCCTGCCCTCGTACAACCGTCGGCATCCGAGGCTATCCATAGAGGCGAGCCGTCTGCGCAACCGCCGCGCTCGGTCGTCGCGGCCAACACTTTTTGCGTCGCACCTGTCAAGATCGCGCGAGACCGGTCTAGGGTCTACGTCAGCTGGGCAGCTCGCGCGCGTCATGTCGAACGACGAGGGCGCCCCTTGCCTCCTGGCGTCGACGTCGAC
>TARA_B110000046_G_scaffold179578_1_pt1 | contig 16569 bp, 10 predicted proteins | sample TARA_B110000046 | Tara Oceans TARA_B110000046 (sample SAMEA4397157) | marine metagenome | biome: Polar Biome; feature: [DCM] deep chlorophyll maximum layer (ENVO:01000326); material: water (ENVO:00002006), including particulate matter (ENVO:01000060) such as... | depth 40 m
CGAGTTTTGCTTAGTGAAATATGCATGCACAGATAAATACATGTATGGAGACTTATGCCATTACACATGCGTATGCAGACTGGTGCAGTGATCAAAAGTGATTTAATTCTTTAGAAATCCCCTCGATCAGAGGAGCTGTTTCATAATTAAAGTTGACTCGGTGCTGGGATTTTGGCAGTATCGTGGGATTAGCGGTTAACGCTAGTGGGATTTGAGGTGGGATTTTAGTGATCCAAAGTGGCTGCAAGTTGGACATGCGCAGATTAAGGCTCGTCGGCAAGCGCCACTGAATTATCGTTAAAAGACTTCGAAGTCAAAATCGTTAAATGACTTTGAAGTTAAATTCCGATGATTTGTATTTCGCTTTCTTAAAAATAATAATTGGGAGTTAATCATGAAAAAATTGAAACAATTTAAACCTGTGGTTCTTTGCTCTTGCATACTGGCCACTATGCTAGTTCCTTGCGGAGTCGGGGCGGAACAGCTTGAAGAAATCATCGTCACAGCGCAGAAGCGCGAGCAAAACCTGCAGGACGTAGGTGTTTCGGTTACCGCACTCGACCAGTCAGCTATCGAAAATGCAGGTATTCTTGATATTTCGCGACTAGAGTTTGTTACCCCAGGGGTTACCTACGGTCACATCGGTACAGATTCGAAGATTGCTATTCGCGGCGCTAACTCTAACAACACTTACCGAGATAATTCTTCAGTCGCTGGAGCATTTATCGACGGCGTTTACCAAACTCGGGCTGCTCAACAAAGACTCGGTTACTTTGATGTCGAGCGAATGGAGATTTTGAAGGGTCCACAGGGCACGCTCTATGGACGCAATACCTTTGCAGGTGCGGTAAATATGTACACGAAGCGACCATCTACAGAAGCACTTGATATTGGTGTGGACGTAACAGTTTCGAGCTTCGGCAAGAAACGCTCTGAGATGTTCGTGAACGCACCGATCAGTGATACCTTGGCATTACGTCTGGCTGGCGTTACTGCCTCCAGTGATGGCCATATCAAAAATATCGGAATGGGTAAGGATATGGGCGCTATTGATCAGCAAGGCGCTCGGTTATCGGCCTATTGGAGTCCAAGTGATGATGTTGAAGTAATTGCCCGATACACCACCCTAAGCGATGGTGGTACGTCAGAGGGAGTATTTGCTGCGGAGGGCCTATGTGTGCCGGTAAACTCTTCAGGAGTTACGGACATGTTAGGGGCTGAAATCGATTGTACAAATCCGAAAGAAGGTTCTCTCGGCATTGATGCGGCTTTCGATAGGCCTTTTGTGGTGAATTACGCCTGGGATTCTTTTCGTGATGTGTCGTCGGATAATATGACGGTTGATGTCACCTGGGATCGAGGATCAGTAGCCATTAGATCGATAACGTCGTTTACCGATTTCGAAAGCGCTTATACCAAAGGTAGCATGAACGGCAGGCCCGGCGCTCAGGGTTACTTCGATGAGTTGACCGAATCTTTCACACAGGAAATCCAGCTTACGTCAACTAACAATGAAACCTTAGAGTGGACCCTGGGTGGCTACTATTCTGATGATGCAATTGTCGTGGGCACTGGCGATTTTGATACCTTTACCTACGCTGACCACACGATAATAGGATTTGACGATGCGGGAAATGAGATCACAACATATCATCCGACTGAGTTGATTGACGTATATGGTGGTGGGGACTTTGACGACGAATCCAAATACCAGCATATCGATACGATTACCGAGGGGTTATTTGGCCAGGCCTCATGGTCCGTTAAGGATGATGTCCGACTAATTGCTGGCATTCGCTCTAATAAGGAAACGAAGCGCAGTGAAATTCACAAGGGCAATTCGCTATTTGATAAGGCAGATGTGCCCTACGGCTACGGATTGGTCGGCCGCCCGCTAGACGTTTTTGTGTACCCCGCGGAGGCTGACTGTACAACTAAGGTTACCTATGATAAGACCACTTGGCGTGCGGGAGTTGAATGGGATATCGACGACGATAAAATGTTCTATGGAAATAGTTCAAACGGTTTCCTCTCCGGCGGCCTTAATAGTAACTGTTCGGACTTTGATCAGCAGGACTCGGAAGCTATCGAAATTGGATTTAAAACCCGCTGGGCCGACAACAAAGTACAGCTCAATGGGGCAATCTACCGCAATGATTATACTAACCTAACGGCTCAGGAACTGATCTTCGTTCCAGGAGAGCAGGGCGCAAGCGGCAGTTGGTCAACGATCACGCTCAATGGTGGTGATATCACCGTCACTGGCGCTGAGGTCGAACTCATTTGGATAGCATCGGACGCACTGACGATCACTGCCAATGCCTCAGTCATGGATGCTGAGTTTGGTAAATTCGGCGTGAAGAATCCGTTCCAGCTGTACGATGGCGTCAAGGCAAAAAGTACCGTTGATGAGGACGGACTCAATCTCAACGGCTTTGTGGCTCTGGATGGAACGACGCCTGGGTGGTCACCCGATACCACAATGGGTCTGACTGCCTCATACGATCATGACATGGGTAGCAATGGTATGCTGACAACGTACCTTCAGTTTTACTATTCAGACAGCTATAACACGGACGATGTTTCGCTCTATTCCACGCAAGTCCAGGAATCGTATACCAAGACGGATTTGCGCCTAACTTGGACGTCGGCAGACGAACATTTTTCGGTATCCGGGTTTGTTGAGAATATCGAAGATGAAGTCGTGCTATCACGAACCAACACAGGCAGCGATGACTTGGTACAAGGCAGTTATGCCTTTCCGAGGAATGTTGGTGTAAAACTTTCTTACAGATACTAGGCTAGATGCCGTCGTCCTCGTATATCGTGATTACGCTATGCGAGGATGACGGCCCTGAGCTGTCCTAATTCTGTAAATCAGAAAAGCTAGACATCAGAGCGTATTTCAATGGCCTTGTTCGCTAGGGCCAAATCAACGTATTTATACATGGCATTGGACGCCGAATAGTGAAAACTCTAGAATTAAGGAATGTTTCTCTTGGCCCTCGGTTACAACTTTATCAATGCCCCGCTTTTATGTTACTTCAGAGTGGCGTCTTAGCTGACTAAATCCTAAATTTGTTACCACTTTTTTTACTCAACCGGAGTGTCATATGAAATCATATAGTGTCGTTCAAAAAAGGACTGCCTGGAGGCTCAGGAATTTAGTAGTTTTTGCTCTTATGACCTTACCTCTTGTTGGATGCGCATTATTTCCGCCCAGCCAGCTACAAAGCAATCGCGCAAAAAATATCATCCTGTTTATAGGCGACGGCATGGGAGTTTCCACCGTAACTGCCGCGCGAATCTTTGATGGTCAGTCGCAGGGCATGAAGGGTGAAGAACATGTCTTGCCGTTCGAGCGCTTCGACCAGCTGGCCTTGGTCAAGACCTATAATACTAATCAGCAAGTGCCTGACTCTGCTGGCACAGCAACAGCGATTTTCAGTGGTACAAAGACCAAGGCCGGCGTCATTGGCATCGGACCTGAGGCCAAGCGGCGCAATTGCGATGACGCTCTCCGGTACCCGTTGCAGTCAATCGGCGAAATCGCAAAGCGACGTGGCAAAGGCGTTGGCATTGTGACGACCACACGAGTAACGCATGCTACACCAGCGAGTTTGTATGCACATGCTCCGGAACGTGATTGGGAAAGCGACAAATACCTGCCGAAGGAGGATTGGGAGCTAGGTTGTCACGACATTGCCTGGCAACTCTTGAACTCGAAGTCGGGCAGCGGGTTCGATATTGTTATGGGCGGTGGCCGTAGGGAATTTTACGGCGCCGACTTTGGGGGCTCACGGCGTACTAGTAACGATGATCTAATCGGCACCTGGCTTGCCGGCGACCCTTCAAGAAACTTTATCGATAACGCCTCTGGACTTGACGATATCCGTTCAGACGAGCAGATTCTAGGTCTTTTCTCTGAGTCGCACATGACATACGTCGCCCAGCGTTCGGAGGATTCGACTGAACCGACCCTATCTCAAATGACATCGGCAGCTATCGACCGGCTAGCTGTGGGGTCAGAGGGCTACTTCCTGTTGGTTGAAGCCGGCCGCATCGATCACGGCCATCACCGTGGCATTCCGGCCTACGCAATGCTAGAAACGCAGGCGCTAGCTCGCGCTGTGGAAACGGCCCTCAAGAAGGTAAATCTCGATGACACGCTGGTAATGGTTACCGCCGATCACTCGCATGTGTTCACCATGGGCGGATATCCCACAAGAGGAAATCCGATCCTTGGTTTGGTGATAGAGAACGATGGAACTGGCAAACCGAACCTTGAACCGGCGCGGGCTGAGGACGGTAGTACGTATCGAACGGTGCAATATGCAAACGGTATTGGCGCGATAGCCAGTTTGCCGCGGCAAGATCCCTCTCTAGGATTGCATTCACGCGCTCAGGCATTATTCGCCAGGCGCGGCATAGGCGTCGACGGGTCTGTGTCTAATAGTGAAACCCACGGTGGTGAGGACGTTGCACTTTATGCCAATGGAGTCGGCGCCGAAGGCGTTAGAGGTGTGATAGAACAGAATCTGATCTTTGATATTATGATGTCAGCCTACGGTTGGTCGTCGGCTAAGTAGCCTCCGGCCACCTGAGCCAAATGTATGGGCCATAGCGATAACCTTTTACCAGGTCAATTGGTCGTGTATTAAGCTAGCTAACCTGTAAGTACTTAATCCTGGTTAATAGCGCCAAGTGTCGTTAACCTGTTGTCTGTCGACGCTAGAGACTCTGACCAAATGCGAATATACCCTTGTATGATTAATCAATTCACTACTTGTTTGTAGTTTATATTTTCATTACTCGTTCACTTTAAGTTCTTGAGCTTGTAAGGCGACCTTGCGGCTGCATTCAAAGTTCAATAAAAAATGAGTATCCCCCTAAATTTAGTCGGCTAGCTCTTATTAATAATAAAATAGGGTATAGTGGGATATATTTCGAAGATCCCAAAGGCCCTTTAATGCTATCAAGGACTATGTATGTAGAGAGCTCTGAATAATAGTTAAAGATCAATTAAATCCATTTAACCTATTGAAAAATATAGACTTTAAATTTTTTCGAAGAGTTTTATTTATTTTTGAGCGAATGCATAGATATTAGTATCGTTATTTAAATCTCTTGTTGTCATTGACAAAAAATATCGAGGATGGTAACTTTTAACTAGTGGGATATTTGCAGTAGATTTCAATAATTACAAATGGCCAGGTGATTTGCGCCCTTGATTAATAATCAACCGTAATTAAGGCGGCCCATCTAGCGATACCTTAAGTGATATCACAGTGTTTTTTACGAGTAGCTCGATGTGTGAAGCGGACAGCGGCTCTTCATATAGATTGTGGGGCAGTGTCGGGTGCATCGTAGCAGTGAGGATGTCGCGGTTTATTAGGTAGCAATAAACTGCTAGCGATCCCAATTTAAACTATTCAATCTGAATGGATCTTGCAGACACTATTTAGAAAAATAAGGGAGTTTTATTGATGACGCATGATGTAGAAGTGCCCAGTTATGTGCTGGACCGGATTAAGGCCAAACGCGGCAGGTACGAAGTATTTGATAATTTTGAAGCTACTAAGACTGCCTTATTAGTGATTGACATGCAGAACTTTTATGTTGAAGAGGTGGACACAGCCATCAATATTGTACCAAATATAAACCGAATTGCCGATGCTGTGCGTCAGGCTGGAGGTAAGGTTTACTGGGTGGTGATGACGGTTGCGGATAGTTTGGGATCATCCAGTCTGTGGCCCCTCTACCACGATTATTTTTTCACTCCTGAGAACGGGAAAAAGCATAAAGATGGACTCACTGCGGGAACTGAAAAGCATAAAATTTATCCAAAACTTGATGTTCGATCGGAGGATGAAACGGTCGATAAGACTCGCTTTAGTCCGTTCATTCAGGGCTCCAGTGACCTACACTCAAGACTTCAATCTTTAGGGATTGAAAACCTTATTATAACCGGCACCGCTACTAACATGTGTAGTGAGTCTGCGGCCAGGGATGCAATGATGCTTGATTATAAGGTTGTTATGGTTTCCGATGGAAATGCTGCCCGGTTTGACGAGGATCATCTGGCCGGGATGACGTCTTTTTATCAGAGCTTTGGAGATGTTCGCACTGCGGATGAGTCCATTGCTATGCTGACCAAATAGAGATTGTAAGCGGTTTATGAATGAATAAAATCGAAAAGCGGCTGGTGAAAATGGGGGTTGTACTTCCTTCTCCTCTGGTTTTACCCAGCAAGAATAGAACGAGTGCAGTACAGTCTGGCAATTTACTTTTTATCTCGGGCCATGGTGCCGCCCTTCTAGATGATTTGGAGGTTGTTAAGCGCGGTAAGGTAGGGCTTGAGGTTTCTGAAGAAGAGGCCTATAAAACTACACGAGCTTGCGCAATAAAAATGCTAGCCACTGTGAAGCATCATATTGGTGATCTGGACCGTGTTACTCGGATAGTACAAATCCATGGAATGATAAATGCCCACCCCGACTTTGAGAGGCATAACATGGTGCTAAATGGGGCGTCTGATTTTTTTTATGAAGTATTTGGCGCGGACATCGGGTGCCATGGTCGATTTTCTATGGGAGTTGGAGGTTTAGTAGCCCGCCAACCGGTTGAAATTGAGGGCATTTTTGAGATCTCGGCAGGATGATGTAATGGCTCGGCTCGAGTAAGTGATTTTCATCCGTCAGTTGGCGGTACGTATCCCTGTGTGCGAATTGGTAGTTAGTCACGGGAGCGCCTGCGGAATTCAGAGGTTTCCTTTACACCTCAGGTGATAATCTCTGGAGGACTAACGACAGAGATTTCTGATGCTGAGCAATTGCGGTAGTCTGTGTGCAGGTCAATTTTCAGTCATGTATATTACCTCCCCTTCAATACTCCTCAAGCTAGAACAGAACACTGAGTTTGTACTTTCTTTTAAGTAAATATCTGATGGTTACAATGACTGCTACGCTCAATCCATGGCTAGTTTGGTAGTCAGGTGGCCGCCCTCCGACGTTCCACAATCAAACAGTCGCTCATTGTTATAACCTAGTTGTTTGGTGTGGTTACTACCCTAGGAAACTGGGAGGCGAACGGAATGATAGAGATCAGGAATAGAATAGTCTGGAGCCTGGCGGCAGTTAAGAGGTAGTCTGGACTTGCTTCTTTCTGTTTTTATCGGTGCCGGGAAGCGATGGCTCTCCTTTGCATTACCGCGCTAGGACTCTTCGTGCATAACAGCATCAACAGCCACTAGTTCGTCCGTTTTCAGTGTGCCCATGCTTTTAAACTAACTCTAAGTCCCACTTAACATAATGATGCGGATTATAAAGTAAGTGGGATATATGGTAAGCTAAATAAAGTGCTATTACTGTTTTTAGAGTTTCGTTCATGGAAAAGCTTATCAGCCTGTTTACTTCGCGTAGTTTTAGTCGGCGAGAGCGTGTAGTTTCGGCGGTAGAGATGCGCGCGTGGGGATTATTAGCCGTTGGTGGGGGCGCCATTAACGGTGGTGTTATAGGGGTTATTATCCAAAATAAATTCACCCTGCAGTCCCATCCAGTATTGGCGCTAGTTGCGTTGGCTTTAGTTTCGGGTGCAATGCCAATTTCGAATTTGACCAGTACCATTTGGGTTAATGCCAGCTGGGGGAAAAAGAAAATCATTTTTCTCAAGAGGGTTCTGCTTGTCTTCGTGGCCTTGATAACCGCCATGTTCTTTCTACCTACGGGCAATTTTGGTTTGCTTGGCATGGTATTGCTTACGGTTGGCTGCCATGTTTGTTCTGCCTGCCTTATAACCATACGCGCCCTGGCTTGGAGAGCTAATTACTCCCCCGAGAATCGAGCGAAAATAGCCGCTAGCAATCTCGCTTTACTGTCTGCCGTTATGGCAGTTTCCGGCTTCATTACTGGCTTTCTGGCCAATAGCGATAGCGAAGCGTATCGGTTTGTATTTGTTGTGTCGGCCGGGTGTAGTCTAGCGGCCATCCACCTACTTTCACGATTGCATTTGCGCCACGAAGGGCAGATTATCGGCATTGAGCGAAAATCACCACTGCGACGTATGTTGTCGACACATGCTTGGAAAATCCTGAAGCACGATCGCAGGTATCGTGACTATTTATTGTGCATGTTTGCTCAGGGAAGTGGGAACTTAATGTACGTTCCATTGATTATCTTAGTTTTGAGTGAGCAACTGGACCAAAGCCCTTTTGTGCAGATCATACTCAGTTCCTCCGTACATTTACTCTGCGTCACTCTATCAGTGAGGTTGTGGGCAAATGTTATCAGTTCTACCCATATAGTGAATTTTCGTGCGTACCATAGTTGGTTGATAGTGTTTAGTATGTTCATAATAGCGGTGGGTACGATAAATTTTGAAATGGATTTTGTCTGGATAGGGTCGATAATGTTCGGAATTGCACTAGCTGGGGGACGACTAGGTTGGCATCTGGGACATAATGACTTCTCCAGTAAGGCTGACTCCTCCGATTATATGGCCTTACACGTTACTTTGACGGGAGTTCGTGCGCTGATAATGCCAATGGTGGGGATTGCTTTCTATCAGTTCCTAGAAAACATTGATCCAAGCTATGGCCGATTTGTCTTATTACTTCCACTGACTTTTATTACTATCGGTGCCGCCGGTTTTGTGTTCATTAATCTCCGGGCTCATGAATACGATTGATGTCAGATTAGTCAATGAAGTTATCGGCTTAGACCCGAGGATATGTTCTTGTGACTTAAAACTTTAAGCTGGCTAGAGTAGCGTTGAGGCGAGCAAACCAATCTAAATGTCATAAGTCTGATTAAATATAAGTCGCAAAGTAGTTTAGATAGGCTATAAAAAATTACTTGATTCAGCATTTATTACACTGTGCCACAAACTAAAATCTGTAATGTCTAATCTATTGATGTACAATTTCTCCGAAAAGTCAGGCGATTGGGGTTCGTTACATTGGTCAAAAAAGTTGCAGATACAAAGCAGTTGGTGAAGGGGAGGACTCCTGTACTTCTCAATGAGATTGAATTGTTTTGTGAAAGCGTCGGTATTGCGGAATCAACCTTTGGGCGACTAGCGGTCAACGATGGAAAATTTGTTAACCGTATTCGGAGTGGTAGCAAGGTCGGTGAAAAAATGGTTACCCGGATCCAAGAATTCATGACTAAGGTGAGATCTGGCAATCTCGTAATTGAAGGCCGCGATCGTCGCAGGGTTGGAGTTGCCAAAAAAGAAATGCTGTCGAAAATAAGCTCTCAGGAGACAACTGCGGGTTTAAGCCAGGCTTTGGAGTATAACGAACAGCATCAGAGTCATTTGCTGTTTTATAATACCTGTAATGAAAAATGGCAAATAGCCGAGCGTGCTTTTAAAGTCATGCATGACCTCTCAGCCTCTCCCCCAGCTTTGAGGGTGTTTGAAGCTAATCTCGGAGAAGGAACTACGTTAGCTAGGCTTTTGCGTGCCCTTCACCACAAGCACCCTACAGTACCATTTCTAATTGTTGCCAGAGAGCGGGGGCTATCTGATCTGCGTAACAGCCTCGGAAAGATGGCTGACCGTTTGTTGGAGCATCCATTGACAGTATTGGTAATTACTAATATGGATTTTGACGAGGCGGTGACACTAACAGCCGGATCAGTTCAAAACGCTTTAGCAATGAATTGGAAAACCGTCAAATTGGACGGTAATACGGCATATGAATTCCAGACACAGATTAGTGGCCTCCAACAGGATTTTTCAGAGGATTGGGTAGTCAAATCGCGAAAGGACGGGCAGCCGCAACACGAAACCCCTAATGTGTTGGTGTTATACAGAAAGGATCATGAGTTCTTACTCCATAACATTGTTCCTCAACCAGGTGCTTTCGATGCTCAGTATGACTTTATAATTGCTGCCCATTTGTACAGACACGATCGGCCAATATCATTCAAAATTGACAAGGTTTTACTGCCGTTGGTCAAATGTCTAGCCCCCGGCGGTCGGGTACTGGTCGTGCAATCCTATGGCAACGATCCTGCACATGAAATAGCGCATCAGTTCTGGAGTGAAGAAGAGCTGCCCACTCATGGGCGACAAAAACTGATTACAGAGTTAAAACGCGCATTCGGTAATGATAGGCTGCAGTATAAGTTTACTGGTGCGACCGACAAAACAGCACTGTTTCGATATGATATGCACACTCTTCCGATCGATATAAATGAGCAGACGGGCATATCTACATTATTAGCCGCCTGGAGCAATGCTGTTTTCGTTTCTCAGGTCCCCAGAGCAAAAGTTGATGCTTTGGTAAATTCCAGCCAGGATTACTTAAAGGCCAGTACCAATATAATAGCAAAGCATGGGGGCCTATGGTTTATTAATGAGTCTTTTGTAATTAAGAGGGACGGTTAACCCCTTGCGCACATATGCTCACTGCTTAACGCTATCTCAGAAAGCAGAGTGCTCCACCAACTACAAAGATAAGTATCGCTGTTCTTAGCATGGTTAGAAAATGCGTCATGAGATAATTGAGTGTCTTTTTTGTTTAATCGATCATTGCCTCAATAAATCTTATGCCGCTAGCAATTCGAATGGGTTATAAACTTGATTAGCCAGGTTACAGCTAATGAATTGGGCTCTATTTCATAGCTCGAGATATTCTACCATATGACTATTTGGGAATAGTGACTTCTCAAGGTGTGGTAAGTGTAGAGCATTAATAAAATTATTCTGGAAGTTTGGCAATTTATTTAATTCAATGAATTTGACCCTGTCGATAACACTTTTCAATTTTTCTAAAGCGCTACTATCTATTGATTGCAAGCAAGCCCCTTTTAGAGAGGTATTGCCGCACATTATGAAATTGGCTGGATTAATATCCGGTAGCAAACCTATATCTATACCATCTTGAATATCGAAATGATGCCCAAAATTACCTGCCACCATGACCTTCTTAAGCTGCTGCGGCTGAATGCCGGCATATCGACAGAGTGAGTGCATTGCTGCAAAAACTGCAGCCTTAGCTTGTATAAAGGCGCTGAGATCTTTGTGACTAATAAAGATCTCGTCTGTTAACCAAACTGCCATATGACCTTGACCACCAGTAACTATTTCGCGGGCATGTTTAGAGCCGGTGTCTAAGTTGCCATTTCTACTAATTATCTCCGCACGCATTATGGCGGCGACAAAGGAGATAACGCCTGAACCACAAATCCCTCTCGGCTCTGCATTGTTAATTGTTGTAAATATCAGCTCGTTACCTTTAGCTGTGACCTGATCAATGGCTCCTTCAGCGCCAGCGATACCCCAAGCGATTCCTATTCCTTCAAACGCAGCGCTAGCGGGTGTGGCTGTGCAGATAAGACGACCTTTATGTTTTAGAACCACCTCCGCATTGGTACCTAAGTCGACAAATAATGTGCCGTCAGGTTCTTTGTCAAAATCTAGATAGTAAAGCCCACCGACGATGTCCCCCCCTAAAAAGGCACTTTGAGCGGGCATAAAAGTGGCCATTTCCCCCAGTACCTGAGTGCTTGCAGCCTTAATAGGTGGAGGGCTAAAGTCAATACCATTGTACGGGAAACTTCCTATATTAACGGGGTCATAACGCAACAGAATATGAATCATCGGGCTGTTACCCGAAATAGTGGTGGTTAGTACTTGATCACCTCGTACGCCGGCGTCTATTAACACCTGTGTGCACAATGGTCTAATAGTATCTGAAAGGACTAACCTACGCATCTCAGCCAGGCTCTGCGCTGAATTACAAAACGAAATTCTGGCGGCGAGATCAGGTGCATAGTGATATTGCGCATTTGCTTGGCCTAGCTTGGCTACAATCTCACCGGTTAATGCATTGATCAGCGCACATGACACCGTAGTAGTACCCAAATCAATAGCAATAGTATAACGGGGGTCGGGTTGGTTAGGTTCAATACATATAATGACGTCATCCCAGATACCGATATATTGTTCTCCTGTTAGCGCTGCACCATATTTCTTACCTAATAAATTCCTGTCGTAACCTATGTTTGGCTCATCGAGGGCGTATCGGAGTCGATCTACATCGCTTTTGCCTGGCAATATGGCTGATTCTGGAATGTTGGTTTTGATTAGGCGCCAACGCGGAGTAATAATCTGCGAGCTTTTGATATAAACATCATCAGCTAATTTAAAGCCGCTGTCCGGCAAGCTGTGTGCATATACAACAACCTCATATACTCCTTCATCAAGTCGGGTTTGACATGAAAGCACGTCATTACCATTAAGAGTTACGCGACAGGTCCGACATGAGCCATTCCCACCGCAGTTCATCTTCAATAGTTGGCCCTGCTTAAGAAGCAGGTCGGACAGCAGAGCGGACTTTGTGACCGAAATAGTTAACAAGATTCACCTCTCATAACGATATATTTGAGGGCATGGTTAACGTTCCTCGTTGCCTTAACTAAGTGCATGATAGCTAGCGATGCTTGACCATCTAAATATAGTGTTCTACATCGCCTACAGGGCCAACGGTATAGCGCGGTAGCGGGCGGTTAGACCAGCGATCTAGTTCGGTTGATAGTGTTTGAATTCGGTGTGTTAAATTGCGCTGCAAGGTACTATCTTGAATGCAAACAGCTAGAGATTCTGGCGATGTAATGGTTTGGCGTAATTGATCTGCACAGCAAAATACCATGGTTCCTCTGGGAAGGGCTTCGCGGTTCCCGCTTATTTGTTCCATGATATTTGCAGGTTTCTGTAGTTCTAGAATTGGTTGGTTACCAAATACCGTAGGGCTGGCAACCGGCCCTGTAGAGTTAACAAGCTCAATAGTGGACATATGTTCAAGTAAATTACTAAATCGCCAAGCACTTCTCGATACCAGCGCTTGGGCTGAACCGATAGAATTGTTGCTGGAGTGTATTATAAAACCAGTACTAAACAACACTCCACCGCCTGCGGCCACCAGTACGTAGCAGGGTGTCGCTTCGAAAGGTTCAGTCGTGAGTTGTATTTCTACCTGGCTGGAAAGCTGATTGGTTGGCACTAGATGCGTGGTATTGCCTTTATGAATAGCTACTCGATCAATAATAATGTCTGGGGTCGTTATATTATTGCTCGGACCTGCAATATGCGGCCTGTAGAGATAAAAAGACATATGTACTTCTCCTGTTTATTTTACGCATCGCACTGTATTAGAGCTTGCCGTTAGCTTGGCTGCCAGGCGATCATGTGAATTTCACCCATTTCACGTTTCATTTTCTTCCAGGTCTCGCCACCATCTTGGCTGCGAAAGATTTGCCCAAAAAGAGTGGCGGCAAAGATAATGCTGGGGTCTGCAGGATTAGTACCTATAGACCAAATAGTGGTGTTGACTGGTTCAGGTATGGGCGCCTTTTGCCAACTCTCACCATTATCATGACTAATTAACAGAATGCCTGTCTCCCCAGAGGGACGGTCGGCGACTGAAGCGAAGATCACGCCGCTGTCATCAGCGCGCTCTTTAACTCCGCGAAAATAAGGCCACGGGGCTTCGGGAATAGGCGAATGATCCCAATTTTGGCCATTATCAAAACTTTTATGCAAGCCTGCTTCGGAAGAGCAGAGGATAGTGCGGCCGTTATTGCCATCAATAAATACTAAATCGTGAGTATCACAATCTAAGAGCCCTTCGTTCAGCACTTCCCAGGTTTTTCCGCGATCCAGAGAGCGAAATATCCCATCAATTTCAATTGTGAGCCAAATGGTATTGTAGTCGAGAGGATCAAAGTGAATCGATGTAACCCGAGGTGTGTTTATAAACCAACACTCGGTGCTTGCGTCTAGATTATTCCGAGTCCAGCTTAGACCGTTGTCCTGAGAAATGAAAATTTCTGCAGGGCGCGTGCCGCAAACAATAAAATTTGGGTCGTCAGGTGCCTGCTCAATATGCAGAATTTGAAGGTTGTCCATCGGAGAAGGAATGTAATTAAATCGATTCGACTCTTTGGTCCAGCGGTAAAGCCCTTGATCTGTTCCCACTAATAGCTCTCCCGGGCGTTCGGGATGTGTGGTAATTGACCAGCATCTCGCCTCGTTATACATGCCACCAGTCGGGGTCAGCAGACGATTCCAGCTTTCGCCTTCATCCTCACTAAACCAAACAGACCGCATAGTGGCGGCATAAGCAGTGTATCTCATGAGAGTTCTCCTGTAGGATTCCCTTATTATCCACTATTAAAAAATAATCGTCTAGTGGGATTTGTGATTTGTAAGGCCATCATGTTAGACATAATGATCATCCCATTATCAAAACCAGATGCTAGCATCGTTTAAACGTTGCTAATGAGGATGCAGGTAACTATCAAAGTGATATCTAGTCAGTATTTGACTTTATTTACTAAATTTAAATGAGGTTTAAGGGGCAAGAGTGGTGTTTTTATCAGATAGGCGAATAAATTTAGCTGTAGTCGTGAAATCGGGCTCAAGAAATGCCGGTTTGATCTATGGCATACGATCAGTAGTTGTAGGTCTATGAAATGATAGATCCAATTATTAAACTTTTCGCCCACTTACTAAAAAAGCAAAATATGATAAAAAGTGGGATAACATGTAATGTAGCTGACAATTAACTAGGAGTGGTGTATGGCCGTTGTAACAGTGACCTTGCTCGAAGGTCGTGATCAGGAAGTTAAAGAGCGGGTGATTAAGGGTATTACTGATGTACTTACTAAGGAGCTAGATCCGAACCCCGCGCATATTCGAGTGATATTAAATGAGGTAACTCGTGGCAATTACGGTGTTGCTGGTAAAAGTATTTTGTAATGCTGAGTATGGTCTGTGTCTAATTAGGTTTCGGCAAACTAGCTATAGATTTTTTTGGAGACGATATCTCGGTGCTTTGCGCTAAGCGAATACATTCAACAACTGCACCTCTATCGAGCAATCTGGCAGCGGAGATGCATGAACTTGATCTGATGAGTAAAAGGGTGGGATAAGCTACTAGCGACATTCAGGCCACTCTCATTGTGATGGCGAAAATATTGAGTAGCCTGCTTTAATCAAGCTAATAGCGCAGATGCCTTTCCGGTAAGGCGCAAATTTTATTTTTATTGACGTTAGGCTGGATAGCATGCCGGCAATGCGAAATCCCGTCAGGCTGTGCATGACAATAAGTTGCCATATTTCCTCAACAATGGCGGAATCACTATAGTTTCTTCAGTCGCAGATAGCTGCATTACAGCGAGGAGTTGGAGTAGATTACTATGGTGAATAGCCTTTTTACATCAGGCATTGAGTTCACTAACGTGCCGGGAGTTTTTAAGCCGTTTTTGGCCGAAAGAACGCCTAATTACTTCTCCACGCGTATCTGTAGCATTGAATCGCCTTTTATTATGACTCGACTGACCTGCGAAGATAGGCCATAAACATGCGCATATTTATCAAAAAGAGCAGAACCATCAGTGAAGGTGGCTAAATGAGGGGTTAGTTAGCACTCTAGTAAACATCATCGATCGACTGCGAATTTAGATCGGCAGTCGATCTTTAAATCGCGTTATCAAATCGCGGAGTATACGCGTCCCACTCAATTATATAATTTCGAAATAATTTACTTAGTGGGATTTACATTATGGTAAATGTAGATTAGGGTTGTCTTTTCCTTCTGCGCTCATGGTGAAGGTTTGTGGTTTAAAGCTTAGATTCTTTTAGTTCTGCTTAATTATAACTTGGGGCTGTGTCTGGCATTCTGGGCTGTAGCTACGACTAAACGAGTTTATGAACGTAACCTATATGAGACGAATAAATGATTGATTTGAATCGAGTTAGCCAATCTATCCCCCCTGTTTTATCTGGATTATTGAATGGTAAGCCATTAGATGACGTTAGTGGCGAGCGAATAGCCGTTATTAATCCAGATAACGGCGGTGTAGTGCTGGAGTTGCTTGAGTCGAATATGGAACAGGTAAATCAAGCAGTAGTTGCTGCGCGCAGAAACTTTGATGGGGGTAGTTGGTCTAAAGCTTCGATTGCTTACCGGCAGAAGGTTTTATTCAAGGCGGCTGAGCTGATTCGCAAAGATGCAGAAGTCATCGCAGTACAGGACAGTCTGTGCACTGGACTTCTATACCATAAATCGACCCTCAGTCAAACGCGTTTTGCCTCAGCTGATTGGTTCGAATATTTTGCCAGCTCAATTGGTGTTTCTGGGGAAGAGTTATTCAGGCATGTGGCTGGTGCGAAAACATTGGTCACCAGAGAGCCTGTTGGTGTCGCAGCTCTCTTCACCCCTTGGAATATTCCGGTAATGGGTGCGTCATTGAAGTTGGCAGCTGCCCTTGCCATGGGCAATAGTTGCGTACTGAAACCCTCTGAACAAAGCCCTTTGGGAACATACAGGTTAGTGCAATTACTTCATCAAGCAGGAGTTCCTGAAGGAGTGATTCAGCTAGTGAATGGCCGCGGTGCCGTTACAGGTGCGGCGCTTGCTTCGCATCCAGAAGTCGATTTAATTTCATTTACTGGCGGCGAAGAGGCCGGCCGTATTATCGCGGGAAAAGCAGCCCAGCGATTTGCTAAGGTAACAATGGAGTTGGGGGGTAAGTCAGCCAATATTATATTTAACGATGC
>TARA_B110000046_G_scaffold83341_1_pt1 | contig 16528 bp, 16 predicted proteins | sample TARA_B110000046 | Tara Oceans TARA_B110000046 (sample SAMEA4397157) | marine metagenome | biome: Polar Biome; feature: [DCM] deep chlorophyll maximum layer (ENVO:01000326); material: water (ENVO:00002006), including particulate matter (ENVO:01000060) such as... | depth 40 m
AGGTTTCCGGCCATCAAAGCTGCCATACCCACTAAAGTGTAGTTCGTCACCGAAAAGGTCCCCAAACCAATGGTATTTAAAACAGTCACATATACGAAACCGATAATACTGCCCATAAAAAGAGTTGGTGCAAAAATTCCACCTACACCGCCAGCCCCAAAGGTTAGGCTTGTTGCAAATGCTTTTAAAAAAACAACAGCAACTAAATAAAACATAATAACAAGAATATTATCGCGATACCCAATAAATAAGCTGTTGTCAAGGGTTTTCGCATAGTTTCCTTCAATTAGGTTATTGATGGTTTCGTAACCTTCTCCATAAAGTGGCGGTAGTAAATAAATTAAACCACCTAACAACACACCGCCAATAATCACTTTTAGCCAAACGTTTTTAAGTTTATCAAAAAGGGCACTAGAAAAGGAGAATACTTTAGTAAAATAAACGGCAACTAATCCTGTAATTCCTCCCAATAAAATAAAAAAGGGTATATCGGTAATAATAAAAGGGTCTTTTACAGTAAAATGAAAAAGGACCTCTGTTCCAAATATCCACCGGGAAGTTAGAGCAGCACCCGCTGATGCTATCAGTAAAGGAATTAATGATGCTGTTGTGAGGTCTAACATTATAACCTCAATAGCGAAAACTATAGCAGCAATAGGCGCTTTAAAAATAGCTGAGAGAGCACCTGCTGCAGCACAACCGATAAGTAACTTACGGGTTTTATGACTAACCCTTAAAAACTGGGCTAAATTTGATCCAATTGCCGCGGTTGTCGAAACAGTAGGACCCTCCAGACCCGTGCTTCCTCCAAAACCAACAGTAATAGCAGAGGTAATAATGGAACTAAACATTTTTTTAAAATGAATAATTCCTTTTCCTTTTGAGATAGCATACAACGTTGTAGGAATTCCATGACCAACGGATTGTTTAATTACAAACTTTATAACCAATACAGTTAAAAGAAGTCCAATTGTTGGCAAAAAGAAGAAAAGGATACTATCTTGATCTTTAGCAATGTCTGCAGTTAATAGCCACTCTACAAGGTGTACCGAGTTTTTAATTAATGCTGCGGATACGCCAGATAATACACCAACGACTAAGCACAAAAAAAGAGTGAAAGCCTTGTCAGGAATATTCTTTAAACGCCAGATGATGAAAGCGTTTAAAGCTTTATGGTATTGCTTTTTCTGAATTAGTGGACGCAGTAACTTTAAAAGTATGATAAGGTGTTTTCTAAACTTCATTTAGTGTTTTTTCAACTTTGTTGTCCATAATGGCTGCTTTAACCAACGAGTAATATAACTCTACATTCTTAAACCCAGGAGAAAGATCAACATCTTTAAGTTTAAAGTCAGGGTCACTTGCTAAACCAAACAATAAGGCCTGATAAACAAGAACATCCCTTCTTCGTTCATCAAGCTTAAGGTCATTAATGTTGGATAGAACGGCGGTTACAAGTTGTTTGGTAGAGAGCGTGTCAACTCTTGAAAAACAGATAAGGTTGTTATTGATAACGTTAAAAACGTCAGGCAACCACAAATAACAATCTTCAATAGTTGTTAGTTGATTTGTGAACACCTTGTAATTTGAAATATAGACCTTTTCGATTGAGTCGTTTTTCCATATCGTTAAAAATAACTGGTTTGACTTTAACTTGAAAATGGATTCACCTAAAACTAGCAATGAGTTCAAAGATATATCAACAGTTCTTTCGCAAAAGGAAGATCTAAATATATGGCGCAATGAATCATTGGTTTCAAAGTAATTCTTTGAATTGCTAATACGTGTCCTTAGAAGTGAGGTCGCATCAGTTATAAAACGAGTCATTTGAGATAAAACACGGTTTTTATAGAAACCCTTTCCTGTAACTGCGCTATCCGTAACAATCAGACTGTCGCCTGGCCCAATCAAGAGTGGTTTATGATTAGAGTCAGATTGAACTAAAACCATCGTTAATTTATGAATATTAGATAAACTATAAAAGTTAGATTTATTACTTATAATGGATTCAGAAGATAAAGCAACAACCGTATTAGAGTCCGAAATATTAACCTGAGTTAGGTATGCAAAACTTTTATTCTCGTTAGTTTTATTGGCTGTACACGAAACAATAAGAGTCAGGCAAACCATCAATCTTGTAAATTGAAGTAGAGCATGGTTTTTTAGGCCACTAATAATCAAGGGTTTAAGGAAATAAAACAAAGCGGTTTTCGTTTGAAAAAATATTTTATTTTAGTGATTCAAAATTAACAGGAAAATGAGAAGAAGTTTAGTCATAGTATCAATGTTATTGATGTTTTCGATAAGTGGTGTATTTGCCCAAAAAGGTGACGCAATTTTAGGAACTTGGTTAAACCAAGATGAAGATGCGAAAATTGTAATAACTAAAGTAGATAGTAAGTTTACTGGAAAAATCATCTGGGTTAAAAAAGACGAGGAAGACGACGGCTCAAAACCTAACCTTGATAACAAGAACCCAGATGAATCGTTGCAATCAAGAAGAGTTGTTGGGCTTGAAATTTTATCTAACCTTGTTTGGGATGAGGGAGATAATGAATGGGATGACGGTGAAATTTATGACCCAAAATCAGGATCGACCTACTCATGTTATGGCGAGTTAGAAGACAAAAACACCTTAAAGCTTAGAGGTTATGTTGGAATATCGATTATTGGAAGAACAGCAGTTTGGACCAAGGTAAAATAGCCTTAAAAAGCTAAAGAACTAAGAATAGAGTCAAACATTCTTTTTCCATCAACATTTCCAAGGTTATGATCAGCCGACCGCTCTGGGTGAGGCATCATGCCAAATATGTTTCTAGTTTCGTTGGTGATGCCAGCAATGTTTTCAATTGACCCATTTAAGTTGTTTTCTGAGCTTACGTTTCCATTGGCATCGCAATACCTAAACAATACCTGATCGTTGTCATTCAGTTTCTTTATCTCATCGGGGGCATTGAAATAGTTACCTTCAGCATGAGCTACAGGGATGTTTAAAACAGACCCTTTAGGAATACCGCTAGTTACCAGGGCGTTGTTTGTTTCCGTTCGCAGATTTACATTTTTACAAACGAACAACTGTGAATCGTTGTGCTTTAATGTTCCTGGTAATAAGTCGCTTTCGCATAAAATTTGAAAACCATTACAAATACCCATTACATATCCACCTTTTTTAGCATGAGCTACAACTTCGTTCATTATTGGAGAGAACTGAGCTATTGCTCCTGATCTTAGGTAATCGCCGTATGAAAACCCACCAGGTAAAACGATAAAATCAGTTCCTTTAATACTATGTTCTTTATGCCAAAGCCTTTCAACTTCCAACCCCATAATGGTTTCAAGAACATAAATCATATCTTGGTCACAGTTAGACCCCGGGAACGTTACAACACCAAATTTCATAAACTGATTTCGTGCAAAATTAATTAAAACAAACCGGCTGTTAGCTGAATTAGATAGGCAATTATCAACGATAAAGAAATAAGCAAAGCTAATTTTTGCAATTTCATTTTTTCGAAGTATGAGCTAAGCAAAAGCGAAACAGGAAAAAGAGTTAAGAGAAGGAAAAAATCTAATGAAGCCCTAAAAAAAGCAACACCCAACACGGCATAAACGATTAGCCACGTGATTAATGAAAGCGACTTGCGAGCCATTATTTTATTCGATTGAATCGATTTAAAGTACGAGGGTAATGCGAGCACAACAATTACAATTAACACTCCTGTAAAAGCAAGCTTAAACCAGGGTAAGGCCGCTAAGGAAACCTCGTTAAACCCAAACATTTGAGTATAGTTAATAGCGGGGAAAGCACCATTTTTTAAACACCAAAAAATATAAAAATATACATACGGCAAACCAACACCTATAAAAGGCATAATCCATTCGCGAAGTTTAAAATTCCGCAACACTAATAAAACGTGATAAACCCAAAGAATTAAGATAATAATTGGAAAATAGAACAAGGACCCAATTCCGATGACTATGCTAATGTTAAAAATAGGGCTGTGTTTTTTTGATTGATTTGAAAGGCTTAGCATACCATAAATGGCAAAAGTTAAAACAAGTAGTAATATGCTGAATTTGTTGATTGAAAGACTAAAACTACCCGTGGTTAGAATAAGTAAGCTAAACAAGAGCGGCAGGTTTCCCGATGTATCCAACAGCCGATGTTTGTTCACGGAAAAAGTAAAAAACAGAAGACTAAAAAACACAAGAAACGGGGTTGTAACAACCTGAACAAGCCATGGTAGATTAATGGAAATTAATCTGTTGGTATTAATTACATCAATATCACCCTGGCCTGCAAAGAGACAAAAAAAATACACGACCAAATACAAAATTGATAGTACCAAGGTTACGGCTATACTTCCTGAACGGAAAAACCCAAACATCATATTACTATCAAAGCTAGGGGTAATAGATTAATTACTACTTTTGGTACGTTAAAATTTAACATTATGTTCACTGATTTCATTTACGCTCTAGGCGATATTTTTACCGAAACGTTTAAAATTTTACCAATTCTTGGAAACAATTTAAATGTTATACTAATCATTGTTGGTTTTGTAATGTTGTTTTATTGGTTAAATGAAATGGCTAAACACAACAGAAAAGCGGCTAAAGACGGAACATTAAAGTAGATCCATTCCGATGTCTTTTCGGTAATATTTACCTTCAAATTTAATTTGTTCTGCCATTGCTAAAGCTTTGGTTTTTGTTTCATTCACATTATTACCAAAAGCAGTACAAGAAATAACCCTCCCTCCTGAAGTAATAATTTTCCCGTCTTTTAAGGTCGTTCCGGCATGAAAGAAGGTTTCTTGTTCTCCCTCTTTTAAACCAGTTATTTCTTTACCTTTTTGATAACCTTCAGGGTAACCACCCGATACAGCCATAACAGTTACCGCTGTTCTTGGGTCAAGCTCAAGGTTGTAATTTAACAAATTTTTGTTTGCCGTTTGTTTAAAGATATCTACTAAATCAGATTTTATTCTTGGAATTACAACTTCGGCTTCAGGGTCGCCCATTCGAACATTGTATTCTATAACAAAAGGATTACCATCAATGCTCATTAACCCAATAAATACAAAACCAACATAATCAAACCCGTCCTGTTTAAAACCATTTATAGTTGGCTTTACTATTAGCTCTTCAACTTTACTAAGAAAAGCCCCTTGAGCAAAACCAACCGGCGATACAGCACCCATGCCACCTGTATTTAATCCAGTGTCTCCTTCTCCAATACGTTTATAATCTTTCGCTTCTGGCAATATAATGTATCCTTCACCGTCAGTTAAAATAAAAACAGACAGTTCTATTCCATCCAGAAACTCCTCAATAACAACTGTATTTCCAGCTTCTCCAAACTTACCACTAAACATATCTTTAAGTTCAGCTTTTGCTTTTGCTAAATCATCAAGAATTAAAACGCCTTTACCAGCCGCTAAACCATCAGCTTTTAAAACATAGGGAGGTTTTAATGTATCTAAAAACGCTTCCCCTTCTTTGATCGTATTAATAGTAAAACTCTGATATTTTGCGGTAGGAATTTTGTGCTTTTGCATAAATGCTTTTGCATATTCTTTACTTCCTTCAAGGTGGGCACCTTTCCTTTTGGGCCCAATAACCGAAACGTTTAAGTTTGAATCAGCATCAATTTTATCGGCTATTCCATCAACTAAAGGAGCCTCTGGGCCAACAACTACAAGGTCTATTTTCTTGCTAAGTAAAAAAGCTTTTAATGTCGAAAAATCGGAAACATTTAAGTGGACGTTTTCACCACAAGAATCGGTACCGGCATTACCTGGAGCGATGTATAATTTATTTAACAGCGCACTTTCAGTCATTTTTTTAGCCAGTGCATGCTCTCTGCCTCCCGAGCCAATTAGAAGAATATTCATGGTGCTAATTTAAGTGAGCAAAAGTAGGTTTTATGTTGTAAGTGGGGATGGGTTTAGTTGGTTTGAATTGCTAATATTTTTAAAAAAAAGTAACAAAAGTAGGGCAAAGTTTACCTTTTAAAAAGGATAAATTATTGGTATAAGGAAACTAGCAATGATCCAAAACAGAAGGTTTAAGCCAAACCCAACCTTTGTAAAATCTAAAAATTTGTATTGACCTGCTCCATATACCATTGTATTTGTTTGGTAACCAACAGGGGTCATAAAGGTGGCAGATGCCGCCATAGTAATGGCTATTAAAAAAGGAGTTGGGCTTAACCCCATACTTTGTGCTGTGGCAATTGCAATTGGAGCTAACAGTGCCGCCGTTGCGTTGTTGCTCATTAGTTCAGTCAACAAAGAGGTTAGTAAATATAACCCTGACAGAACCACAACAGGGCCAAAGCCACCAAGTTTATCAATTAATTGAAACGCAATGCTCTGATCTAGGCCGGTGTTTTTCATTGCAACACCTAAACTCAAAGCTCCGGCTAGTAAGAATATAATCTTCCAGTTTATAGATTCATAAACTTCTTTCATGGCTATTGACTTCATCAAAACTAAAGCAACAACAACCGAAATAGCTCCTACCATCAACGAAACAAAACCAAATGCTGTTAGCACAACCATTATTGCTACTAATCCAATGGCCAAAGAAAATCGCTTTTTATTAAAATCTGTGATTGCTTCCTCAGATAAAATTATAAAAGGACTTTCTTGATCGGTTTCAAGTTTTTTGAGTTCATGAACAAAGTGTGATTTTACTTCAGCAAGAATTACATCACCTGCCTTTAAAGGTACATCATGCAGATGTAAATGAACAACCTCTTCTCTATGGCGAATAGCCAAAGGAACCGCTCTATATTTTCGTCTAAAATCGAAATCACGAAGCGTCTTACCCTCTAAATCGGATGAGGAGGTAACCACCATCTCAACAATTGTGGAGTTTTTCCCAATCAAAGATTCATCACCAATTTTAACATCATCTTTAAATCGGACCTTAACACGATCTTTTAAAAGCTTAATTTTTTCTACATCACAGCGCACCTTTAAGATGTCCCCCTCTTTAAGCGTCATATCACCCTGAGGGACATTAAATATTGAAGTGTTTCTTCGTATTTCAATAATGTCCATTTTAAGCTCCTTCACAATAACCGAATCCATGATACGAGAACCAACAAATTCACTACCTTTTTGGAGCTCAATTTCAGTAAGGTATTTTGAGACACCAAAGCGTTGTTTAACATTACCTGATTTGGTGTTGTTTGGTAACAGCTTAATACCGATAAACAACATGTACAAAATACCTGCAGCCAACAACACTAAACCTAGTGGAGTAAGTGTAAACATGTTGAAGTCTGTAATTCCATTTTCAGCTGCAATACCACTCACTAAAATGTTTGTTGATGTACCCATTAATGTGCAAACACCCCCAAAAATAGAGGCAAAAGATAAAGGGATAAGCATTTTAGAAACACTTTGGCCAGAAGTATGTGCAATTTGCATTACTACAGGTATAAATACAGCGACCACAGGCGTGTTGTTTACAAAAGCAGATATTACCGCAATCATAAGCATCATAGCCAACATTCCTTGATTAAAATTCTTTCTAAAAAGTTTGGAAAGGTTAAAGGTCAGCACCTGTAAGGCTCCTGTTTTAAGCATTGCATGGCTTATAACGAACATAAATGCTACTGTTATGGTCGCGGGGTGGCTAAAACCATCTACACCTTGCTCGGGTGTCACCAGGCCTGTTAATATTAAGGATAGTATGATTAATACCGCAACAAAATCAATACTTAACAGTTCCGTTACAAACAAGATTATTGCCGCCACTATAATTACTAAAAGCTGAATTGTTTCTGTTGACATTCAGGGGCAAAACTAAAGATAACGAGTTGAATAATAATAGGGTATTTTATGTTAACAATATTTAGACTTTTGTAAAATGAAATTAGTTCTAAAATTTTGGGTTGTAATTTGGTTTTATTTAGCGGTTAATGATACCACTGCTCAACAAGGCTGGAACTTTGATAAACCTAATGTGTTTAACATTACGGATACCGCTGACTTCTTAAAACAGAACATACAAAAGTTCCAAATAAGCGATTCAAACGAAGTTTTGGTGGCTTTACGTTTTGATTCAACCAGAATACTAAAAGGAATTAAACTGGAAAACAAAACGTATAACTTTAAGCACGACTCTAATGGTATTGTAACGAGGACTTTAGTAAAGAGCTATTATTCACAACAATGTAAAGATCTTTATCAAAAAGAAACAAAAAGCAGAAAAATTCAAAATGATACGCTGTTGCAGACCTTTACCTTAAGTAAGGTTGGGCGTTTTATCAACCAAACCAACAAAGAATTAAACGATTTATATCAAGGTCAAAAATACTTGCACCCTGAAACGGGTAAAAAAGTAAAACCCTTAAAAAAGAAATTAAAGATAAACTATCTCGATACGAGTTGGTACGAGGTCAGAACTGAAATTAATATATCAACAAAAGACACATCATTAGTAGAGGTGAGGTTTTCTGAAAAAGGTGAGGCTTTTGAATTACCAAAATTTTTACAACCAAAAGATTCCGTAATAGCCATGGATAGCATCAACGAAAGAATGTACCACAAACGTGTGTTTTTTAATTCGGACGGAAAGGTGAATCATTTCTATTTTACTGATGAGCCAAACAAAATGTACTTTATTAAATATCAGTATTATACTAATAAAACAAACAACATTATGTTAGGCAGGTGATAACCCAATAAATGATATTAAAATTAATTTTGTAGCTTGAATTTAAGAGCCGTATTCTTTCTTTTGTTGGTTATCCTTACCATGGGTTGTACGGGGGTACACATAACTAAATCAATGAGCAACACGATTGTTCACACCTTGTATTCAGCTACTTCAAATGTACATTTAGTTATACATAAAGGGATCTATTTTTTGGTAGACGGGGATGAAAGTAAAATCGAAAACCACCTGGAAGCACTGGATATTAAACCGGAACAAATTTCCTTTTTGGTTATTACTCATGGTCATCCTGATCACTCAGGAGCCGCAGCTTATTTTAAGGAAAAACATGGAATTAAAATTATTGCAGGAAAAGGCGACCAACAAATAATTAATTCAGGTAAACTTAACAAGCTTTGTTCAACATCGGCTCTTGGAGACTTAGTTTATTCTGCTGTACCAAAAGAATTTAAAGCTTTTAATGCAGACGTTTTTATAAATGAAGAAACATCTTTAGCCGAATATGGGATAGATGGAACAACATACCCAATACCATCTCACACAGAAGGATCGATTGCTATAGTGGTTGATGGTCTTGCCTTTGTTGGCGATATAATTAGAGGCAAAGCCATGGCTAAAAGAGCACCAGCTTTGCACTTTTACCAATGTGACATGACTAGAAATGAAGAAGTCATTAACGAAGCGCTAACTTGGGATTGTGAAACGTGGTATACTGGTCACTTTGGACCGCTGAAACCGGCAAGAACTGAAAAATGGTTGGAGTCAGAGCCATTTAAATAGCCTTTGAAAACAATTAACTACATAAAGAATATTCATAGCGTTATATCCAAACCCATATAGTAAAAAGTTTTGGGCTACTAGGTCAACGATAGAAAAAGAGGCTTCTCTGAATATCTTTTAATTTTGCCAATTGCTTATTTGATAAAGCTTGCAATGGTTGCACTTAAAACAGCTCAACCAGGAGGTTAATCGTTTTTAAAAAGTGGCCCTGATGGCGGGTTTTCAAAACCTAAATCGGGTATTAAGTTATCACCTTTTGCAGCATCAACAGCAAGTTTATCACAACGTTCGTTTTCGGTATTGTTGGCATGGCCTTTTACCCAAACCATTTGGAGTTTATGTTTGGGGAAAATTTTCAAAAACCTTTTCCATAGGTCTGGATTTTTCTTGTCTTTAAAGTTTTTTTTCTGCCATCCAAACACCCATTTTTTTTCAATTGAATCCACCACATATTTTGAGTCGGAATAAACGGTAACGTTTGCACCAGCATTTTTAATTTCTTCCAATGCAACAATAACCGCCAGCAACTCCATTCGGTTATTGGTCGTTTTCACAAAACCTTGGGATAATTCTTTTCGGTATTGTCCCGACATCATCACGGTTCCATAACCACCAGGGCCAGGGTTTCCTCTTGAGGAACCATCTGTGTAAACAACGATATTTGACATTAAAAGAGAATGAATTTTTGAGGATCAATAGGTGAGCCTTTGTGCCAAAGCTCAAAATGTAAATGAGGTCCTGTGGTATTTTCACCAGAGTTGCCAATAATCGCAATGGCTTCACCAGCACTAACAACATCACCAGGTTTTTTTAGTAATACCGCATTGTGTTTGTATACCGATATTAAATCGTTGGCATGCTGCAATTGAATTATATTCCCATCCTCCACAGACCACGTGGAAAGAGTCACTGTGCCCTCAAAAGTGGCTATTACCGGCTCGTTGTTGTTCGATGCTAAATCAATACCATAATGTTTGATTGACGAATTAAAAGACGAGGTTATCTCACCATCAACAGGAGGCATCAAAAAAACACTTCCTATATCGCTCGATTCGGATCGAGAAAAAGCAGGTGATAAATTAAAACGTTCTTGCTTTTCAATTTCATCCCTGAGCATGGAGTCGCCCTTTGATTTTCTAATAGTAATAGTATCGTAATTAATATCTTTATTTTCGGTGGTGGATATAAAATTATTGGTGGGCTCACCTTTAAGTACCATTTTGATGTTATTTAAATACTGCTTTTGAACGTTCAGCTTTACCTCAAGGCTATCTGCTTTAAACGCAGCATAAGCGGCCATTTTTTTTGTGTTTATGTCAGAATAGCCGGGTATTAACTCTCTTAATGGAGTAAAGGCTATGGTTGCGACAATAGCCGATGTAAAAAGAAAACCCAACAATCCCGTTAATGTAAAAACGTTGATTGGCGATAGCAAAATTGAAAAACGCTCCTCGAAAGTGTCGTCATTAATAACAACAAGTCGAAATTTGTTTTTAAGCTTTTTTATTACTTCTTTTTTCTTCTTTTTTCCTTGCTCCAAAATAATGAAGGTTTATGCAAATATCAGTATTAAAGTTAATAGATTGGTGGGTTTACGAGTTTGTGAATTATTGCGAATGAGGGTTTCGGTGTTTATGGGTTAAATGATCTTGCTTCGGATTTCAATTGGCAAGTTGTTGAGGCCGAACAAAAAGCCATCAACAGAACTAGAAAAAGAGAGCGTTTGAACAGATAAAATGGAGGTATAAAAACACAAATAATATTATTAATCGCATTTGTACCCAACAGATAGCTGTAAATAAAATAATTTTGCGTTTTTTGGGTTTAAGCTTTTTCAAAAACCTACCAGTGTATTATTAATGATTCGTAAATTGAAGTATTTATTTTTTGTTTTACCGCTTATCGGGATATTAACGTTTGGTTGCTCTCAAAACAAAAACACCTTTATAAATAGAGGGTACCACAACGTCACTTCAAAGTACAACGGATATTACAATGGTCGCGAAAAAATCCGGCAAACCCTAAAAAGTCAAAAAGTAAAAGCCAAAGAGGATTACAAAAAGCTTTTGCCAATTTTTCTTGGTGGTGGCGCCGAAGAGGCAACAGGAATGACAGCCAACATGGATGTGGCCATCGAAAAATGCTCAAGGGTGGTATATCTACACTCAATGGACATCAAAGGAAAAGAGTATTGTAAATGGATCGACGATACTTGGTTGGTTATTGGACAGGCGAACTATTACAAAGGAGAATACTATAAAGCTCGAAAAATTTTCGAGTACATGGGTAAAGAATACAAAAACAGCGACATGAAATCGTTGGCAAAAATTTGGATTTCCAAATGCTATAAACAAGACAAAAAATATTACGATGCGGAACGAATTTTAAAGGAAATAAAATCAGAGGGGGTTGCTGAAGAGCACAAGTTGGAGTTTTCACTAGTCTATACAGACTTCTTTATCAATCAAAAAATGTATGAGGAAGCCATACCGGAACTTCAAAATGCTATAGCAATCACCAAAAAGAAAAAAGATAAAACTAGGCTGATGTTTATTTTAGCTCAGTTGTATCAAATTACTGGTGATGCCTCTATGTCAATTGCGTTTTTTAAACAGGTAATTGTCATGCACCCTGAATATGAAATGGAGTTTTATGCTAAAATCAATTTAGCCACCTCTTTTGATGCTAACTCTGGCGGTGCTTTTGAGATTATAGAGATACTCAAGAAAATGTTAAAAGACGACAAGAATATAGAGTATTTTGATCAAATTTATTATGCGTTAGCTGATATATATTTAAAAAAAGGCGAGGAAAAAAAAGGAGTTGACGCCTTAAAAATGTCAGCAAAAACAAGCGTGTCCAACCCCGAACAAAAAGGGCTTGCTTTTTACAGATTAGCACAAATTTATTTTGAAAAACTTGAATATCAAAAAGCTCAAAAATTTTACGATTCAACAACGACATATCTTAATTCAGAACACCCAGATTTTGAAATGATACTAAGAGTTAGTGGTAGTTTGAATGAATTAGTAAAAAACATTAAAATAATTAACGAACAAGACAGCTTACAAAGATTAGCAACCTTATCTGATAGAGAGCTGGAGCGTATAATAAACCAACGAATTGATGATTACGAAAACGAACTCGAAGAAAAGGAAAGAGAAAAAAACCGTGGGGACCAGTTTTTTGATGATCAATCAACGTCGATTTACCAATCACAGGGGGATAATGGGAATGGAAAATGGTATTTCTACAATCCTGTCGCTATAACTTTTGGCTCTTCAGAGTTTAAACGAATTTGGGGCAATAGAGGCAATGAAGACAACTGGCGTAGAATTGATAAAAAACAAGAGTTTGTTTTTGAAGAAGCTATCGATGACAATGAAACGCTCAATGATAGCGCAAGAGTTACGGATAAAGCTTCTGCCGGTTTTTACAAACAAGACATCCCATTTGAAAAGGGCCAAATGGAAGAGTCCATTAAAAAAATAGCTAAAGCATATTATAATTTAGGTGTAGTTTACAAGGATCAATTAGAGGATGCTCAAAAAGCAATAGAAGCATTTGAAAAGCTCGTAACTAAATATAATGATAGTGAAGACCATCCTGCAAGTTACTATCGACTTTACAGAATCTTTTTGGATGAAAAAAACCAAAGCAAAAGTGATTATTATAAAAACCTAATCTTAAAAGACTACCCTAAATCAGAATATGCCAATTTGATTAGAAACCCGGACTATTTAAAAGAAGAAAACTCAGAGCTAAAAGCGCTGGAGGCCTTTTATAAAAAAACGTATGGATATTACAACCGCGGTTTATATGCCGCTTGTATTAAAAACTGCGATGCATCGGTTAATGAGTTTCTGGGCAATATTTATAAAACAAAATTCATTTTACTGAAAGCTTTAGCAACAGGCAGAGATGGTAAAAAGGAGGAGTTTGTTGCGCAAATAACAGATTTAAGCAAAGCTCATGCAAGCACCGATGAAGGTAAAGAAGCAGCTGAAATTTTAAGCTATCTAAAAAAGGCGGAAGAAGATGACAAGCAGAAAGTAGAAGAAGATGAGCGCCTAAAAAAAGGGTATGAGTTTTCGAAAGACTCAAAACACACGGCGGTTTTGATTGTTCCAACTGAAATAAACATAGAAAAAACCAAAGTTGCTATTTCGAATTTTAACAAACAGTATTTCAAATTTGATGAGCTTGACACGAAGGCGGTGTTGCTAAACAAAGAAAATCAAATGGTATCTATTAAGAGTTTTGATGATGAAATAAAAGCCATGAAATACTACAAAACCTTTACTGAGAACAAATCTTATTTAGTTGATATAAACAAAGATGGATTGGTGTTTTTTGTTTTATCCTATGAAAACTATCCAATTTTTTATCTAAAAAAAGACACCAAGGAGTACCTTGATTTCTTTGGGAAAAACTATCTGGACAAGATAGAATAGTCTAAACTATTGTTTTTTTATAAATTTGCAAAAATAAAAACTATGTTTAACGTCAAAAAAAAGGACATGGGTAAATCAAATGAGTCTGAGTCGTTTCAAAGAAACCAAGTAGCGAAGGGAACCTCCATTACCGGAGACATTGAAACCAACGGCAGTATAAGAATTGATGGTGAATTAACCGGGACAATTAAATCGTCGGGTAAGATTGTAATTGGTGAAACAGGTAAAGTTAATGGTGAAATTATTTGCCAAACAGCCAACTGTTCAGGGGATGTAAAAGGTAAAATCACAGTAGCTGAATTGCTAACATTACACGCAACAGCCTCAATAAAAGGGGACATAATTACCGGCAAGCTTGCAATTGAGCCAGGCGCAGCATTTACAGGAAACTGTTCGATGGGTGCTGTTATCAAAGAAATGTTGCATGACAAACAAGACCCCAAGGAAAAACAAGCCTAACTTTATTTTTAGATACTCAAGTATGGGTATTAAAATGGCCGCCATTATTATTGGGGCCGTTTCTTTTGGCCAGTATTTAGACGACTACAAACTCACCAAGTTTCCGTTTTTTACATTAATATTAACTTTAACCTCTGTTACACTAGCTATATATGTAATGATAAGAGACGTTTCAAGTAAATGAAAAAATACCTTCTTCTTTTAGTAGCTGCAACAGTAATATTAGGTGCATTTGTTCACATTGCAAAACAACATTTTTTCAATGTTGGTATTGGAAACTTCCTCACCTTAGGATTAGTCTATTTTTTTGTTTTAACCTTGGCTGGGCATTACGTTCTTACAAAGTCAAAAGAGGGCCGGCCACAAAGTTTTATAAATGCGTTCATGGGGTTCGGTGCGGTAAAAATGTTTCTTACTTTAACTGTAATAGCGGTTTATGTTTATGCGTTTAGAGGAGGATTCTTGATAGTTAAAAATACCATAATCTTTACAGCAATATATTTTATTTATACGGTATTTGAGTCAGTTTACCTTTTAACTCACAACAAAACAACCTGATAATCAGGCGGTTTACCCAAACCCGGCAAAAACTTTTTCTTGCTAATAAAAAAACCAAAGATTAACACATTGTAATTTATTTAATTACCTACTTTTGCGCTCAATTTCAAAGGAAGTTAATAGTTGTAAAAACACTAGTTTGAGTTTTAAAAAACACCCTACACATATTGCGCTTTTATTAGCACTAATATTCACCGCCAGCCCATTTTTGTCAAAAGCGTCTGAATCGGAAAAGATAAAAGGTTTTAATGCCGGTGAAATGATCATGCACCATGTTTTAGATGCACATGATATTCACATCATGGATGGATTAACAATTCCGTTACCGGTAATACTATATACCGATAATGGGATTGATATATTTTCGTTTTCTAATTTTTATGATGAAAACCACAGCACAACTTCCGTTTACAAATCAGAAAGCACAGGCTATGCTTATGCTTACAATCGTGGGCACGTTTATATAGCTGATGAGTCAGGTATGATAAATACTGATGAAGCGGGTTCAATTACTAATGTAGCGCCTTTGGATTTTTCAATCACAAAAAATGTAGTTGGAATGTTGCTATCTATTGTCATAATGTTCTTAATCTTTTTATCTGTTGCAAAAGGATATAGAACAAATAGAGGAAAAGCACCAAAAGGAATTCAATCTTTCATGGAACCTTTAATTTTATTTATCCGTGATGAAGTTGCAAAACCATCGATTGGAAGAAGACATGAGAGGTTTATGCCATTCCTGTTGTCAATATTCTTCTTTATCTGGATCACCAACATGTTGGGTATGATTCCATTTTTAGGAGGACTTAACGTAACAGGTAACATTGGTGTAACAGCAGTATTAGCCATGTTCACATTTGTTATAACATCGTTTAGCGCCAACAAGGGTTACTGGTCTCACATAATAATGCCTCCGGGAGTTCCATTGTGGTTGTTGCCAATTATGATTCCTATTGAACTTGTTGGAGTTGTCTCAAAACCACTGGTACTTTGTTTACGACTTTTTGCAAACATTACAGCAGGCCATATTATTATCCTGTCATTTGCTAGTTTAATATTTATTTTCCAAGCATCTTCAGGAGATAGCACTGCCTTGGGGGTATCTATCGGTTCAACCGTTTTCTTGGTATTTATGAACGGTTTGGAATTGTTAGTTGCGTTCTTACAAGCGTATGTGTTCACGTTGTTGTCGGCCCTGTATTTTGGAATGGCAACAGAAGAAGCACATTAGTAATTTATGTTTAACCAAATAATTAATCAATTATGTCATTATTAACTATTTTACTTGATGCTGCAATGGGCGTTATGGGTGCCGGAATCGGTGCTGGAATTGCTGCATTAGGGGCCGGAGTTGGTATTGGTAGAATCGGGGGCTCTGCTCTTGAAGCTATCGCTCGCCAACCAGAATCTACTGGAGAGATTAGAGCTAACATGATCGTTGCTGCTGCCCTTGTTGAAGGTGCGGTATTCTTCGCTATTGTTCTTTGTCTGCTTGTAGTATTGGCTTAATCAAATTGAATGAAGCTGCAACGGTTGGTTGCAGCTTCATTTTAAAAAATTAAAAACAAAACAAAACAAAAAAA
>TARA_B110000046_G_scaffold33174_1_pt1 | contig 16515 bp, 15 predicted proteins | sample TARA_B110000046 | Tara Oceans TARA_B110000046 (sample SAMEA4397157) | marine metagenome | biome: Polar Biome; feature: [DCM] deep chlorophyll maximum layer (ENVO:01000326); material: water (ENVO:00002006), including particulate matter (ENVO:01000060) such as... | depth 40 m
ACCCCTTTAGTGCCACCTTTTTTTCCCGTATCTAACCAAAGTTTACCTCCTTTAGCGTAATGGTCTGAATTAAGCATTGTAGAACCATCGGGCATTGTATGTGTTTTCCCACCTTTAGCGTAAAGGTTTAAAAACATTCCTTTATCGTTCATTATACCATCTTTCGTAGTGTCTTTGGCTAAAACTTCTCCTTTGCTATTTTTTATAACATAAAACTCATTTTCCTTTTCAATCGTAAAAGGATTGTTTGGCATTACTTTACTTCCTTGTATTGATGTGAATGTGTCTATTATCTCTCCACCACTTGCCATAGAACCACCTTTAGCAAATTCTTCATCATCACTTAAACTATAATCTTCATTTATGTGTTTTGCGATTTCATAATAATTAACATCATTTAAAAAAGCATTTGCATAACTAATTGCTAGTTCGGGAGAATTTTCTAACCCCTCCTCTACATAACTTTCTAATAGGTCTTTTGTAATTGGCTCTCCATCATTGTATTCATCCCATTCTACACCATCTACCATTTCTAAATTAATTCTCCAAGTAGCATAGTTTGTCCATCCATTATAGCCTCTATCAGTCATTCCGCCCTCTGCGTAAACAATTTTTTCTTTTGGAAATCTACTTTTAAAAGTTTGCAAATATTCAAGTGCCTTTTCTTTGTCAGAAAATTGAGCCATTATAGATGGTTGTCTATCTTTACTTTCAACTCTTATAACGTAATTTTTACCCGAATCATCTGAGTTTTTTTGTTCAACAAGGTTGTATAGAAACTTTTCATCATCAATCCCTTTTGCAGTAAAACTATTAATAGTTCCACCCTCTGCGAAATTAACAGAACTAGATGACATTTGAGATTGAGTAATATTTTGAACAGAACTTGCGCCATCAGTCAGACCACCATACATAAACTCTTTTAATAGTTTGTCAATGTCTGAACGTAACTTAATCAGAAATTCTTTTTGTAAGTCTTTATCGTGATTTCCTAGTGCGGTTGTTATAGAAGTAATAATGTCTTTTGTGTCTACCTCTAACTTGGCAACGATTTTCTTCCCCTCTTTCTTTACCTCTTTTTTGACCGCCTCCTTAACTTTTACTTCGACTATCTTCTTTACTTCGGCTTTCTTTTCCGTAGCAGTTTTGGAATTATCTTTGGCTACTTTCTTAGCGATAATTGGCTTAATCTCTGCCTCTACCTTCTTAGCGGTATCGTCCTCTATCTTTTTTATTTCTTTTTCTACCTTATCCTCTACTTTCTTAGCAGTAGTTTCTAATGTGCTTGTCGCTTTCTTTTCAGTTGTTCCTTTAATAACCTTATCTTCCGCCTTGAGTTTAGTAACTCTTTTCTTATTGTCATCTTTGGCTTTAGTCTCGGCTTTTTTCCTAGTGGTGGCTTTGCTTCGTAAACTTTTATATTGGTCAAGAATATCTTCACATTCCTTTTCAGTTTTACCGACTTTTTTTAGAATATCGGCTTTAGTCAAGGCTTTTTTAGTGCTAGAAATTGCCTTTTTAACAACTTTCTTTACTCCTTTTTCTACCTTTTTGACTTCTTTTTCAGTTTCACCTCCAACTTCTTCAAAATCTTTTTTGAACTTATCTACTACCCCTTTGAAAATATCTCTCATTTCTTTTGGGATAGACTTATCGTTCATGTCTAACTTCATTTGTTTATATTCTTCTTTACTCGGCTTATTCATCTTTTTTTATATTTTGATACAATACTATTGCAAGTTACAAATTTTTTCTTTAATTCTTTATCTTTAAATATAAATCACACATATTTTAATGCAATGTTTAATGACTTTATTATTCTTCTAATGTTTTCTTTATCATCGGAATATTTCATTATGCTTTCCATTTTATATATTTGTTCTTCTATTTTAGACTTTTCGTTATTCTCTTTTTTGACTACAATTAAAGGTACGTCAAATTTCAAAAGGGTTGTTTTAAATGACTTTTTAAGGTCATCTGAAGTTCTTTCCGATGCTATCATTCTTCTCATAGCAATTATCTCTGCACCACTTATTTTATCCATTACATGAATTTCATCGCCATTTGTAATTTGGCTATATAACTTTTTGTTAATTCCGCTTTATCCTCCTCAATATAATTGAGTAAATTATTGTATTTATCTATTAAAGATTGTGCAGTTTGTTTTTCTTCATTTATTTCTACCGCTTCATCAACTTCTTTAACTTCTTTAAGTTCTTCAAGTCTTTCAAGTTCTTGTAGCCATTTTGTAGAAAATATAGATAAATAATCATTGCCTAAATATTCTGAATTTGGTGTAGCAAATGATTCTGCTCTTGCTCTAAATGAATTCCCCTCTCGGATTTCCTCTTCTGATAATTCTTGTTGCTTTCTCTCTACCTCTTCAACTAACTCTTTAAATACCTCTTCCGTAAATAATTGTGTTTGCTCAAGTTTTAAAGAATTTACCTTTTCAAGAGACTCGTTTAATTTTATCTGTATGTCGCTTATTGTGTTTAGATTATTAGGTTGTAATTTATCTTTATAGGCAACATTAAACTCTGCTAAATCTCTTGGGAATTTATTAAAATACCATTGTTTACCTTCATTATAAAATGCACCAAATTGTCGGTCAAATTTCTCTTGACATTCTATCCATGTTTTTTGTTTAGAGTACAAAGATTCTAATACTTTCTCATCAAATGTAAAATACATTCCTATAAAACCTTTCTGACTATCATCTGAAAACAAATAAGATAATGGAGATTTCCAATAGTAATCCGTTCCTATGCCAAGCAAAGGTTCTTGTGATATACTTTCTTGAATTATCCATGCCTTTAAATCATTTCCCATTGATACGTTACGAGCATTAATTGTTTGAGGAAATTGAAAATCAGTAGAAATCTCTGCATCTTGCAAATCTTTACTTATAGCCTTTAAATACTCGTTAGAATCATATAGATTTTTTACCGCATCTTTGTTTGACCAAGTATAAGCATCGGGATATTTTGTAGGCTTTACGCTTGTTGATTTTCTAGGTGTAATAAGAGTTACGTTTTTATCTGTAATTTTTATATCCTCTACTTCATCAACATCTACTATGTAAGGGGTTAAATTGTCTCTAATGAATGAATCTCCCACTTGGTTTGAATATGCCCACAAAGAACTATTATTACCCACATAGAAAGAATACAAGTCTAATGAAAGATTTATGTTTTTTTCTAAGTTGTTTTTTGAATCATCTGTTTCATCGTCATCATTAAATTCTAAAAAAGATTTAATATCAGTTACGGAAAATGCCTTTGCAACCTCCTCTTCTGTTGCCTTGCTTCTATTAAATTTTGAGTCAACAAATTCTTTTACGATTTCTTCTTTTGGAACATTTCTTCCACCATCAAGTGAATAATAACGAGAATCATTTAAATTAAGAATAAAATCTTCATATACGTTGCTATAAAATTTATTCAACACCATCGTAATCACACCTTTTTTCTTGCCTTTTCGACCATCATACGATACTTTTTCTCCGAACATTAAAGGAAGTGTAGGTTGTAATTTTGTTTCTCTCCAATTTTTAGAATACCCTCTTGGAAAAGCAATTTTTTGCTCTTTATTAAATAACACCATTAAATCAATAATATCTTTAGCGGTATAGTTTACAACACTTTTAAAATTATCGAATTGTGCATTATTTTGTAATTGGTTATAAGAACCAATATTTAAAGCATCACTAAAATTAAAATTATTAAAATTATAATACTGCATTAAATCCCAAAATGTAGGATATTCTTGTTTCAGATAATCAAACTCTGATGATGTAATTAGTGCGAGTTTTTTTAAATAAACTAAATATCCTTCTTGATTTAATAGCGGTTTTAGTATTAAATCGGGTCGCATTACGCTTAAAAAATAATATCCATTTATTATAAAATTTTCTCTAGCATCTCGAGATAGATTTTTGAAAGTAACTTTTTGATGTTTATTAAAAATATTCTCAAGAGACTTGAATCCACTATATATCTCTGTTTCATCAACTATTTCATCATCAAGTTTTTCTGACTTATTTTCTCGTTCTAAAGTAGCAATAGCAACGGGGTCAGACATTAATTCAAACTTTAATTCTGCGGGGTCAAAAGCAGTTGTATCTAACTCATTTTTATTTCCGCTTCTTGTCCAAAATTGATTTATTCTTTCTGTTTTATCTTGTAGTTTTTGAAACATAAAAACATCAATACAATCTGCCATTAATGGCAGAACTATTCTAACATTTGCAAAAGCGTTGTCTTGTCTCCAAATTCTACCTTCTACTTGTACTTGGTCAGTTGGATTAAAGTCTAAAAAGATATTATACAATACCGTAGCGTAGTCTTGGAGGTTAATTCCTTCCTTAATTGCTTCTGAACCTAACAAAACTTTTACTCTTTTACCATCGTCTAATTGCTTATATTCTCCACTTTCCGAGTCTAATATTCGACCTAAAAAATAATCTTGAACAGATGATTTATTTTTATACCTTTTTTTTCCTACATAATTGCCTTTACCCGATATAATTCCTATTTCATTTATGTCATAACCTAATTCTTCTACAAGATAATCTCTCAATAGCGGAAAAGCACTTACACCAAAATTCATATAGATAACTTGTCCACTTACTACACTACCTTCTTTTTCGTGATAGTCTTTAACGCTTCTTATACATTCCATTGTATAAAGCATCTTAGGGGAAGCCTCAACATATTCTTGAGCAGTTGGCTCTGTTTTGTAACCCGAACATTTAAATAAGTATGGATTCAAACATAATTGCCTACCCCACATTAAACATTGTAATGCTTTCGCTCCGTTTTTGGCTTTTTCGCCATCAACACTACCATCTGCAAGGTCATCGGGATTTTCGATGTCTATCTCTGTTCCCTCGTCTGTTTCAGAATTTTTTGCGGATTTTGGTGGTTTATATTTCCCAAGAGATGTAGTGTTTTGATTTTCGGGTGAACAAAGTTCATCATAGGTTGGTGCATTTTCTCCACCTTGAGCATATGCACGAACATCATTCCACAACATAATTTGCTTTTGACTTAATTTTATTGTTGTAGAAATATGATTGGACTTAGCCATTTCTACTACTTTACCATCCACCTCTATTCTTTTTAATGGTAAAACGATTTTTTGAGGTCTTATTACTGCTTTATCTTCATCTTCCCTACTTGACTTATCAAAGGCACGATAAACTAACTTTTGCATAGCAATAATATTAACCCATCCCGTTAGTTTTTCTCTTTTAACAATCCTTAAATCGGTTGTGAAATCTTCCGCATATTCTACTTTAGCAAATAAATCGTAAAAATCTTTCATAATCCCTACGGAAGCCTCTTCTAACATTTCATAATTAAGAATTGTTAGTAAGGAGAAAACTTGTGTTGGACTATTTGTAAATGGTGTAGCCGATAATAAAAGAGTGTTTTTTATTTGGGATTTACTTTGAATGTATCTTGTTAACCAAAATAATTTTTCTGCTCTTGCAGATGCTTCTTTACCTCCACTTGTTTCTCTTATAGCACTATATGGATTTTTTTCTCGTGTTACGTTGTCTGAATCAGTTTGGTTTTCCGAAACCGCAGAAAAAACTTTTCCAAACAATGTATTGAAATTATGTGCTTCATCTACACAAACAAAATCATAACCCGTAGTGTCTGAATTTACAAATATTGGCTCTACAACTTTTGTTTTACCACCTTTAGCAAAATCCTCTTCAAACTGATTTGTATTTGCTTCCTCAGTAGTGTTTTTTTCATCTTCTTGAGAGTCATCGGTATCAACCTCAAATTCATTAAATAATGACTTCTTGCTCTTTAAAATATGATTAGTAAGTAATTTTGGAGTAGCAGTTGACTCGTTACCTTGTAGATATATTCTTGCACCTCTTTCTAACCAATCCGCAGTAATTGTTCCGCTTTCTTCGTCAAATATTTTTTCCTTTTCAAACTCAAAATTTAAAGATGCTTCATATGTACATAAGTTAATGCCATCAACTGCGTTATTTGCTAAAACATTATATTGACCCGAACCGTTATAAAACATATTCAAACGGGTATTCTCGTCTGTTGGGTCGAAATCTGCACCTAATCCCCTTCTAATTTCTTGAGAAAACTGAAAATAAACTTGATTTGGAACTATAACTAATGGTCGTGTGCATAAGCCTAAATCTAACGCTTGTTTCATTACAAATATTGAGCAAAATGTTTTACCAATACCCACTCCATAAGCCAAGCCTACCGAACCTTGTGATAAATAATATCTTAATGCTTTTAGATTGGCTTCTCTTAATATGAATAAATGTTGATTGTCAAGGTATTTTTTATAAGTAAATCCAATCGGTATCTGTTCCAATATTGGGTCTACATAAAAATTAAAAGTTGAGTTCCATAAAATTTCTATTCTGTTTTGGTCATTCGCTTCAAGTCCCTCTTCAAGAAATAAAGCAAATAGTCTTTGACCTACTTTCCTTGCATCGTCTTTTTCTCTCGCCCATTTTTCCTCGCCTTTCTTCTTGTCTTTTTTATATGGGTTTTTACTTGGAGAAATATATCTATCAACTAAATCTTGAACATTCTTTGTTTTATTTGACCATTGTACACCAAATTCTGCGGAAACCTCTCCACTACCCGCATCTTTACACCAAAGTAAAAAAGCGGTTTGTAAAGTGATGCTTTTTTTAGTGATGAAATTATTTGATGCTCTACTTCCTTTTCCTCTTAAAACATCTTGCTCTGCTTCTCCTTTTTTAAAGTTAGTGTATATTTCAAAATTATTTTTTATTTGGTCTCTATCTCTAACACTTATAAATTTATCAACTTTAACTTCTTTTGCCATAGATGAAGTTGGTAACATTACAAGTCGCATTACCTTATCTTCGGGTGCTACTCTAAGTCTATTTTCCCATGTATTTAACCATGTAGGCTTTAATACTTCTAAGTGAGTTTTATATATTTCTTCTCCAAAGTCTTTTTTAAAATCTTCGGAATTTGTTTCGTTTATTAAATCAGACCATTTTGTCCAAATATTACCGCTTTGAAAAATAACTTTTGGCTGCAATCTTTCTCCAATAGGTGCGTTTTTTACAAAAAACAATTTGCCTTTTGTCATTAATTCTATGATAACATTTGGTGGAGTTGGATATTCTGAACCGTATTTATTTGCAAAATCCCCAATTAACTTTTTACCATTTCTATTTTGTAACCAAATTAAAAATGCTCGTTTATCATCATTAGATATTTTTGTGTTATAAAGTTTATCAACTTCTTCAACAGAAAACATAGCATTTTTTAATGTTCCCTCCTCTTCTGCTTTTTTTAAATCAAATAGAATGTCTTGGGATTTTTTCAAAAGTTTCTCCCCGTTTTTTATTTGGGATGCAACAAGTTTAGTAATGTCAAACTCGACTTTTGCAACAGAAATCAATGGGTCATCAGCAAAAACCTCTGCATAATTTTTATCTCGCCCATCGTCAAAACTCTCTAACGTCTCTAATTCGCTGACTATTTGTTGTCCCCTTTGAACTACCTCTCCCCTTAAAAAAGAAACTCCCTTTCTAATAAATTTTAAATCAAAATCATCTGAATAACTTCCACCCGAAATTTCCCAAATACCGTTTTCTTTTTTATTGTAGGTTATATTCTTAAAATCATAAGTGCTTAAACCCGCTTTAAATCTTAATTCGTATCTATCATTGGTCAATGAGTCTTTAAAATATATAGGCTCTATTATATATCCATCAAGTTCGGGCATTGGTGGGTATCTAGGGTCGTCAACCTCTGCATTATTTGAATAAAAATTTGGATAATCCTCTTGTGCTTTAAAATCCCATTTCTCAATTGGGAGTCCTAATCCTTCAAATTTATTGTAGACTTCATTTCTGAAACTCGCATCTGAATATCTTATTGACATAGTATTATGTTCTTAATCGTTAGTGTAATTAGGGTCTAAAATTCTCTCTTGTTCGCTTAATGCCTCCCCTATTGTCATATTATTGTTAAACATTAAAGTCAATACAAACTCTTGAATGTCTTTACGAGAACTTTCTTTTTGAGACATTAATCTACATAAATAAGGTGTGTTTTCTTCATCGCACCTATCTAAATACTCATTTATTAAATTTCTTGATTTAAAAACAAGTTTTTCTGCTCTTTCATTGGAGTTTTCGGACATATTTATAATTTAATCGGGTTGTACACTTGAGTGTTGCGTAATAATTCTACCTCCACAAATTACAAAAGTATATCTTGCTTTAACCTCTTGAGGCTCTCCATTTTCATCAATAAAAGAAAATGAGTACAAACCATTCGCAACTTGCGTATCTCTGTCGTGGTCAACAATAGTTACGTTTTGGTCAATTTGACAACGTAAATCTTGTTTATCCAAAAACTCAATAAAATATTGATATAACTCATCTCTTCCGACAAGCATATTCTCAAATGTTGCCATTAAGATTGGATGTTTATCATAAAGGCTTAATTGCTTTTTTGGGTTTCTTTGCTGAATAGTTGCACACCATTCTTTTACTATTGTTGGGATTCTGTCAGTCATTACCATAAAAGTTTATCGGCATAATAGCCATTAGTATTCAGTTTATTTCTATTCTTTTGATGACGTTTCTTGTATAATTCTCTACGTTCATCTGCGTATTTTTTTCCTTTTGATTTTAAAAAAGTTGGGTAATCTCCATAACCTATTGCACCAACAGAGGCTACTTTTTTACCCCCTTTAAAAACATCAATTTTTTTTCCTTTAGTACCACTTAATTTAACGATTACTCCTATTTTTTTTGCTTGTGCTTTCGTATATTTAGTAATAATATATGCCATTAATCTTCGTTTTTTTCTAAGGTTTTTTTCACTATAAAATAAATTATAATGACAAACGCTAATGCCCAACTAAAAATACTTACATCTTTCATTTTTTGTATTTATTACATCACAAGATAAAGTATTCATTTTTAAAAATAGAAATCAAGCAAAAATTTCCATCTTTAGTTATTCCCGTATTTATTTCTTGATAAACAATGTTTCTCTCACCATTTAAGAAATCTTTTTGAGTGTTTTTAAATTTACTCATAATTTCACGACTACTAAACTCAGCAATGCTTATACCAATTGATGATTTTACACCGTTAAATCCATTTTTCCATAAGTAACTCGGTAAAAGTGGTGTTCTTGGATTAACCGTTGGATAAACCAACATTATAGCATCCGCATTTAGCGTTTCAATATCATTAAAATAAGACCAATTTTGGTCATCGCTGCTATAATTTTGAAGTGCGTTAATGTCGCTTTCTACTTCGTCATAATTGACCTCAGTTTTAATGCTTTTATTTAAGTCAGAGCGAACAAACATTTCATTATTGTCTTTAATAAAGACATGACAATCCTTTGGAGCAAGACTAGAAATATTTCCTACACCATTATTGTAAATCGCTATTCTACCAATAGAAATGCTTGACGATTTATGTTCAAAAATCAAACTAAATAATTTTTGAATTGCTATTGTAGATAATGAATTTGCCGCATTTTTTCCTTTAAACTCTGCTAAAAATGAAATTTGGTCAATAGTCATGTCTTTTGCGGAAACAGAAGATAATAAAAACAATCTTTCTTTATCTTCAAATGTTAAACCGCTATCGTTTTTTATATCAGAAACATCACTACTTACATTAAATAAGTGACGGTCTACATCAAAAAAGTATTTTAGCGAAGTTCCAAACGACCCTCTTGCTTTATCTTTTAAATAAAACCTTACACTATTTGTTCTATTACCGCTTTCGTTTATTTCATCACGAATACTATGGAATAATAAATTATATAATTTATTAGGATGTAGATTCATTTGAGAGTCCAAATTATCCCCTCGCATTATATCTACTTTAATACCTCTATCAAAAACAACTTGAATTGGAGTAAATTCATTTTTTGTAACCCCTCCTAATTCCATACTTTGTTTACGAATTTTTTTATTTAAAGACTTAGTTCTTTTGTGTTCTTCTATACAATTTGAAATATTGCCTCCATGTTCATATTGACCCATGTACGATTCCATTATATCTTGTCTTTGATTTTGAGTCAAATCGGGAAACACATTTCCTAAACTATTATATTTCATTTTAGAAACTTTTCCTCCTTCTTCGTGCTTATACTTTTTGCCCACAATGCCATCACAATCAATTTGAACACCATTTCCGCCATCCGAATTAATTTCTGATGCTATTTCACATTTAGTGAGTTTTTTACCCTCATAGTCGTGGAGAGTCTTGTCAGACATATTTTTTTTGTTGATGACCCCTTCGCCACCCTCAAGTTCTACTTTTTGACCCGTTGATGAAACTTCCATAGGTATTCCACCCTCTGCGTGTGATTTACCCTTTGTAATTCCACCCGTAGCCATGTAACTACCAATATCTCCATCCCTTTCTGCATATATCATTTCCCGCCTAAACTTATTTTCTTGATATATCTTATCGTTTTCTGTATTTATTTTGTCGATATATAAATGGTCGATTGTTTCATCTTTGACAACAACTCTATCGGGGAATTTATTTTGGAAATTTTTTATTTCTTCTTCTACTACTTCTTCTTGGGTTTTAAATTTTGACATGGGATATTTTCTAATATACCCATCTGAGAAGTAATCATGTTCTAAACTATCGTTCAAATCTTTTTCGTCATAGACAAAAACAATTTTACCCTCTACTCTCCAAGTGTCATTTTTCATAGATTTATACTTGTATATAATTAAACAAATTATTACAAATCTACTGAAAAAAAAGTTAGCATACACATTGTTGTATTTACTTACAAATACACTTATGCTTTTATTTATAAATAAATATAAGGTCTACCTAAGTTTATTGCTATGTATTTGAGACTTTAAAAAATCTTGTTTTTCTATTACTTGGTCGGGAGTAACATTTAAAGCCATACATATCTTTAGTAAAGTAAATATTTCGTAGTTGGTTTTCTTACCGTTTACTATTCTGCTAATAACATCTTTGCCTAAGTAAGTTTTGCAGTTGTCTTTTATAAGTTCATACAACTCGCTTTGGGTCATGTTTTTATTTGCAAGAATTTTCTTGAGTTTAGTATCTTGTTCCATTACTAAAGTTTTAATAATTCTTCTTGCTCTTGCTCTGTATAAAAATCACTAACCATTACATATGGATTAGTAGTATGCTCGTAAGCAAAATCATTATGAATTAAAGCGTATTTAGGCATCCCTATTTCTTTCTGAATAAATGCTATTCCATTTTCAGAAATACCATACCATCCTTTTTTATAAATTACTTCGTTTGGAGATGTTGGCATTTGCTGAATTAAATCCCAATATTTTAAGTGATGAAAATTTCTTGTTATATGAGGATGGTCGATTAAGTATTGTAATAAAATTTTCTTAGGAAAATAGTCCGTAGTTTTACTATCAGTATATTTATAATGCTTATAAACAAACAACAGACAACTTACTAGGTTTTTTGTTAGTGTTTTTCTTTTAAAAATACCGTTGCTTGGTTTTACGGTTTTTAAGAATTTACCATCAGTTTTATTTACTAATTCATCTTGTATTTCTTGAAATTCTTTCTTGTCGTAAACAATTTTTTCTTCGGGTGTTGATTTACTTACTTGGTTTGATTCTTTACTCATTATTAAAGGTTTTTATATTAAGTTATTTATCTTGATTTACTATTAATAAAGCAATAAAAAAGGCTACAATTATTGATATTAAAATATTTAAATTCCACATATAAACGCAAATATACTATTTATTTTAAAATATAACATTTCTCATGTACCTAAATATAATGCAAAAAAAAAGAGGCTAATTAAAGCCTCTAATTAATTGTAGTAATTAAACTTACTATGGATTATATATACTACAAATTCTTTGTGTGGAATGATAGAAATTTCTGTTTACTAAAAACACTCCCGTTTGTTCTTAATCCTATATGTGATTTGACTTGCTCAAGCGTTATCGGTAATGATTTTTTTTCTTTAGTCTTTGGATTAATTTCTGCTAAAAATTCACCGTTAAGTTTTTCCATAAAACTTATTCTTTCAAATACTTGAACGTGGTTCTCTTGCGTTATTTTAGGTATTCCAATAGATTGTCCACAGATAAATATTAGCATATTACAGATGGTATTCATCTGATAACATTGAGACAAATCCTTATCAATGTAAGAAGGGTTTGGCATTAAGGTTCTCTGTTTTTCTAAGGCATCATATTCCTCTTTACTTATTTCACGATAAGCAGTCTTTACTTTTGTTACATCCCAAGTTAGTGGCATAGTTGTTTTATTTTATATGAATTTTTGTTTTTGTTTGTTTTTAATTAGTTAGTTCTAGCCTTCTTTCAACTACATCCGTAAAAGGTTTAGTCACTTGAGCGATTTTAATATTTTTCTCGATGAGGTTCGTTAAACTCTCATAACCGTTTGAACCTTTTCGATAGTGTTTTCTTTGACGAGTGAATCTCTCGATTAACATTTGGCTTCGCTCAGTTACATTCATTTTTCGATTAACAACTTCTCCGTTAGCATTTGAGTAAGTTACCGTTCCGTCTTTCCAAACGAGTTTGTTTCCGTTTTTCTGAACTCCTTTTTTTTCTTTTCCTACTTTCATATTGTTTATTTTATGTCTAATGACTCTGTAAAGTTAACATAAAATTTGTATTCAGCAAATTATATTTGTAAAAAAACACATATATTTTGTTTTATTGTAAATAGTTCTTATATTTGCTTATATAAATTTTAAAAAATTATTACTATGGATGTTAGTTTAAGAAGTATTCCCATTGAGGAAACAAGATTTTTCCAAGACCTATATGGCACATTTAATACTCAAGGAAAGCAAATTGAAGATGCGCCAAGCCTCAAGGTTAACGGGAGCAGTATGCCGAAAGGTTATTATAATTTACTCGTTTGCACTCAGCAAGTGGATGGATATGTAAGGCTCGGAATGAAGCCAACTGCATCTTGGAATTTTAAGGATGTAAAAGACTATTTTGGAATAAAAGGAAAAGGTGTGGAGGTTTCTACATACTTGAAAGACCTTAAAAGGTTTGTAACTAATCAATAATTATTTATATTTAAAATCTAATAAAATGGAATCTATTATAGAAGTAAAAGAGCAAAACCCGAAAATGACAATGACAATGGAAATGGATATATCTCCTAGCGTAATTGATGAAATAAGTATAACCGCTTTAGAGGGAGGAAGTAATTATTGGCTAGGATTACCAAATTCTGAACTTGAGAAATGTAGACTTTGGTTTGAGAAAAGCGGACTAAAGAGGAATAATGAAATTCACTATGATTTTATTGATGCGGTAATTCAAGGGTATGATGGAATAAACATATACGACAATGAAGAATTGCACGAGGCAGAGCATGAGGCAGACATGAATGATGAAGAGATTGATTTAAGCGACCTTGAGCCAATTGGTAAGATTTCTTTGGATAATATTATGAAAGGCTTAAAAACTGCTGCTAAAAAGTATCAATGGGCATTTAACCAACACGTTCCCGAATACAATGATGGCGATGGAACTTCTGCTGATGCTTTATTCCAATGTATGACTTTAAATGATGTGGTTTATGGATAAAACCACAAGAAAGTTCTTGGCAATGGAAAAAGTGAATTTTGTGGACGATGATAATTCTCGTCACAAATTGACCATTCTATCTGATGGAACATGGAACTTTACTCATCACGAATGGGAATATTGTTGTTTTTCTGAAATAACCTCCGAAAAGGTATATGTTCGAGAATCTAAAATAGAATTTAGAAGGTAAAAATAAAAGAGGCTTTAAAAAGCCTCTTTTAATAATAAAAAATCGTTGACTTTAATTTTACTACAAACCTTCCAATCTTTGTAAAAATCAAAATCCAAAATTTTACAATTAGAGGCAAGGTACATATCGGCTTTTGATTCGGGTTTAAATCCAAATTCATAATTATTTTTAATATTGTCGTAATGATTATTAATTATTCGATTCGATTCTTTTTTTATGTCTTTAATTACGTCTCTTAGTTTTTTTGCCTTTTCGGGTTGGTAAACCATTGTTGTTTTATATTCTGTATCTATAAATTTATTAATCATATTATCAAATTCTAAAATTTGAAATAAAGTAAAATTTCCTTTTTTACTTTTGACAAGAAAATTAGAAATATCTATATCTTCCGTATTAGCCTTTACAAAGTTTTTTATAGTACTATTAACGCTAATATTCCAACCGAATCTTTTGTTGTCTCTAACGCTATCTGCTTTTGCTACTAAACGCTTTCTTTCTTGGTTTTTCTTTCGTTGCTCTAGTAGCATATCTCCATATACCCCACTTAATATAATTTGCATATCTATGGCTTCTTGCTCATACACTTGTGTTAGTGGAATTTTTCCTTTTGAACAATCCTCTAATATTTTAACTAAAGCAGTTACAAATTCATCAAAGTGATTTGTGATGGGTTTTGTTACATTATTAATATTTGTATTCATCAAAGTTCCATACAATTCATATTCTAGTCGCTTTGCTTTTTTGTCTGCATCCGTTAAAGGTTTTTCATTATCAATTATAACAACTCCATTATCATCTTTTGAAATTACTAAATCCCCAATTTCTTCTTTGCCTAACTCTCCTAATTGCTCTTGTCTTTTTTTTAGTTTTTCTATATTTTTTAATAATTGTGTTTGGAAATCTAAGCAATGTGCAAACTCATGTATTATAGTATTGAGATGAAAAGATTTTTCTCGTTTAATATAAGGCACTAATAAATCCGTTTTTCTTTCCATAAACATAGTACCCCAACCATTACCATTTCCATCAAAATTTGCAACCATACTTATTTCTTGTACATAATACATACCATTGTAGAAAAAAGATTGGTCATTATATATATCGTATTTATTTATTATATCCTTATTTGGAGTCGCTAACCAAAGGGCAGTTGACCTACCATCTTTATTATTTGGAGCATGAACAATACTTACGGGAACGGGCATTTCATCTCCATAATATTCTTGTGCTTCATTTTTCCACGCTACCATATCATCAAAACCTATATTTATACGATTTAGATAATTATAATAAAGCCACATACTATATGATTTTTCATAAATGGCTTTTGATACCAATTCATATTCTCCCGTTAAAAGAAAACTAACTCCCGCTTTTTGATTTATTTGCTCACGATAGTCATATCCGCTAAAATCGTATGTATCTAAAGTTACCTCCTCTGAAATTAAACCGCCATTATCAAACTTTAAGAAAGATTGTGGCATAATACCTCCATATTCCATTTTAAGTTCCTTAGAATCGATTTTTGAGGCTTTTCCGCCCATTACAGATGAATATACTCTACCCATTCCCCATTGTTCCTTAGATGTTATATTTGGTCTTACTGATTTTGGGTTTGTTTTAAATGCACCAACTCCTTTATTGTAAATTTTTTGTAATCCTTTCTTTGATACTCCCGAATCTTTTGAAATTTCTTTTAGGGAATGACTTTCATTTTCGGAATAACCATATTTTTTATTGTATTTGTTTTTCCAACTTTTTGTCTGACCGCCCTTTTTTAGAATATCGGCTTTGGAATTTTTTTTAAAACTTTCAAGTTCTTCTATTCGATTATCAATAGACCGCTTTAATTCTTCCAATGTGGTTTTTTTTGTGGCTATTGGCGGAAGGTCATCATCGGAATCAGAAAAAAATGTTTCTTCTCTTAGCATTATAGGACTATACAATTTATAACTATAAGACCAATATTTTGCTTTACTCAAATCATTAGTCATATGAAATAGTTTAAAAGTAGCGCCACGATAAGTACCCGACCAATTTCCATCTTCATCTTTGCTTGATTTTATTTTACCGCCCTTTACATAGTTAGAAGTATTATCGTATCCACATTTATGACAATTATATAAATCATCCCCGCCATCTTTTACGTTCCAACTCCAATTACATTTACTACAATTTATTTTACTTTCCATTATATGTTTTTTTTAAAAACCTCTATGATAAACATTACAATATTTATTATCCTCAAGGTTAAGATATGCATTTACTAATGACTTATTGATATTGTCTTTTTTCATTTCCACATTCCTTATATTCATTGGACATACTATATTTCCTTTTTCATCGGTTATTTGAAATGTGATTATTTTATTATCAGAAGTATATGTAACCGCCATAAACTTAACTCCTAGAAGTCTGCTTAAATCTGCTCCTATTTGAATTTTTTGAAATGACATGACAACCGAACCATAATCTTTCATCCAAGAGTAGCCTTGCCTCCTAACCTTTATCTCTGCTATTCCTTTAAGGCTACTATCTTTAAATATATATGCATCTATCTTCTCAAATACATTTAACCCCGTATATTGAATTTGAACTCCCCACTTCTTTTGAAGAAATTCCACTACCTCCAATTCACTTGCGTGAATATTATCCTCTATTCTTTTCATAATCGGTAAGGAGATTTTGGATTTCTTTTTTTTTCT
>TARA_B110000046_G_scaffold186032_1_pt1 | contig 16504 bp, 10 predicted proteins | sample TARA_B110000046 | Tara Oceans TARA_B110000046 (sample SAMEA4397157) | marine metagenome | biome: Polar Biome; feature: [DCM] deep chlorophyll maximum layer (ENVO:01000326); material: water (ENVO:00002006), including particulate matter (ENVO:01000060) such as... | depth 40 m
CTTCACTATCGAATCCAGACCGCAGGCTCTTTGGATTCTTGCCGTTTTATAGAAATTGAATTCTTACTAAAAAATAAAAGTAGGTCGGGTTTAGATTCTGATTTTATTTATGATATGCTACTTTATAAATTAAAATGGTTTTTCGAACATTGAACATTGAACATCGAACAGCGAACATCGAAAAAAATCAACGAATAACATTCAAAATTCTTTCTAAACGCATTCCTCTAGAACCTTTAATTAAGATTGATTGATTTTTTAGAGGGTTTTTCTTGAGGTATTCTTCTAAATCTTGATAAGATCTAAATTGAAGTTCGTTTGTTTTTCCTAAATTAAAGTTTTCTCCAACAAATAATTTTTTGTCAAATTTTAATGAAGTAGTCAAGTCAATAATTGCTTGATGTTCATTTAAACTGTCTTTACCAAGTTCAAACATATCACCCAAAATAACTACTTTAGACTCAGCTTTAATGGAAGCAAAATTCTCTAAGGCAACGATCATACTAGAAGGGTTTGCATTATAAGCATCCAAAATAATTTTGTTGTTAATTGTTTCAATTATCTGAGAACGATTATTTTTTGGAATATAATTCTCTATAGCTTCCTTCATTTCATGACTTGGAACTTTAAAGTATTCACCAATAGTAATTGCTGCTGCTATATTTGTATAATTGTATTTCCCTATTAAATTACTCTTTATAATTGTATTTTTATAGTGTAGCTTTACAAAAGGATTCACTTCTATAAACTTTAAATCTTCATCATTAAAACAAACTGATTTTATGTTTTTTGTCTTTTCAACCTGAATTTTATCATCAATATTTACAAATACTGTTTTTTTATTTTCTTTAAGGAAAGTATACAATTCACTTTTACCTTTAATGACTCCTTCTATGCCACCAAAACCTTCTAAATGTGCCTTTCCAAAATTGGTGATATAGCCAAAATCAGGTTCAGTTATTGAACATAGAATTTCAATCTCTTTTTGATGATTCGCACCCATTTCCACAATTCCTAATTCAGTTTTATCTGTCATTGAAAGCAGTGTAAGTGGTACACCTATATGATTATTTAAATTTCCTTTGGTTGCTTTTACATTGTATTTTTTACTTAAAACAAGGTGTATTAATTCTTTTGTGGTTGTTTTACCATTGCTGCCTGTTAAACCTATTACAGGGATATTTAATTGTTTTCTATGGTAATTTGCGAGCTGTTGTAAGGTTTTTAAAACATTGTCAACTAAGATAATATTCTCTTTCGTTTGGTATGCTGTTTCATCAATAATAGCAAAACATGCGCCTCGTTTTAGGGCTTCTTCTGCAAAGCTATTTCCGTTAAAATTGTCACCTTTTAAAGCGAAAAACAACGTGTTTTTACGAATATTTCTAGTATCTGTATCTACCAGAAAATATTGACGATACAATTTATAAAGGGTGGCTATTTTCATTTTTTAAATATACTCAAAACAGGTAAGTTTTGAGAGAATTTAGTGAGTTTGTTTTTTGTTTACAAAAAAAAAGGCCTCATTATATTTTACAATAATGAGGCTTAAATTTAAAAAAGAATATTTTTACCGACTAGGGTTTCTAGCGCTTCTTTTATTCGATGTCATTGGGCCAATTTTATCAGTTACACATCTAAAGCCAATAAAGTTTGTTGCCATATATTCTGGCAAGTATCTTCTTTGCGCAGGGTCTAACCAATATTCTCTATCAGACCAAGAACCACCTTTATAAACTCTAGTGTTATTACTTATTAAAGTGCTACGTTTTTTTGCATCGTTTATCAAAACATCTTTCCCTGTTTCAGAATTTCTAACTCTTTCAGGTCTTCTAGGTGAATTGTACATACTAGGTCTTGATGCAAATTTTTCTTTATCATCTTCATAAAAACGAGAAGAGTTTAAATCTCCATCACCAATATTAGCGTTATTTGCAACGGTAAAGTTTCTTCTTAAAGTCGTATCATCTTTAGTAATTGGGATGTATTTAATGGTTCCAGGTAATTGCTTAGGAACGATTTTTCCATTAGGTAAAGTATCATATACCACCGTTGTGCTTGCATCACTCGAAGCAATTACAACATTACCTTCTTTGTCAATCATTTTTTTAGTGAATAAGTTTCCTCTAAAATAATTAAAATCATTTGCTTTATTGTCAATCAGAGGTCTATAAACATCCGAAACCCATTCTGCAACATTTCCAGACATATCATACAGTCCAAAACCATTTGGTGGATAAGACTTTATTTTATTAGGAATATCAGCACCATCAGAACTCCAGCCAGATAAGCCACTATATTGACCATTTCCTTGTTTAAAGTTTGCTAATTGATCTCCTTTAGTCCTTTTGTCTTTTGATCTAGAATATTTTCCATTCCAGGCATATTTTTTTCTACCTCTAATGTTGTTGTATTCTCTATTTTCAACGTTTGCTTTTGCTGCAAATTCCCATTCAGCTTCTGTCGGCAATCTAAAACGTTGTGCTAAAATTCCATCCGCTTGCGATATTTTTCTTCCTCGAAATGCATCTTTACTTGGTCTTGGAACTCCTTTTTGTGTTACAGTCCTTCCGACACCTCTTTTATACACTGTTGTATCACCATCAAATAATTTTGAATCATCAGCTAAAAAAACGTCTGTATCAAAAAAATTGTTGATCGTGTCTGTCTCAAAAATATTTTTAATATGACCTTTGTCAATTAATGTTTTTAAGTTAACAGCATTTGTACGCCATTTACAATATTCGTTCGCTTGAAGCCAACTAACACCAACCACAGGGTAATCTCCATATGCTGGATGGCGAAAATAGTTTTCTGATAAAATATCGGTGTTTCCTAAACTTTTTCTCCAGACCAAAGTGTCTGGTAAAACGGAACTATAAATATGTTTGTAATTGTCTTCTGATGGAGGGAAAACATTCTTCATATATTGTATATATAAAAAATATTCTGAGTTTGTAACTTCAGCTTCATCCATAAAAAATGAACGAACATGTAGTTTTTTAGGTGTTGTATTCCAATCAAACATTACATCATCTTGCACTTGCCCCATTGTAAAAGAACCTCCTTCTACAGCAACCATACCCAAAGGTGTTTTTTGACCAGCATCCGATTCTCCTTTAATAAAGTTACCGTATCTAACATTGTTAAATGGCAAACCTGTAAGTCTTGATTTACTGTTACCAGAACTTTTACAATTAAATAGTAGTAGTGATGTAAAAACTACTAATGTTATTTTAAATATGTTTTTCATTTCCTAATTTAAAAATTGATAGGTTTTTTTATAGTGATGCAATTTACAATAAATATAATTTCTTACAAGTTATTTATAAAATTTAACGCATCATTTTTACACTTATTCCTAAAACGATTGCTTTTATACTTTAGTATAATTTATCTTTGTTTGTCGTAAAACATTTAATATTTATTTGCGTTATTTGATTACTTATATGAAAAAACTGTTATTACTTATTTTTTGGGTATTTTTAATACATGTCAGCTTTTCTCAAGTTAGCAATTCATTACTCTCTGCTGGAGGTTGGTTTAAGTTTTCTATAGATACTACTGGTGTTTTTAAAATTGATAAAAACTTATTACAGCAAATTGGTGTCTCTACAAGTGGATTAAATCCAAAAAAGATACATATTTATGGAAATGGTGGTCAGCTTTTAGCTGCAAAAAACAGCGATTTTAGATATGATGATTTACAAGAAAATGCTATTTATATAGAAGGAGAAGATGATGGTTCTTTTGATAACGGTGATTTTATTCTTTTTTATGCCAAAGGCCCTCATGATTGGGTTGTAAATACGGATACAAATTCGATAAAACATCGACAAAATATTTATTCTGATAAAGCGTATTATTTTATAACTGTAAATAATACGGATGGAAAAAGAATTGTTCAAAAAACTGAGAATACAGACAGTGCTGCAACTTCAATAACAGTTTTTGATGATTATATTTTTCACGAAAAAGAGGTGAAAAACCTTTTAGCGGTTGGTACACAATGGTTTTTTGGAGAAGATTTTAATGTGCAAAATATCCAGGATTTTAAGATCCCTTTTCCGAATGCAGTTGCAAATGAGAATATAAATGTGAGTGTTAGAGGTGTTTCTAATTCTGTCGTTTCATCTTCGATGGATGTGAAAGTTAATGAACAAGCTCTTTTTACTATTAATTATCCCGCCGTAAACCCAAGATCATTAACAAGAGCGTATGCCGTTGAAAAAAAGGCTACTGTTGTAAATAATTCTGAAAACATTGCGATTTCGATCACTTATAATAACAACGGAAATCCTTCAGCAAGTGCCTTTTTAGATTACATAGAAATAGTTGGAAAGAAACAGTTAAAGTTTACTGATTTTCAGTTTTCATTCAGAAGTTTTGAACAAGCAAATACAACAGGTGCTGTAGCGTATCAAATCGAAAACGGAAATGCTGCTTTTCAAGTTTGGGATGTAACAAATCCTATTTCTCCAGAAATCATTGCGAATCAAAGTGCCACAAGCAATTTTACATTTCAAGACAATGCAGGTACTTTAAGAGAATATATTGTTTTAGAGGAATCTGATTTTTACAGACCAGAAACAATCCAAAATTCAAATATTCAAAATCAGAACTTACATGCTTTAAAAGATATTAATTATATTATAATTACAAATTCTGAGCTATCAGCACAAGCACAAAGAATGGCAGATTATCATCAAGTTAATTCAAATTTAACAACAAAAGTAGTTTTGTTAGATGAAATTTATAATGAGTTTTCTTCAGGTTCAAAAGATATTACAGGAGTTAGAGATTTTTTAAAACACGTATATACTACAAACTCATCTGCAGATAAAAAACTAAAATACGTTTGTTTTTTTGGGGATGCTTCTTATGATTATAAAGACAGGCTTCAAGGAAATAACAATATTGTTCCGGTAAAATTATCAACGATTAGTTTCAGCTTAGCGAGTTCATGGGTAACAGACGATTTTTTTGTGATGCTAGAAGATCATGAAGGCAGTATGTTGACGTCTCATACTATTGATGTCGCTTCAAGTCGAATACCCGTTTCTACAATTTCTGAAGCAACGACTGTAGTTGATAAGATTTTAAGTTATTACAGTAAAAACGCTATTGGAGATTGGCGGAATACGATTACGTTATTAGCAGACGATATCGATGCAACAGGAGAAGAAGTGATTGAAGAAGGTGTCGAATCTATTGCTGATGAGATAAAAAATAATAAGCCTATTTTTAATGTCAATAAAATTTATGTGGATGCGTATGTTCAACAAAATTCTTCTGGAGGAGAGCGGTATCCAGAAGTAAATAAAGCAATTACAAATGCGATTGAAAAAGGAACCTTAGTTTTTGATTATTTTGGCCACGGAGGAGAAGATGGTTTTGCATCAGAAAGAATTTTAGACATTCCTCAGATTCAAGGTTTTAACAACCCCAATACACTTCCACTTTTAATTACAGTTACTTGTGATTTTTCTAGGTTTGACAATCCAAATAGAATTACTGCAGGTGAGTTGACTTTAAAAAATAGAATAGGAGGAGCCGCAAGTATGATTACCACAACTAGAGAAGTTTTTATTTCTACAGGACAACGTTTTAACGAACAATTAATTCGAAAGTTATTAGCCTTTAATGATGAAGATTTAACAATTTCAGAGGCTTTAATGATGACTAAAAACCAGTTTTCAAGTACTCAGAAATTCTTTATCTTTTTCTTTGGAGACCCTGCAATGAAATTGGCGGTTCCAAAACCAAATATTCGCATTACAAAAATGAATGATGTACTTATTTCTCAATCTCTAGATACAATAAAAGCATTGTCAAGAGTTAAGTTTGAAGGAGTTGTAACAGACGATTTAAATGCAGTTTTAACCAATTTTAATGGTACGCTTTCCACGACCGTTTTTGATAAATTAATTGATAAGACGACCTTAGATAATGACGGTTTTGGAGTTGAAATGCCTTTTGACACACAAGATAGTAAGTTGTTTAGAGGTAAATCTACTGTAGAAAACGGCGTTTTTAGTTTCGATTTTATTGTTCCAAAAGACATTAAAATTGCTTTTGGAAAAGGAAAATTAAGTTTTTATGCTGAAAATGGCGAAATAGACAAAGCAGGTTCCAATTCTGATATAATTGTTGGCGGAATTAATGAAAATGCTCCAGAAGACACACTAGGCCCCGAAATAAAATTATTTATGAATGATGAATCTTTTATCGATGGAGGTAATACAAATGCATCACCAAATTTAATTGCTGTTTTGTCAGATGCTAGTGGAATTAATACCTCTATAACTGCTGTAGATCATGATATTGTTGGGGTTTTAGATGGAGATGCTTCAAATCCAATTATTTTAAACGATTTTTATCAAACTGAATTAAACGATTTTTCTAATGGAAAAGTTAGCTATACTTTAAGGGATCTAGATGTTGGTCCACACACGTTAAAATTAAAAGCTTGGGATACTTACAATAACTCCTCAGAAACTACGTTAAATTTTGTGGTTGTCAGTGATGCCATTTTAAATTTAGAGAATGTGCTTAATTATCCAAATCCTTTTGTAAATTATACAGAGTTTTGGTTCAATCACAATAAGCCAAATGAGCCTTTAGAAGTTCAGGTTCAAGTTTTTACAGTTTCTGGTAAATTGGTTAAAACCATCAATCAAAATGTTCAAACGACAGGTAATTTATCAAGAAACATTAGTTGGAATGGTTTAGATGATTTTGGGAATAAAATAGGTAAAGGAGTATATATATATAAATTAAGGGTAAAATCAACAGCAAGTAATCTGGTTTCAGAGAAGTATGAGAAATTAGTAATACTACAATAAAATTCAGATATTTGCATAACTAACTAGATAAACAGAAAATGAGAAAAATAGGATTTTGCATTGCACTCTGTGCTTTTGTAAGTTTAAAAATAAACGCACAAACTGATACGCAACAAACAGGAGGAATTACAACTGCTACTCCATTTTTATTAATTGTACCAGATGCTAGAGCTGGTGGAATGGGAGATATGGGTGTTGCTACAACTGCAGATGCTTTTTCTTTATTTCACAATCCAGCAAAAATTGTTTTTAGTGATAGACAAATAAAAACAGGACTTACCTATTCGCCTTGGTTACGTAATTTAACAGACGATATTTTTGTAGGAAGTGGTTCTTACATTAATCGATTTAGTGAAAACTCTGCTTGGGGTGCAGATTTCAAATATTTTTCTTTAGGACAAATAGATTTAACAGACGACCAAGGAAACCCTAATGGAACGATAAATCCTAGTGAGTTCGTCGCAACAGGTTCGTACGCTTTAAAATTAAGTGAAACTTTTTCTATGGGAGTTTCTTTAAAATACATTCGTTCTAATCTAGCCTTTAATGGAACTTTACTAAATAATTTACAACCCATCAACTCTTTTGCGGTAGACGTCTCTGGATATTATCAATCTTTTGAAGAAAATTACGGTAATTTTAATGGGCGTTATAGAATCGGATTTAATATTTCTAACATCGGTCCAAAAGTTTCTTATGTTCCTGGTGAAGAAGATTTTATTCCAACGAATTTAAAGTTTGGTGGTGGTTTTGATTTTATTTTAGACGATTACAATACCATTTCTACAACCGTTGAATTTACAAAATTATTAGTGCCAACTCCAGATATTCAAGATGGTGTAGATGTTAATGAGGATCAAGGATGGATTCAAGGAATGTTTAGTTCTTTTGGAGATGCTCCAGGAGGATTTAGTGAAGAACTAAAAGAATTTACTTACGCTTTAGGTGGAGAGTATTTATACAACAATGCATTTGCTTTAAGAGCAGGGTATTTTCACGAAAGTCAAGACAAAGGAAATAGACAATATTTTACGTTAGGTGCTGGCTTTAAAACCAATGCTTTAAATATAGACTTATCGTATTTAATTAATTCTGCGGATGTTAATAATCCATTAGAAAACTCATTGCGTTTTTCTTTATCTTTTGATTTAGGAGAAATCTATGACAACTATTAAAAGTAATAAATTTTTAGTAAGTTTACAATATACAAAGCAGTCAAAAAAGGCTGCTTTTTTTGACCCTATTATTTATGAAAAAAATAGAAATATCAACATCAGCAACTGTCTTTAGTGATGTGTCAGAACTTTCTTCAGAAGATAAAATGTTAATGGACAAAGCTGTAGAGGCAAAAAAGAAGGCTTATGCACCTTATTCTAAATTTAATGTTGGTGCAGCTTTATTATTAGAAAACAACCAAATTGTTTTAGGAAACAATCAAGAAAATGCTGCATACCCTTCAGGAATGTGTGCAGAGAGAGTTGCTGTTTGGATGGCTGGCGCTACATTTCCAGGTGTAAAAATTATAAAATTAGCCATTTCTGCAAGTTCATCAATTTCTAAAGTTGATAAACCTATAGGACCTTGCGGAGCTTGTAGACAATCATTGTCAGAGTATGAGATCAAACAAAAACAACCCTTTGAAGTTTTATTTATGGGAGAAGTTGGTGAGATTGTAAAAACTAAATCATTGCTTTCTTTATTGCCTTTTTCATTTGATAGCTCTTATTTGTAAATTAGAATTAATAAATTAAATGTCACTTTCGGCTTCGTCAAAAGATCTTCCTTTTAAAAGACGAAACCAGATGTTTTTCAAGGTGAATAGAGATCAAACATGTCATTACAAAATTTTATGACTTCTTATCGGTTGATGAAAAAATGAGTCCTTTTTTAAGGATATTGTTGCTAAAAATCAATTAAAAACACACATTTCACTATTTGGATATCGTATTTTTTTTGAAATAATTGACACTTTTATTTAGGTGGTGATTCTAAAATAATAAAGTCTATAGCTCTATATATTGCTACAGTTATGGAATTAAAAATGCATTTATATCAGAATAAATAAAAGCTATTTTCTGTTTTGGATTTCGTTTTTTTAATTGGTTTAACATTCTTTTTATAATTAAACTACGTAATTTTATAAAAATACATAATTAGAAAAAATGAACTCATCAAAAATTACTGGCACAGGAACTTTCATTCCATCTTTCATAAAAGAGAATGCAGATTTTTTAGAGGATACATTTTTAAATGATGATGGTTCTACTTTTTCATCTAGTAATGATGTTATTATCGAAAAATTCAAAGCAATTACAGGTATTGCAGAAAGACGATATGCAAAAAAAGAGTACGCCACTTCAGATTTAGCTTTTTTTGCAGCTCAGAAAGCAATTGAAGACGCCAATATAAATAAAGAGGAACTAGATTATATTATCATTGCCCATAATTTTGGGGATATAAAACAAGGCACAATTCAAGGAGATATGTTGCCAAGTTTAGCATCAAGGGTAAAATATAAATTAGAAATTGAGAATCCTAATTGTGTTGCCTACGATATTTTATTTGGATGTCCTGGATGGATCGAAGGTGTTATTCAAGCACAAGCTTTTATCAAAGCCGGAATTGCAAAAAAGTGTTTAGTTATTGGTGCTGAGACTTTATCAAGAGTTATTGATAAGTACGATCGAGATTCAATGATTTATAGTGATGGAGCAGGCGCTTGTATTGTAGAAAAAACAGAAGAATTAGATTCTGGAATTTTAAGTCATGCCACACAAACTTTTGCGAAAGAGGAAGCTTATTTTTTACATTATGGAAAGTCTTATAATCAAGATGAAGACCAAGATATACGTTATATAAAAATGTTTGGACGTAAAATTTATGAATTTGCAATTACAAATGTTCCTGCTGCAATGAAATCTGCTTTAGAAAAAAGTGGTCTTGAAATTGATGATGTAAAGAAGATTTTAATTCATCAAGCCAATGAAAAAATGGATGAAGCGATCATAAAACGCTTTTACAGATTGTATAAAAAACCAGTTCTAGAAGGAGTAATGCCAATGAGTATTCATAAATTAGGAAATAGTTCTGTAGCGACAGTACCCACTTTATTAGACTTGGTTTTGAAAGGGAAGATAGAAAATCAAGAGGTACACAAAGGAGATGTAATCATTTTAGCTTCTGTTGGAGCAGGTATGAACATCAATGCAATTGTTTATAAGGTGTAAAGTTGCTGAGTAGCAAAGTAACAAAGTGGCAAAGTAGCAGAGTTGCAAAGTATAGAAATATATAGATGTTTTCTATCAGCCTATGTGTTCAGAAATGAAGAGCTTCTTAGAATCATTTTTTTCTTAATTCTATATAATTTCAATAATTTATAATTTATCTTAAAAAATATCAATTTCAGCATTTAAAATTTAATCTGAAATAGTATTTTTGCGCATGCAACAACACAACGTACTTATATTAGATTTTGGATCGCAATACACGCAATTAATTGCAAGAAGAGTCAGAGAGTTAAACATTTACTGTGAAATTCATCCCTATAATCACCCACCAAAAGATTTAGAAAGTTTTAAAGCTGTAATCTTATCAGGTAGTCCAAATTCTGTACGAGGAGAAACTGTTTTACACCCAGATTTATCAGAAATTAGAGGTAAAAAACCTTTGTTAGCTGTTTGTTATGGAGCACAATATTTAGCGCATTTCTCTGGTGGAAAAGTAGCGCCTTCAAACACAAGGGAATATGGAAGAGCAAATTTATCATTTATAAAAAATGAGGATGCTTTCTTTCAAGATATTTCTGAAGGTAGCCAAGTTTGGATGAGTCATTCAGACACTATTAAAGATTTACCTACAAATGGAGTTTTATTAGCAAGTACTAAAGATGTAGAAAATGCTGCTTATAAAGTTGAAGGAGAACAAACATTCGCGATTCAATTTCATCCAGAAGTATATCATACTAAAGATGGAAAGCAATTATTAGAAAACTTTTTAGTGAATATTGCAGGAGTTGCACAAACATGGACACCAGATTCTTTTGTAGAAAGTACCGTAGCAGCCATTAAAGAAAAGGTGGGTAATGATAAAGTAGTTTTAGGACTTTCTGGAGGTGTAGATTCATCTGTAGCCGCAGTTTTATTAAACAAAGCTATTGGCAAAAACTTATACTGTATTTTTGTAAATAACGGACTTTTACGTAAAAATGAGTTCGAAACTGTATTGGCAAGATACGAAGGCATGGGATTAAACGTTAAAGGTGTTGATGCATCAGTACGTTTTTTGAAAGCATTAGAAGGTCTCACAGATCCTGAGAAAAAAAGAAAAGCAATCGGTAATTCTTTTATTGAAGTTTTTGATGATGAAGCAAATAAAATTAAGGACGTAAACTGGTTAGCTCAAGGAACAATTTATCCAGATGTAATTGAATCTGTTTCAGTAAATGGAGGTCCGTCTGCAACGATAAAAAGTCATCATAATGTTGGTGGTTTGCCAGATTATATGAAATTAAAAATTGTGGAACCTTTAAGAATGATTTTTAAAGATGAAGTAAGAAGAGTAGGAGCGTCTATGGGAATTGATCCTGATTTATTAGGCCGTCATCCTTTTCCTGGTCCAGGATTGGGAATTAGAATCTTAGGAGATGTTACTGCAGAAAAAGTTCGTATTTTACAAGAGGTAGATGCTATTTTTGTAAACGGATTAAAGGAAGATGGTTTGTATGATAAAGTTTGGCAAGCAGGTGCAATGTTATTGCCAGTAAACTCTGTCGGAGTTATGGGTGACGAAAGAACGTATGAAAAAGTAGTTGCTTTAAGAGCGGTAGAAAGTACAGATGGAATGACTGCAGATTGGGTAGATTTACCCTATAAGTTTTTGCAAAAAATATCAAACAAAATAATAAATCAAGTAAAAGGTGTTAATAGAGTTGTGTATGATATTAGCTCTAAACCACCTGCAACTATAGAATGGGAATAACATATATGAAGCATTTAAAGTTTTTTATTTTTCTGTGTATTTTAACATTCACAGTTTCTTGTGGTCAACAAAAAAGGTATATTAAGTACAAGGTTACAAAGGGTGAAACCATAAATGTAATTGCTGCTAAGTTGAGTATGAACGCGAAAGATTTATTGCGTTTAAATCCTGATATTGTAAGTGAACTTAAAGCAGATTCGTTTATTGTTGTTCCAGAAAATAAACTAAATAATTATAAAAACAAACTAAAAGAAAATCCAGAATTGGTTATTGACTCTTTAATAAGTGAAGACGAGATCATAGATGAAGAAGCAAAAATTTTAGAGAAATTAAAAGAAAGATTTGTTATTTATGAAGTAAAAAAAGGAGATACTTTTTATAGTTTTGTAAAGAACTTTAACGTTACTAGAGGAGAGTTATTACTCTTAAATCCTGAGCTAATAGAAGGGTTAAAGGTTGGTCAGATTCTTAAAATTAAAGAAATTCCAGTGAATTTAATCTTAGAAGAGGTTTTTTATGATGATTATATTCAGCCAGAAATAGCTTTAAAAATAGCATTATTATTACCTTTTAGAACTAGTAATTATAATAATGATACCATTACTGCACATCAGATTTTTACTAAAAACGCAACTTTAGTAAATATTGCAACCGATTTTTATTTGGGTGCAGAAATAGCTGTAGACTCCTTAAGAAGAAAGGGTTTAGATATCGAATTTAATGTTTTTGATACAGGGAACAGAAGAGAAGATGGTCTTAGAAGTATTATTTTAGAGAATGGCTTAAATAGTAATGACGCTATAATTGGCCCGTTATATTCAGAAGAAGTAGAAATGGTCGCAAGTAATGTAAATGTACCGGTTATATTTCCTGTATATTCTAACAGTCAATCAGATTTTTCTTCGGCGAATATTATAAAAACCTCACCAGAAAAAAGTGTTTTTAGAGAGGAGTTAGAAAGGTATATTAAAGAAAACCTTGGTTCGGGGAATATTATTATTGTGAGTGATGCTGAAAATAAAAGCATACAATCAAGTATGCTTTTAAAATCTTCATTAGAACTTGAAGACTCAATTAATGATGTACATGTTTTATCTCCGGATAAAGGATATATAGAGAAAACTCGATTCTTAGAAGTACTAAAAACAAATACAAAAAATTGGATTATTTTGGCAACAGATGACAATGTTATTGTCGCAGATGTTATTAATAGTTTAATCAGTTTGCCAGAAGAAACAACTGCTAAGGTTTTTACCTTTGACAAAGGCAGCGTTTATAATAAGATTGATAACAGGAAATTAGCAAAGCTTGGCTTTACATATGTAAGTGAAGAGTTTATGGATGAGGACTCTTTATACTCAAGGATTTTTAGAGAGCAATATTTAAATAAGAACAAAGCATTACCTTCTTTCTATGCAACAAAAGGATTTGATGTTACATATGATATTTTAGTTAGATTAGCCTCTGGAAACGATTTAAAAACAACTTTTAATCAAGGGGCATCTGCTAGAGTAGAAACAAAATTTGATTACAGAACGCGTAATACAGAAAATCAAGGATTGTTTATTATTCAGTATAATGAAGACTTAACTTTAACAAAATTGAAGTAATTTTTGTTTTTACTGAAGTTGCTACACCATAAAATTACACAAATAAAAAATCCGCTAAAAGCGGATTTTTTATTTGTTAGAAAAGAGTAAAACATTAGATTTTTTTCATCTGTTGTTTCATCATTTGAATTTGTTCTTTTAACATTCCGTTTTTGTCTAATTTTTTAGCTTCGGCCATTAAATTAGTAGCTTCACGTTTACGTCTTTTTGTCATCGAAATTCCTGCTAATTGAAGTTTTGCCATTGCTAAATCATGATCCATAGACAATCCTAATTTTACGGCTTTACGTAAAAACTTTTCAGATTGAGTCATGTTGGTCTGGCTCAACATGATTCCATGTAAATAGTTATAATATCCTTGTTGCTTCGTAATTAAAGCAGCTTCTGGATTTTTAATATATCCTAACCATTTTTGAGCTCCAGGAAAATTTTGTTTACGCAATTGTAAGAAAGCTAACAAAATAAATTCATTTTTAAAATAAAGTAAAACAAAAATTCCAGCTAATAATAAGATAGAAATTCCATTCATAATATTTCCTTGACTGAATTGGTATATAGCCCAAATTGTAATTAAAGACGCTACAACTAATTTTATATTTTTATTAAACATATTTAATCATTCTTTTTTGTTACCTCGCGGGAAGTCGAGAGGTTGTTTGTTTTTTTGTTCAATAGCAAAAATACATTTTTATCTTAAAAATTTAATGAATTACTTCTTGTAATATTTTTTGTGCTTAAACCAAGATAAAGTTCCGAGAATTGCAACAACTCCCATTGAATAAAACACAGCGCTTGGTGTGATTACTTGGTCTCCACTTGCATAAGAGTGCAATCCAGATAAATAGAAATTTACTCCAAAGTAGGTCATCATAATAGAGAAATAAGCAATGATTGTCCATAAATTAAAGGTGTATCTTCCTCTTAAACCCGGAATTAAACGCATGTGCAAAACAAAAGCATAAATCATAATTGAAATTAGTGCCCAGGTTTCTTTAGGGTCCCATCCCCAATAACGACCCCAACTTTCATTGGCCCACATTCCACCTAAAAAATTACCTATTGTTAACATAATAAGGCCGACAGTAACTGCCATTTCATTAATAATGGTGATTTCTTTTATATTGATGTCCATTTTCTTTTTATTCTTTTCATTTGTAAAAAGGATTAAAAAGAGTGAGAAAACACCTAGGATCATTCCTAAAGTTAAAGGACCATAACTTGCAACAATAATTGATACATGCACTAATAACCACCAAGAATTTAATACAGGTTGTAAGTTGGCAATTTCTGGATCTAACCAATTCATGCTTGCCGTAAATAAAATTATTGAGGTCACAAAAGTTGTAGCAGCAATTGTTAGTGCCGATTTTCTTCCTAAGAAAAAACCAAATAACATTGTTGTCCAGGCAACATAAATAATAGATTCATATGCGTTACTCCAAGGCGCATTTCCACTAATAAACCATCTGCTAATTAAACCTAAAGTATGTAGTAAAAAGAGCCCAATGGTTAAGCCAATTAAGGTTTTTACAACAAGGTTAATCCATTTCTTAGTCACAAATATTTGTGCAATAACAAAGCCAATTAAAAGTAAACTTGCCAATCCATAATAACGAACTAATTTGCTAAATACATTGTATTTATTGTAGATGATCTCTAATTCTATTCTTTTATCTGAAGGATAAACAGCAGCTCCATAGTTCTTTTGATATTTTTTAATACCGTCTAGAATTTCATTTGCTTTAGAGTAGTCATTTGTTCTTTTTGCAGTTTGCAATAATTGCACATACAAGGGTAAAGATTTTTGAACGAAAACGGTATCTTTAGCTATAAATCCTTTCGTAGAGGAGGTTTCTGGTTGAGAAACCCACTTATTGTTTTCGTCGTTAGGAATCGGGTAGATTTTTAAAATTCCACCACCGATTGCATTGTATAGTAATCCTAAGCGTTTATCAATTTTTATTAGATCTTTTTCAAAATAACTTTTTACATTTACCTTTTGAGCCTCAGCAACTTGCTCTCTTATTTTATATTCACCTCTATTTGAAAAGAAATCTGATAAGCGTGCATATTTTACCGTATCTGCCAATCTTAATAGTTTTCTAATTTTTAGATTTTTCTTCTCTAAATAAATAGCGGGTACTTCATACCAAAGTCTTGAATTTTCTATAATTGATAACAAAACCTGACTTGGTTGCATGCCATGTAAAGTTTCTGTCTGACTAACTTTTCTAACTAATTCTGAGGCAAATGTATGTGCCGGTTTCATACGCCCTCCAGCATCTTGTATTATTAATTTGTTAAAGCTTTCTGCATGTTCTAGTGAAACTAAGTTTGCCTTTAAAATAGAATCTATTTGTTGGTTTGAGATTTTATCTTCCTCATGAACATCATTATCAGTATGTTGACCATAACTAAAAGAAGATAAAAACACGGCAATCATCACAGACATTGTTAGTTTCTTTTTTCTAATTTTTCTTAATGATTTTTTTAAATAATCAAAACGTGTGTTTTTAGCAAATAGAATACAAATTAAACCTGTGTACAAAAAAGAGTACCCTAAGTAGGTAATAAAAGTTCCCCAAAAATCATGATTTACAGATAAATGAGTTTGTTCTTTTTCGCCAGATAAATCATAACTTGATTGAAATAATTTGTAGCCTTTATGATCTAAAATATGATTCATAAAAATGCGATAATCGAAGCTTTCATCTGTGTCAATGACACTAATTTCACTTGAATAAGCCGCCGCACTTTCAGAACCTGGATATTTTTCTAATTGAAAGTCATTCAACTTAACGTTAAACGGAGTTTCTTTAATTTTAGATCCGTACCACATTCTAAAATTTAGTGCATCAACAGTAAATTCCTTGAAATTATCATTGTTAAATTTACCTCCTGTAAGTTCTATTCTTTTTGTTTCATTTTCGCTGGTAATATCTAAAATTACAATATCTAATTTTTTATCATCTTTGTCTCCACGAACGGTTTTCATGTTTCCTTTAATTGGAACTTGAGGAACCACAAAAGGCAAGCCTGCAACATTATAAAGAGCACGTAATTTAAAATCTT